>Ga0180009_10001627_pt1 | contig 27271 bp, 21 predicted proteins | sample OS_PC_MetaG_FD_123537 | JGI IMG/M metagenome (GOLD analysis project Ga0180009, IMG submission 123537) | Groundwater microbial communities from the Aspo Hard Rock Laboratory (HRL) deep subsurface site, Sweden - OS_PC_MetaG | ecosystem: Environmental > Aquatic > Deep subsurface > Groundwater... | reverse complement strand
AGCGAATTCAAATATTCGAAAAACCTGCAAAAAGAAATGGTCCGGACGAAAACGGTATCGGTCAATGTCTCGAGTTTTCGGTATCGGATTCGGGAATCGGAATTAAAAAAGCAGATCAAAAACGAATCTTCCGCGCCTTTGAGCAAGCAGATGAGCTGCACGATCAACCATGCACCGGAACAGGACTCGGTCTTTCCCTGTCTAAAAAGCTGGTCGAACTTCATGGAGGAAAAATTCGGGTCGAAAGTGAAGGCAGTAACAAAGGCAGTACGTTCCGCTTCGTTATTCCCATCAACTCCGATTAGGACTCACCGCCTGATCTTCCACTTCGCTATCTTTGGGTATTCGTGACATAAACTTCTCTCCCCAATTATTTGCAGTATTGCATAAGATTCTACGATGGACTATTTCAGACACATAAAGATGATTCAGAAAGGTATTTGATTTGATTCATCGTAAAAAAATCGCGTCATTTTGGCTTTCGGAGGGTTAAATGATGAAAAGAGTAAGCGTCAATGACCTTCGCAAATTCACCGAAAAGATTCTATTGTCCGCTGGTATTCGTCCAAATGATTCAGTGACCGCCAGTGATGTGATGTTGGAGGCGAATCTTTGCGGTGTCGATTCCCATGGGGTGAGAATGCTTCCCGGGATAGTCGAATTGATTCGTAACGGAAAGGTTAACCCTACGGGCAACATCAGGATAATAAATGAGACTCCCGTGATTGCCCATCTGGATGGCGATCGGGTAATCGGAAGCGTCATCGGGGTTTACGCCATGAATAGGGCTGTTGAAAAAGCGAAGGCAGCGGGCGTTGGATTGGTCGTGGTAAAAAATTCGACCCATTGGGGACGCCCGGCTTACTACCCTGCCCTCGCCGCCCGCAAAGACTGCATCGGAATCTGTTTCACCAATACGGAGACCAACATGCCGGCATGGGGCACAAAAGAACATAGACTGGGAAACGGCCCTTTGAGCATCGGGGCGCCGAGAATCGGCATCAACCCGGTGGTTCTAGACATCGCCATGTCACAGGCAGCCTGGGGAAAAATAGCAATTTTCAAACAGCTGGGAAAGAAAGCTCCCCCGGGATGGGGGCTGGATAGTGAAGGCCACCCGACCGATGATCCGGATGCGATCATGAAAAGCGGTCAGGCGCTTCCCATGGGGCAGCACAAGGGTTCGGGATTATCCCTCATGATCGATATCATGACCGGTATCCTCTCCGGCGGACTGAACAGTGCGGAACTCGTTGCCGAAGGAAAAGATCAGCCCTGGGCCTCTGCTTATTCCCAGACCTTTATGGCCATCGATATTTCCTTTTTTTCGCCCTTGGAATTATTTAAAAAACGCGTGGACGAATTGATCGCACATGTAAAGAGCGCCGAACCGAGTGAAGGGTTTGAGGAAATATTGATCCCAGGCGAAAGGGCATGGCGGGAACGGGCGATCCGTGAAGAAGAAGGGATTCCGGTTGCTGCCCTCTCAATGGACCAGCTTCGAAAACTGGCTGAACAGGTCGGTGTTCGGTTTCCGATATAAAGTCCAAAGAACCTATTCAACGAACCCTTACATTACCGATCCGAACCTGAGCCTGTGAAGCGGCTTGTTGGGAACCCACCAGAATATTGGTGGATAAAATTTGAAAATTGCCGGGCGTCAATGCCCCGTGCAGGTATAGGGTTCGATTTTGCATCCGCCCCCTTATGTCGGGAGCTGTAATATAGAAAACAGCATAATCGAGGGTGACAGGGCTTTTATTGGTCACTCTCAATAACAGGCTTCCGGCTTGGTCGGGTCCGACCTGGATATTCAAGTATTGAAGCGGCTTTTGCGGCATTTCAAGTCTGGCCAGTGCGATTCTAGCTTTTTGCCCTAATTCATTTTTGGCTTCTGATGCGGCACGAAAATGGGTAATCGCCTTGTTCATATCATTATTCGCCAGTGCCAGATCGCCCAATGAATACTGTGCAACCGCCGTGGGAAGATATTTCACACTCCTTTCCAGATCGGCAGACGCCTCGTAATGCAATCCCATCTGCTTTTTCAACAACCCGCGCTCCAGATAATGGCGGAAATAACGGTCGTTTTGTTGTATGGCCTGATCATAGTCTTGAACCGCCTCATGCGTCCGCCCCATCTGCGTATTAGCGGCTGCACGAAGGGCATATCCCAGAGACTCTCGTGGGACAATTCGAATGGCCGTGTCTGCGAATTGAATAGCCTGCCGGTATTGTTTTTTCAAGATGGCTTTGTATCCCTCATCGACCGCTTCGTAACCCGGGGTCTGTTCACGGAGCACCGTTATCTGTTCTTGATAAGAACCCCGGCCAAGCAAACCGTCTGTTCGCAATGATTTGGCGGTTTCCATATTTGCATCAACCCGCTCCTGGGAAGGGGGATGGGAAGAAAAAAGTCCTTCAAGCCAATTGGGTTGCCGGTTATCGGCCAGTCTCACAAATGTCTGCTGCAAACCCACAGCAGCCGTTGGGTCGAATCCGGCTTTGGACATGTAATGCATGCCGTAAAAATCAGCCTCCAATTCTGCTCCCCTACTGTACTTCTGACCGATCAGGGTCGTGCCGAGACCGGCAGCGCCCAATATAGCATTTTGGTATTGGCTGTAGTCACTGCTTGCAACATAAATGCTCAATCCGATCAAGGCGGCGTTCATCAGCAATCCCCGCTCCATGGATTTTGCCCCGTGCCTTGCGGTAGCGTGAACGATCTCATGACCGAGAACCGCAGCCAGTTCGGCCTCATTGTCGAGCTCGAGGAGCAGACCTCTGTTTATTGCAATTTTGCCTCCGGGCAGGGCCCAGGCATTGGGAACCGAACTGTTGATAATAACGAATTCGAAGGGCAGTTGAGGGCGATCGCTGACTTGTGAGAGGCGATGCCCCACATCCTTAACATATTGGATCAATTCAGGATCGGTTAAATAATCCCCGCCTTGGGATTGCTGGGTATAAAGATAATTATCTTCGCCAACCTTGATTTCATAGGATTCTGAAATCAGATGTAATTCCTGTTTTCCGGTCACAGGATTGGTGGCACACCCGTAAAACAAAAAAGCAAATATGAGATAACTAACTAATAATCGATTTATTATTCTCCTCATCGCAATTCCTCTTGGAAGAAGCGTAGATTCTTACTGGTTCATTTTAAAAATTCATCTTTCACATTTGCAATATGTTGGAATTTAAGATTGATTTTGAACCGCAGAATCCTGAACAAGGAATGTCGAATTTTGAAGTTTTCCTATCACTTCTGCGGTTTTAAATTCCTTGTTCGATATTCGATATTCAAAATTTCAAATATTTTTGCTTAGGGATCTTGCCCGGACAATTGCTGAACATCGGGCCTTCCGGTTGCCCTCAGATTCAACAAGGTTTCCAAATAAACATGCTCACCGGTTTTGCTCTGAGCGGTCTTCTCATCCACATTAAATTCGAACAAAGGTTCTTTCACATAATCGGTGCTCATACTGTCGCTGGCAAGAGATTTCAGTACGATCTCTCCGCAATTAATAGCTTCTTTGATTGAATCAAATTCTTTCCTGCTTTGTTCGGAATGAAGAATGTATCGTCCATCCATGCCGGGGCGAATAACCGCTTTAAACGTCCGATCCACCATTCCCACCACTGCCCCAACGGCAACCGATACATCATACGCTTCCGGCAATACGCACCTACACCCAAGGGGTTTGAATGCTTTTGGAAGGCATGTTGCAGCGGGCGCCCCGGCTCCGATCACAGGGGCGGTCAATGATACCCGTAAATCCAAACCGACCCGACCCGAATCCGGGATTCTGGAATAAAACCAGTATGGGATGAGTTCTGAAAAAGCGTTTTCTTTATCTTCTTCTAAGAAAGCAATGGTTTCCAAGCAGAGTTTTTTACTGATGGTTTCTTCGACTGCGTCGATCAGTTCCGCCTCTTCAATGTTCACATGCCTGGCAAATACTGAGAGGCCGAGCTGTGCGGCTTTTCGGGTACCGAGTTCAAATTGACCGGTTGCGACTCTCAAATCGGTGGGGGTCAACGAACTTCTGAATAGAAGTCCCCGACGTTCCTCACGTTTCAGCTTATCGGCGGCAAACCAGTTATCCGTGTCCGTATATTGGAGATACTCACTGATCAGACCGGAATCCTTAAAATCAGCAGGATTCGGTCCTGTTGTTTCTTTGGGTGAACGGTTTTGAATATAAAAAGAACACGGATGGATTCGTCCAAAAGGGATACGGTCCATTATTCTTAAAATTTTCTCCAGCAATCCAATGACTTCAGGATTTTTCTGAGCAAAGACACATAAAGGAATGGCCCTGCGAGGGCCGACTATCAACGAACGGTCCGAATTTAAGGAAATAAGGCTATCCCCCCCCAGGCCAACGGTTCGGACCTTTGCGGCTTCTACATGGGTTTTCCACTTTCCGACGGTGGCACCTTGGGGATCGATATCAACTTTACCCCCGGCCAAAGATGCCATATCGGTGGTGGTCCCTCCCATATCGACAATTAAGGCATTATCCAATCCGGAAAGATGCCTGGTTCCCAAAATACTTGCAGCCGGACCGGAAAGCAGTGTATCTACCGGTCGATCCATCGCCGTTTGGGCCGACATGAGTGTGCCGTCTCCCCGGACCATCATCAAAGGGGCATCGATTTTGTAATCGGAGATCACGATTTGAGCGGCTTTAATCAGGTCGCTGATCAACGGAATGAGACGAGCGTTCCAGCAGGCGGTGGTTGCGCGTTTAATGGCGTTTAATCGGGCAGATAATCGGTGTCCCCGTACCACGGGCAAGCGGTATCTTTTCCGTATAATCTCGGCAACCCGAATTTCATGCAGCGGATTGCGTACTGAAAAAAAACCGGTTACCGCCACGGCATCTAAACCTTCAATGAACCGATCCAACTGTTCTTCAAAAACATCAATATCAAGCGGCTCTTTTTCCTCACCCGATACCGTATGGCCGCCTTTTACCATCAAAACCCGAGTCGTTTTTGGAAGTTCCTGCGGTACGTCATCATAACCGACAAGTATGATTCCGGCTTCCGCTCCGCGATCTTCAACAATCGCATTGGTGGCAAATGTTGTGGCAAGCGACACCATGGATACTTGTCGGAGAAGTCTTGTATCGATGGTCTCTAATGCAGAAGATATACCCTGGGAAGGATCGGGTTGAGTGGTGGGAGACTTCCGGTATTCCAACACTTTGCCGGTATCAAGTTCCATGATCACCGCATCGGTATATGTGCCGCCGGCATCGATTCCAAGTCCATATTTCTTAGCGCTCATTGTGTTACCCTTTGCAGCCTATAAATAAATTGTCAAGATTTAAGAATCATCGTATTAAGAGTAAGGATTGCCAAACATCAAATCGACTTAAGAAAGGTCTCAGAGATATGAAATGGATCATCGGTGCGTTTTTACATGAAACCAACAATTTTTCGGTCGTTCCCACAGATCTGAATGCGTTTCAAGCACAGGTTTTTAAAACAGGAGATGAGATCATTGAATCGGCTCTCGGGACAAAAACTCCAATCAGCGGATTCATAGATGTAATGAATAAACGCGGAGACCGGATCATTCCTACCGCAGCCGCGTCGGCAACCCCTTCAGGTCTTGTAACCAAGGAAGCCTATAAAACCGTTGCCGATATAATACTAAATGGGGTGAGTCACCATCTGGATTCAGACGGGATTCTGTTGGCTTTACACGGTGCAATGATGGCCGAAGGGTTTGATGATGGTGAAGGTGAACTCCTTGAAAAAATAAGGGCAATCGTCGGTCCGGATATGCCTATTGTTGCGGTACTCGATCTCCATTCCCACATTACCCGGAAAATGTTGGAACATGCCACCATGCTTGTCGGATACCAAAAATATCCCCACACCGATACGTATGAAAGAGGTATCGAAGCTGCGGAGCTGATTACACGTATTGTTCAAGAAGCTGTTTCTCCCGTGTATGCCATCGAACAACCCCCTATTCTCCCACCTTGCAGTACCTGCAATACGGAATCGGGGCTTTATCGATCCCTTTGGGAAGAAGCGCTGAGACCGGATCGCTCTTACCAAATCCTTTCAACATCCATTTTTGCCGGATTTCCCCATGCCGATCATCCGGATGCCGGGATGTCGGTTCTGACATATGCAATGGACCAGGATACGGCAGAAACCGAGGTTCATTATTTATCTGACATCCTGTGGAAACGCCGAAAAGAATTTTTGTATACACCCACCTCCATTCCGCATGCCGTCAAGCAGGCCGTTTCATGTACCGCAAAGCCGGTGGTTATATCCGATATGTCAGACAACCCGGGGGGCGGCAGTGCAAACGACGGTGTAGAAATATTGAAGGAATTAATCCGACAAAATGTAAAAAATGCGGCTATTTCCGCCATATACGATCCCGAGGTTGTGAAAATTGCAGAAGTTGCCGGCATCGGAAATGATATCGAAACCACCCTCGGTGCCAAAACGGATAAACTCCACGGTACTCCAATCGATATCAAGGCCAACGTCGAAAACATGACTGACGGTCGTTTTCAATACAAAGGTCCCATGACCCATGGTGCATGGGGTAATTTAGGTCCCACCGCGATTCTCAACATAAACGGGAGTCGCGTCATCGTGACGAGTGAACGGATTCAATCAAGAGATCCTGAGATTTTTCGAGCGTGCGGTATCGAACCGACTGAAATGGAAATACTGGTGGTGAAGTCATCCGTACACTTTAGGGCTGGATTTAAGGACATTGCAGAGAAAATCATCGTGGCGGACGGTCCCGGGCTGACCGCAGCGGATTTAACGTTGTTGCCGTATAAACGGATCCGACGGCCCATGTTTCCGATAGATGAAATATAGTTTGCCATTAGGCCCATGTTCGGCCATTTTTTGATTGACATTTGTGATGGGTTTGGTACCTGTATATACATCTAGATTAACCCCCTCAGAAAGTGAATCTTTTCCAACCATTTACCTAAAAAGGAGGTAGAGCTATGAAAAAAGCAGGATTATTGGCGCTATGTGTATTGCTCGTTTCTCTTTGTTTGGCCGGTACGGTCTCGGCAAAGGATAAGGTTATCATCTACACGTCTTTGGAAAACGAGGAAGTCGTGGATTATCTCAAGCTTGCAAAACAAGATTTACCGGATCTCGACATCCAGGCGATCCGACTGTCAACAGGTGAATTGGGAGCAAGAATGATGGCCGAAAAGGATAACCCTCAGGCTGACTGCATTTGGGGATGGGCGGTAACCAATATGGCCGGTTTTATTCCCAAAGGGATGCTTGCGCCGTACAAACCCAAGGGGTGGGATAAAATCCCCGCTGAATTTAAAGAATCGGAAGGATACTGGACTGCCATCGATCTATACGCAGCAGCATTGGTTCCCAATACAAAAGTTTTAGAAGCGAAAAACCTGCCCATGCCGAGTGGTTGGAATGACCTGCTGAATCCGGTATACAAGGATATGTTGATTATGCCGAATCCCGCTAGTTCAGGAACCGGATTTCTCCAGATCGCAAGCCTTTTGGTAATGCTCGACCCTGACTATAAGAGCAAACCGGTGGAGGCAAACAAGGCATGGGATTTTCTAAAAGAATTAGACAAAAATATGGGGCAGTACATAAAGAGCGGGTCAAAACCGGCAAAACTGACCGCTGCCGGTGAATATGCGGTCGGGTGTTCCTTCGCGTTTGTGTACTCATCTTTAAAGAAAAAAGGTTTTCCAGTAGCGCTGGTGCTCCCGAAAGAGGGCGCCGGTTATGAACTGGAGGCGAACGCGTTACTAAAGGGTGCAAAGAACGAGGCGGCCGCCAAGAAATTTCTGGACTGGGCTATCAGCAAGCGTGCAATGGAAAGTTATGCCAAATTCAAACTGGGGGTAACCTATCCGGGAATTCAAGGCCCGAAGGATTTACCGGCTCTTAATACCATCAAGCTGGCCCCCATGGATTTCCCGTGGCAATCAGAGAATCGCGAAAAGATTCTAGAAACCTGGCAGAAACTTTTCCTTAAATAAGAACACTGCCGGAACGGCTCATGATCCCTGCCCGCATCCCCCACATGGATCGCTATGTGGGGGATGTTCATTGCATATTAACTTTCTTTACGAGGCTTTATTGATACCATGTCCAAAAAGCTGGCCTTAGAAAATGTGAGTAAGCATTTCGGCTCCTTAATCGCGGTAAATAATGTCAGTATAGATATCGAACCGGGAGAGTTTCTCTGCTTTTTAGGCCCCAGCGGATGCGGAAAAACCACCATTCTGAGAATGATCACCGGATTTGAGCAGGTTACTTCGGGAGCTATCGTTTACGATGGAAAAGTCATCAATGATGTCATTCCGCAAAAAAGAGACTTTGGAATTGTTTTTCAGTCGTATGCGCTCTTCCCTAACATGACGGTGACTCAGAATGTCGCCTTTGGTCTCAAGATGCGGAAGATGCCCAAAAAGTTGATCGATGAAAGGGTCACTGAAATATTGGCACTCATCGGTCTTACCGGATGGGAAAGCCATTATCCTTCGCAACTGAGCGGCGGTCAACAGCAGCGGGTTGCTCTCGGTAGAGCCATTGCCATAAAACCGAACGTTCTGCTTCTGGATGAGCCGTTAAGCGCTCTGGATGCAAAAATAAGGGTGCGTCTTAGAACCGTTATCAAAAGGCTTCAGGAAGAACTGGGTATAACCATGATTTATGTCACTCATGATCAAGAGGAGGCCCTGGCTCTTTCGGACCGCGTTGTTATTATGAGAGATGGAGAGTTCATGCAAATCGGATCTCCATGGGAAATATATAAGCAACCGAAATCGAGCTTTATCGCTGAATTTGTGGGAACCTCCAATTTTATCCCCGGCACTAAAAAGAATGAAAAAATACAATTCGGACAACTGGAATTTGCTGTCGCCGGTATCGAAAATGTTGAAGAGGAGAAGATATATCTTGCCATTCGACCTGAAAATATTGAGATGGTCGATGTTACAATTTCGGCTGAAGATTGTATACCTTCAAATGTTGTTGAAGTCACCGCTGAGGTAATCAATTTTCTCGGCGCTATTGTTAGAATCACTTTTATCCTTGAAGAAGAGGAAATGCTCGTCGACCTTCCGGAGAAGGAATTTGAGAAAATAAATCTGAAAAGAAAAGACCTGTTGAAGCTTTATTTTCCACCGGAAGCCTTCCATGTTTACACCGAACTGTTCAGGAAACTTATTTAAAAAGAATCAATGAATACCGCTTTGAAAGAATACACCGCATCTATCGATTATGGAATTTCGTCTGCGAGAACGGAAATCGACAGGTTCATCATTCCGGCCGTGACTATTTTTATCGCCTTGCTGCTATTCTTTTTTATGCTATTCCCCATGTGGTCCATTTTACAGTTGAGTTTTTTTAAAGGTGGACAATTCGGCATATCAAATTTCACTCTTGCCAATTTTCACAAATATTTTACCACCTCATATACGCTCAAAGCGCTTTGGCACAGTCTTTATATATCCACAGTCACAACGATCATCGTAATCGTCATCGTTTTCTTTTTTGCATATGCCATGGCGAGGACAACGATTTCCGGTAAAACCTTTTTTCGAAATATCATTATGATGCCGCTTATCGCGCCGTCTATTGTTCAAGCCTTGGCACTGATTTACTTGTTCGGCCGCAATGGGCTGATTACCGCCCATCTTTTGAAGATAGACTGGAATATTTACGGATCCGTCGGGATTATCTTTTCGGAAGTTCTATACTGCCTGCCGCACGCATTCGTTATTTTGTACACCACCCTTTCGGCCGTAGACATCCGATTGGATGAGGCGGCGGAAAGCCTGGGAGCTACACCGTTTAAGGTTTTTACCCGAATTACCCTGCCTTCGGCAAAATACGGTATTTTCAGCGCCGCCGCGTTAACATTCAATCTTACGATTACCGACTTTGGAAACCCGGTAGTCATCGGCGGCAATTATAACGTACTTGCAACCGAGATTTATGCGCAGGTTACCAACCTTTACCGGTTCGACCTGGGGGCAACCATCAGTATCATACTCCTGGTTCCGTCTCTGATGGCATTTATGCTGAATTATTATGTTTCCCGCAAAACATTTTCCATGATCAGTGGTGCGGCAAAACCGGTTATTCCCCCGTCAAGGCCTTTGCAGAAGGTTTCATACACCCTTTACTGCTACCTGGTTGCATTTTCTATTATCGTAATATTTGCAACAGTGATCATCGGCTCATTTGTTAAAATATGGCCCTATGATTGGTCTTTGACACTCGATCATTACAATTTTCCATCCATCGGGGGATATTCGGCCATATATACAAGTGTCTGGGTATCTTTAATCGTCGGTATTTGCGGCTCATTTATTACCCTGGTTGCCGGATATGTCATGGAAACACGGAAACCGTTTTTCAAGCAATTCATTTATCTGCTATCGGTCATGCCCGCTGCGATACCCGGCCTTGTGATGGGACTGGGATATATATTGGCATTTAACAAACCGTATTACTTCTTCTACGGAACCCCCTGGATCATTGTTATCAACATCATCATCTGTAATTTCACGCTGGGTATACTTTCCAGTATTTCCAATTTGAGAAACATCGATCCATCGGTAGAAGAAGCAGCCATAAGTCTTGGGGGGGATACCATTCGAACCTTTTTTAGAATCATTTTTCCGCTATCACGTGTCGCATTTTTTCAAAATTTTGTCTATTTTTTCATGCGATCCATGACAACCATCAGTGCGGTTATTTTTCTGGTTTCCGCAACCGTTCATCTGGCGGCTATCGAAATCATCATGCTTGATAACGACGGTTGGACCGCCAGCGCCAATGCCATGTGTACATGTATCATCGTTATTGTCCTTATAATGCTGGGGGTTTTACAAATCGTTGCTAAAAAGACCGGCGGGCGCCCTGAAGGGCTTGCTGCTGAAATCTAAATAATAGAAAGAAGATGTTCCGTTGAAAATCGTAGATCCACTAAATCCAATCCCCAAATACCTGCAGATAACTGCCTGGTTGAAAGAGCGTATCCAGACGGGAACATACAAAGAGGGGCAGAAACTTCCTTCTGAGATCGAACTTTCAAAATTGTGTGAAGTCAATCGACATACGTTGCGCCAGGCAATCTCAACATTGACTGCGGATGGCATACTGAGAAAGGAAAAAGGGACGGGAACCTTTGTTTCTTCCTCTATTCCGGTTACACTGAAACATAAACTCGAACGAATCTCCAGCTTCAGAGACGATTTAAGCGACAGTGAATTAGTCGAAAATACAAGAACGCTGATCGCCGGAATTGAAAATGCGACCGAACATGTAGCAGATGCTCTGGATCTCGGTCCTGACTCCAAAGTGGTTGCTATCCGCCGCATGCGGACAGGCAACGATATCCCTTTGATCTTTGAGGAAAGTTACCTTCCCGGTAGGCTCTTTAAAGATATCCTGAACATGGATCTATCGGGATCCATGTACGAAATCCTTTCAGAACGCTTTCAGACGGTGCTTGCCCGATGTGAGCAGACCATTCGCGCGATTAATATGACCGGAAATATAGCGAAACTCTTCAATCTACCGAAAAACTCAGCGGGGCTGTACATGGAAAGTATCACTTACAACGACAATGGCGTACCGGTTGAGGTTCTCTGTTCGTATTACAGGGGCGATAAATATATATTCGAGATTGAGCTGGGACGGTATCTTCTCCAAGAAAATCATGTGAACACGTTGGCCGTTAAATAGACGGCCGGTTTTTTTATCATTTAATGTATATGACTCTATAACGGCGAATACCTAATCGTGGCAAATCGAAATAAAAAGAGGGAGGATAAGATGATAATCGGTGTTTTAAAAGAGATAAAAACCAAGGAGAACCGGGTTGCCATGACACCGGCGGGCGTCGAAATGATGGCCGTCCATGGGCACGCGGTCCATGTGGAAACGACCGCCGGTGAAGGTTCCGGTTTTTCGGATGAAGCGTATGCGGAGGCCGGGGCAACCATCACGGGTTCGGCCAAGGAAATCTACCAGAAATGCGAAATGATCATGAAAGTCAAAGAACCGCTGCCGGTCGAGTATCCGATGATTCGAAAGGGGCAGATTCTTTTCACTTATTTTCATTTTGCCGCTTCCCAAGTGCTGACCCGAGCCGTTATGGAGGCAGGCTGTATTGCCGTGGCCTATGAAACAGTGGAGAAAGCCAACGGCTCCCTGCCGCTGCTCACTCCCATGAGCGAGGTTGCCGGGAGAATGGCCATCCAGCAGGGCGCCAAATACCTGGAAAAAACATACGGCGGCAACGGCATTCTTCTCAGCGGTGTGCCTGGAGTAGATCCGGGTACTGTGGTGGTCGTTGGCGGTGGAATCGTGGGTACGAACGCCGCCAAGATGGCCTGCGGAATGGGCGCCAAGGTATATCTTCTTGACACCAACCTAGAGCGTTTGCGGTATCTCAGTGATGTCATGCCGAAAAACTGCTTTCCACTCATGTCCACTCCGGCAACCCTTCGAAGATTGTTGGCGGAAGCCGATCTGGTGGTCGGTGCGGTACTTATCCCGGGTGCCATGGCTCCCAAACTGATAACCCGCGACATGTTGGGATACATGAAAAAAGGGGCCGTAATCGTGGATGTCGCCATCGATCAGGGCGGATGCGTTGAAACCGCAAAGCCAACCACCCACGATGATCCAATCTATGAAGTGGACGGCATCATCCACTACTGCGTGGCCAATATGCCCGGTGCGGTTTCCATGACCTCAACGGTTGCCCTGACCAACGCCACTCTCCCGTATGCCCTGCAACTTGCGGACAAAGGCTATAAAAAAGCCGCTCAAGAGAATCCGGAACTGGCGAAAGGCATTAATATCATTGAAGGGAAAATTACATATAAAGGCGTTGCCGAGGCTTTTGATTTGGAATATGAACCCCTGAATTCCATATTGTAATATTAGAATATTTTAACGGATTGGAGAAATACACGGTAAGACCGGTTATTTTCGGGTCACCCCGGGTACGGACGAGGAAAATGAGCGGTTCCTCAAATTCATCAAGGAATATTTCGGGTAAATATCAGCGCACTTTGGGATAAAGGAGACAAAACATGCGCGACAGTGCCCGGGTCGTAATTATCGGCGGTGGAATTATCGGATGCAGCACCGCATACCACCTGACTCAAATGGGGTGGAACGACGTGGTGATTTTAGAAAAAGGGGAATTGACCAGCGGCTCCACCTGGCATGCCGCCGGTTTAGTGGGGCAATTGCGCTCGGAACGAAACATCACCCGCATGCTGCAATACAGCGTCAGCCTCTATGAACGGCTCGAAAAGGAGACCGGATTGACCACCAGCTGGAAGAAAAGCGGCTGCCTGCATCTTGCGAGCACTAAAGAGCGAATGCATGAATTGAAGAAAGGGGCGACCACGGCTCGCAGCTTCGGGCTGGAAATGAATATGATAACTCCGGCAGAGGCTTTGGAGCTCTGCCCCATTCTGTCCCTCGACAATATTATCGGGGCTGCATTCATGCCTACCGACGGAGAGGCCGATCCTGCTGGTATCACTCAGGCACTGGCCCGCGGGGCAAGAAACCGCGGGGCAACGATCTGCGAAAACACGTTGGCGACCGGGTTTGATTTTGAAAAAAACCGGGTGACCGCCGTTCAAACCGACAAGGGCGATATCAAGTGCGATATCGTGATTAACTGCACTGGAATGTGGGGATACCAGGTCGGTCAACTGATGGGGGTCAATATTCCTCTGGTTCCATTTCAGCACCAGTTCCTGGTGACCGACACCATCGACGATCTACCGCCGAATATGCCCACCATCCGGGATAAGGACAGCCTGCTCTATTACAAAAAGGAGGTGGGCGGCCTGGTAATGGGGGGATATGAGCGAAACGGAATCCCCTGGTCCGTTGACGGGGTTTCCAATGATTTCAAATCAAAACTTCTCGATCCTGATTTCGACCATTTCGAATCGCTTTCCACTCCAGCCATGAAAAGAACACCTTGTCTTGAAACAGCAGGAATAAAAAGACTGGTGAACGGCCCGGAAGCGTTTACGCCTGACGGCGACGCTATAATGGGCCCTGCTCCGGAGCTTGATAACTGCTATGTGGCTGCAGGATTTAATGCGTTCGGCATTGCTGCCGGTGGAGGTGCGGGCCGTATGATGGCGGAATGGGTCATTGATGGTGAACCGAGTCTGGACATCTGGTCTCTCGATATCCGGAGATTCGGCCCGCATCACTTGAGCCGGTCCTATACCATTGAACGGACCCGGGAAATTTACGGCAAACATTATACGATTCACTGGCCCAGTGAGGAACACGATTCCGCCCGCGGTGTCCGGCGCAGTCCGTTGTATCCGATACTCAAAGCAAGAGGAGCCGTATGGGGCGCTAAATACGGCTGGGAGCGGGCCAACTGGTTTGCACCGGATGGAATAGAACCCAGAGATGAGTTGACCTTCGGCATTCCCAACTGGTTTGATCACGTGGCCAGCGAGCATCGAAATGCCAGGGAAAATGTTGTGATTGTCGATCAGTCCTCTTTTTGCAAATTCGAAGTAACAGGCCCGGGGGCGCTTAATTTTTTAAACCGGCTGTCTGCCAGTCAGATTGACAAGCCGGTGGGGACGGTTGTTTATACCCAGATGTGCAATGATCGCGGAACCATTGAGTGTGATCTGACCATCGCGAGGATTGCCGAACAGAAATTCTTCCTTGTCATCGGTACCGCCTTCGGCCTGCGCGCATCCTGGTGGATAAAAAATCACATGCCATCGGATGGTTCGGTTTCATTTCATGATGTCACTTCAACATACGCAGTGCTCAATCTAATCGGTCCGAAATCCCGCGACCTGCTGCAAAAGGTGGCCTCGGACGATTTGAGCAATAAAAGACTTCCTTTCAGTACCTGTAAATTAATTACTGTCGGTTATGCTCCGGTGCTGGCGGTTCGCGTGACCTATGTGGGAGAATTGGGATATGAACTCTATGTCCCTTCGGAATCAGCCGGCCATGTCTATGATATGATTTGTGAAAACGGTCGAAATCTGAACCTCTCAAACGGCGGTTACCGCATGATCGCATCCATGCGCCTGGAGAAAGGATATGCGGACTGGGGGTCTGAGCTCACCCCGGAATATACCCCGTTTGATGCCGGGATAGGATTCTGTGTCGCGCTGGACAAGGACGATTTTATCGGGCGTGACTCGCTGGCAAAAGTGAAAAAGGAGGGGGTGCGATATAAACTCTGCACGTTTACGATAGATGCCGATAAACCGTTGATGATGCAAAACAGCGCACCCATTATGTACAACGGTGACGTCCTCGGGGTAACCACCAGTGTCGGATATGGTCATACGCTTGGGAAAAATATTTGCTTCGCATATCTTCCGATTGAACACGCCGATCATGAAGATGGTTTCGAAATTGAATCATATGGAGAGACCTATGCAGCCAAATTGGAACTCAAGCGCGCACTTTATGATCCCGAACGCGAAAAGATATTAATGTAGTATTAGGAGTCCATACTGGAACCTAACAAACGGCCTTACCGGGTATTGCCCACGATTATCTTTTCTCTATTTGCCGGGGGATCGCTCTGGTTTGCGTGCAACGCCGTTCTCGATGATCTGAAACCACTCTATGGATATACCGATGCGGCATTGGGATATGTCACCTCATCGGTTCAGTTGGGTTTCATTGTGGGCACGCTTCTCTTTGCCGTTCTGACGGTTTCCGACCGTTTTTCACCCCGGATTGTATTTTTAGTCTGCTCGCTTTTAGGGGCGTTATTCAACATCGGGATGCTGCAGTCTAGCGATTTGTCGACCCTGATACTTCTCCGGTTTATGACCGGTTTTTTTCTGGCCGGAATCTATCCGGTAGGAATGAAGATCGCAGCCAGCTGGTATCAAAAGGACCTTGGCCGGGCATTGGGGTATCTGGTGGGGGCATTGGTGCTTGGAACGGCGTTTCCCCATTTATTGAAAACCATGGGCCATACGTTTTCGTGGAAGGATCTGATCCCATGGACATCCATTGTTGCATGCACCGGGGGGCTGTTATTGTTCCTGCTTGTTCCGGACGGACCATATCTTGCCAAAGAATCAGAATTTAACCCGCGAGTGATAAATACCATTTTTAAATCAGCGGATTTCCGGTCTTCCGCTTTGGGATATTTCGGCCATATGTGGGAGCTTTACACGTTGTGGGCGTTCATGCCTGTTTTTCTAAGCATGTATGCCACACACCATGCGGTTGAGATGGATATTTCTTTTTGGTCTTTTTGTATCATAGCGTCCGGAACCGTCGGCTGCATTTTGGGCGGGCACATATCCGTTAGAACCGGGAGCGGGCCTGTGGCCTGGATACAGCTCTTAATTTCCGGTATTTGCTGCATTTTCTCCCCATTGGTATTTTTTATACCCAAGGCTGGATTTCTATTCTTTCTCCTTATCTGGGGAATCACCGTTGCAGGTGATTCTCCGCAATTTTCGACCCTCAATGCGAAGACAGCACCTCAGGATTATGTGGGATCCGCCTTGACCATTGTCACCAGCATCGGTTTTTTTATAACCATCATCAGTATACAGCTTGAAAGTGTTCTGGTAAGAATGTTGAATCCGAATTTCATTTTTGTCATGCTGGTCATCGGCCCGGTTTTTGGGCTGCGAAAATTGACACGAATACTTCATTCCAGAGTAAAATAAAACAAAGGGACCACCACCTGCCAAATGAAATAATTATGTCATTCTTAAAATCGATGGACTATCTTTTAATCTTCCTCTCCTACCTGTTGGGAGGCATATCATTATTCCTTCTGGTTGTTTTTCTATATTTCGGACCGCTTGAGATTCTGATTCTTGAAATCAGTGAAATCAAAAAGCTTATGATGGATTTCATGATCAGCCTTTTATTTTTCATTCAACACAGCGGGATGGTTCGAAAGCGATTCCATGATTGGATGGAAGGATATGTGGACGGCGTCTATCATGGGGTATTGTTTACCATATGTTCCGGTTTATTCTTGCTGCTTGTGATAGTATTATGGCAGCCATCAAATTACACGCTGTTCAGCATTGAAGGAAGTATTAAATGGTTTTTCCGATTGTCATTTATCCTTTCCATTTTGGGATTCTACTGGGGAATCCGGGCGCTCGGAACTTTTGATCTTGCGGGAATCAATCCGATACTCAATCGAATTCGACGGATACATCCGAAACCGCAAATCCAAAACCGTTTAATCATCCGGGGGCCTTATCGATGGGTTCGTCACCCGCTCTATTTATTCAGCATGGTCATGTTCTGGTCAAATCCTGATTTTACCCTGGATCGTTTGTTATTTAATCTCACATGGACCATCTGGATCGTAATCGGTACAATCCTTGAAGAACGAGATCTTATGGCAGCATTCGGAGATCCTTATTGTGACTACCAACGAAGGGTTCCGATGCTGTTGCCCAGAACGATTCGGCCTGCCTGGCGTAAAATAACGTAACTGGATATAGGAGTCTTATGAAAGACATGCCGTCAAACATGAACATTGAAATCGAGGACATCCAAAAAGTAACCGAAGAAGTAATCGACGCAATGAATCGGCTCATTCCTCAACTTTCATCTGCGCATCCCTCCCCTTCAATTCTTGATTTGGAGAAAATCGTATCTTCACCATGCACCGCACTGCTGGTCGCAAGAGATATAAATCAAAACAACAAGATTGTCGGAAGCCTGGCACTGGTATTGTATCGAATTCCTACGGGAGTTCGGGCGTGGATTGAAGACGTGGTGGTGGATCAAGACGAACGAAAAAAGGGAATCGGTCAGGCATTGAACCGGTTCGCCATGGATTATGCTAGTAAACGGGGCGCACATTCAATCAATCTTACATCCCGCCCGAACCGAAAAGCTGCCAATCATTTGTATCGGAATTTAGGTTTTAAGAAACGTGAAACCAATGTATATCGATGTATTCCCTTACAATCTGAATAAGAAAGAAGTTTATGTTTTCAAAAGCCATCGTTCGAACGCCGGCTCGATCCTTTATCAATGGATTGCGTTCGGCAGATTCTGGATCTCCGGATTATGAAAAGGCCTTAGACCAGCATGCAGCATATGTACATGCACTCGAAAATTGCGGTCTCGATGTAACCGTGCTTGATGCTGACGAACAATTTCCGGATTCAACCTTTATCGAGGATACAGCACTATTAACCCGGTCGGCTGCCGTCATTGCCAGCCCAGGTGCGGACAGTCGTAAAGGAGAAGTCCATGAAATCCGTGAAGCATTGACTGATTTCTATTCAAATATCGAAAGCATCGAACCGCCGGGTACGGTTGACGGTGGCGATGTGATGATGGTGGGATCGTATTTTTATATCGGCCTTTCCAAGCGAACCAATGCGGACGGCGCAAACCTGCTGCTAAGCATTCTGAATCGATACGGAATGACAGGGTCTACGGTACCCCTGAAATCGTTTTTGCATTTGAAATCCGGCGTTTCTTATATCGAGAATAACAATCTGGTGATAACCGGAGAATTCATTAACGCCCCGGAGTTCGAGCATTTTAATCATATAGCGGTTGATGAAGCGGAGGGTTACGCTGCCAACTGCGTCTGGATCAACGGTACCGTATTGGTGGCGTCAGGGTATCCGCGAATACGTGCAAAAATAGAATCCGCGGGATATGATACGATTGCGCTGGATGTATCGGAGTTCGAAAAACTTGATGGCGGATTGAGCTGCCTGTCATTGAGATTTTAGAAGCTGTCCTAACCGCCGTACACTGAAACAGCCTGATGCTGCCCTTTACTTTCCTGCCGCCGGAGTCTCAAGAACCGGGGTGCCATTTCATAACTCATTTTGCACGCTTCAATCGATTGCCCCACCAATTCGATGTTCGATAAGTCTCCTTCACCGAATTCCTGATCCCAGAGATAATTCAGATACCGGATTTCGTCAAAATCGACACCCATAACCTCGGTCCCCACACGATCCACCGATAGGAAATCTGTTCCTGCAATGGCAATTTTGTGGGGCACCGGTTCTCCGTACAAAGGCCCCTTCCCTTGCATACCTTCGAATCCGTCCAGTACACCGAGATCGATATGAAGATGCTGCATCACATTAAACAGGTTGTAATCGAGAACCCGATCGCCGGCTTCGCTGGGATGCATTCGCATTTTATCCATGAGCATGATTGAGCCCATAATGACGTTTTTTGCCGTCAATGTGACGCCGACCTGCAAGTGCGTTTTAGGCCGCGTTACCGATATGATGAAATTATCCGGATTGACCATGGTATCCGCTAATTTGATAGGATGCGGTTTCATATCGGGATGAATCACAAAGACTTTTTTCCAATCATCCGGGTCATTTAAGTCGACAACCTTCAATCCGAACGTCTTAATTATATCTTCATACCCGTATTCCCGAAGTGCCCTGTTGAGGCTACCCATTGTGGCCCCCTCGGCAAGGGTGATGTCCTTTGCTCCGTTATCTTTGAGAAATTCCGCCACTGCCTGGACTGCATCCCGGTGCGTGGCACAAAGGGGCACATGGGCGGATACGAAATTGACTTTAATAACCGGGTGTCGACCATCCATATGAATTTCATCCGAAATCAACTCCAATGCCTGAAGGATATTCTCTTTCCTGTCCTCTCCTTTTATCAGTGCTACTTTACTCATTATTTTATACTCCATTCGCTTTCAGTGTGGCGGATTACAAAAAAATATGCATTCGGATCACGATGGAAAGCATTATAGAATAAGTGTTTCCGTTGCGTCAATACCGAAACATCCGGAAAAAGGCCTGACGCGTCAAACATACTACACCGCAGCACCGGAGAACGTTGTGGAGATTTAATGATATTGATGCTATGTTAACTTTTTTGACGTCGGGCAATAATAACATAATATACGGAAAGGCTGAGATACCCCATGTTGTCTATTGATCTTCATTCCCATTCTTTGTTCAGCAGCTGCGGCCTGCACACCTGCGTTGAAATGCTCAACCATGCCAAGAAACTGGGCATGACGGCTTTGGCGATTACCGATCACGGCCTAACCTTGGACGGGCGTCTGAACAGCAGTTTCTTTGAACGCCTGAATGACCCGGTTCCGGGGATCCGGTTGCTGAAAGGGGTGGAATGTAATTTGCTCGAAGAGCCGGGCGCCATCGATTGCCCGAAACAATTCCTACCCTATATGGATATCGTGTTGTTGGGTATCCATCATAATATCCAAAGAGGACTCGGAAAAGCGGTATATACGGAAATGCTGCTCCAGGCTATTGAGGAGAACTCTTTTCTCGATGTTTTGGCTCATTTGAATGTTGCCCATTATGACGTCGATTTTGAATCGGTTGCACGGGCTGCAATGGCTCGCGGTATGGTTATAGAAATCAACAACAGCAAATGCCTGCCCCGAAAATCATCACCGGAAGCCATCCAACAACTCATTTTGACGTGTAAAAAGTTACTGTGCCCGGTGATCATCTCTTCAGATGCCCATGCTTTAAATGAAATCGGTCAGGACCGTATGATTCGACCGATTCTTGAGGATCTGGATTTTCCACAGGAATTGATTCTGAATCGCGAACCTGAGCCGGTATATGCATTTATAGAGACGCGTCGCAAGAATAAGCAGATAACCATAACTTGATACAAACCAAAGCATGATGCAGTGAAAATCGGTTCCAGCCTGAACCATGAACGCTGAACCGCTTAACATAGGAAGTAGTGAGCATTACAAGAGGAGAAAATGAGGCCGAGAGGATTGATCGTCTTTGACATGGATGGGGTTATTATCGATGTATCGAGATCCTACCGGGATACGGTTAGACAAACTGCCGGGCTTTTCTTTAAAGGCGCTCACGCATGGGACGACCTTCCGAACCCGTTGTTTCCTCTAGCGGACCTGGCACGGGTAAAACAAAGCGGCGGATTGAACAATGATTGGGATTTGACGTTTGTGGTCATCAATCTGCTATTCACTCTGTTAAGGGGGCCCGTTATCTTGAAAGGTAATGTTACCTGGGCCGCGTACCGGAAAGCGATGAGCCGTGGAGACGTTTCAGACTTGGCCCGGTTTTTGAGAACCTACGGGATGCCGTTAACTCGGCTGTTAGATGAAAAAGGCAGGCGAACGCACGAGTTTGTAACCGGTCTTTATACCGGCGACGTCGGCAGCGGCAATATCATCAAGCAAATTTTTCAGGAGATATATCTTGGAAGTGATTTATTCGAATCGACATACGGTGTTCAAGCCGAAGTTTACCTCGGTGAGGGGTATATAAACAAAGAAAAGCTCTTGGTGGATATGGCCATCCTTGAGCAGCTTGCTGAAAACAATATCTTGGCCATTGCAACGGGTCGACCGAAAGCAGAGGCCGATTATCCCTTGGATCGGTTCAACATAAAAAGATTTTTCGAAACCGTATACACATTGGACGACTGCCTCAAGGAGGAAGAAAGAATCCTCAATGCAGAGGGCAAAAAAGTTTCCCTCAGCAAACCTGATCCCTATATGCTCGATGCCCTCGCAGGGACAATAAAGCATGAGGTTTCGCGATGCTATTACATCGGAGACATGCCGGATGATATGCTCGCCGCCGCCAAAGCCGGTGCCGGTTTCACGGGGATCGGTATTCTGATGTCTTCACCCGATAAGGAGCGCCTGCGAGAGGATATGACAAGGGCAGGCGCAGATCATGTTATTGACGACTTTAAAGAATTAATGAAGATCGTTCAGACCGATTCGGATTGATCCCGTCATAAGCGCTAAGTTGTTTTTGCCCAAAAGGGCTGAAAAAAATGAACATCGAACATCGAACGTCCAACATCGAACGTTGAATGGAAAGGCAAAAAAGCCCTTAAAATAATAAACGCGGGCGTACCGAAGACAGTTGCCGTAGAGAGGAAAACCTTGATTATAGGACACGGGGGTAATATTTTCGAAGTCGCCAAACTGATCGGCTGCAAACCTACTGATATCATCGATATGAGCAGCAACATGAACCCACTGGGGCCGTTCCCCGGACTGATGGCTCATCTTAGTGAAAAGCTGCCCTCCATTCTGGCACTGCCTCAACCCGATGCCTACGATTGCATCACTGCTTTTGCGGCGCGGAATCGAGTTCCACCCGAAAACGTGTTGGTGGCCAACGGAACCACCCAGTTCATCTATACACTTCCGAGGGCGTTGAAGACAAAGAAAGCACTCATCCTCGGTCCGACTTACGCCGATTATGCTGATGCCTGCCGCATGCACAACGTTCCTTATGGATATTTTACGACCGAGGCCATCCATGCCTTTAAAGTGGATCTGAATCTGCTCGCAGCATCAATTGAGAATGCAGACACGATTTTTATCTGCAACCCGAACAACCCCACCGGCGTCCTCATTCCAGAACCCGATGTCACTGATATCTGTCGCTTGTTTCCGGACAAGCAATTTATCATCGACGAGGCTTACATGCCATTTGTGAACAGGGATGAGAATTTCAGCATGATGCCATCGAAACTCTCGAACGTCATCGTCCTAAATTCCATGTCTAAGATCTTTCGCGTCCCCGGGTTGAGAATAGGTTGCCTGGTAGCACCCTCAAGGACGATTGATCAAATCCGGCAGTATCTGATGCCCTGGAGTCTCAACAGCCTGGCCCAGGCGGCGATCCTCTATCTTATGGAACATGGACCCGAGGTTGAGCGGTTTGTGGAGAAGACGCAGATATATCTTGAAGATGAAAAACGTTTTATCTGCGAACAGCTCAAAAAAATATCCAACATTGAATTTTTTCCCAACAAAACCCCTTTTATACTAGCAAGAGTAACAGGTGGGCACACGGCGGAATCGGTGATCGCATCGATGCTTTGCAGTAGGATTCTTCTAAGAAACTGTTCAAATTTCGCGGGTCTAAACAATCTCTTTATTCGTATTTCATTAAAAAAACATGACATCAACCGGTTTTTCTCGAGAACTCTCCAGAAGGTGCTGTCGAGCACAACCGGCGATTCGAAAAGGAAGGTCACCTGACACCTGTTGGACGTTACCTGCCGTATATCCAGTGGCATCGGTGATTAGGGATGTTTATTTTTTCAGTGCATGTGTTGTCCGCGGGACCGTGATGGTGATTTTATCGCCGCGTTGGAATTTGGTGGCGTCTTTGGGATTGTATTGATCCACAATCATCTCTCTGTCTTCTACTTTCACCGTATACTTGACAAGACTGCCGGCATACATGAAGCTTTCTATTACACCGTGAAATGTATTTGCCTGCTTTCCGGCCTGGTCCGCTGAAAGTGATAGGGTTTCGGGTCGTATGACCAACAGAATCTCGTCATATTTCTGCTCATCATCGCCCTGATTGTGGTTTAGTTCCAAATTTCCGTACGCTGTAGAGACATATTTAATCTTCATTTCCTTGTCGATGGATTCGATTTTTCCTTCAAGGAAGTTGACGTAACCGACAAATCCGGCAATAAACTCATTGGCGGGTTGTTCGTATATTTCCACCGGTGATCCGATTTGCTGGATGACACCGTCGTTGAGGACAAGCAGCCGGTCGGATATACTCATGGCCTCATACTGGTCGTGGGTGACAAATATGGTCGTGATTCCTATGCGTTCCTGAATGTTTCTGATTTCCTCCCGCATCACCACGCGAAGGTTTGCATCCAGATTGGAAAGCGGTTCGTCCAGAAGCAGCACTTTGGGTTCAAGTGCCAGCGCTCGGGCCAGGGCGACCCGCTGCTGCTGTCCTCCGCTGATTCTATCAATGGTTCGATCCCCGAGTCCTTCCATGTGAACCAGAGAGAGAAGTTCTTCAACACGTGAGTCGATCTTGTTCCGAGGCCATTTCTTAAGTTTGAGACCAAAGCCGATATTTTTTGCAACCGTCATGTGGGGAAAAAGCGCATAGCTCTGAAAGACCATTTTTGTGTTCCGCATATTCGGCGGCAAGGCACCGATATCTTCACCGTCAAGGATCACCTGCCCGGAATTCAAAGGGGTGAATCCTCCCACAATCCGAAGCAGTGTAGTTTTTCCGCATCCACTGGGCCCCACAAAGGTCAGGAGCTCACCCTTGTCGATTTCGGCAGATATCCCCTTTAGGACTTCCACATCACCAAAGCTTTTGTGGATATCTCTTAACTCCAACATGGGTGTCTTCTGGTGTTCCATCTCATCATGCTCCTTGCTTTTTGCTGACATCGAGTCCGGTTTTTTTCGCAATCACCTTGAGGATTCCTATTGAAACGGCCACGATGGCGATCACCTTCATAGTGGTGGCAGAGGCTAATCCCAATTCACCCAGTTGGGCGGTGAGATAAATGTATACCGACGCCAGGTCAAAACCCGGGGTCACCAGAAAAATAACCGAACTCAGAGACATCATTGTAGTCATGAACGTGTAAATGAACCCTACCACAAAGGCGGAAAACATAATGGGGAGCACGATTCTAAAAAATATTGTCAGGAAATCGGCCCCCAGATCGGCAGACGCTTCCTCGATTTCTATGCTGATCTGATGCAGCTTGCTGATCCCAGCTTCAACTCCCACCGCCACAAACCGGAATACACAATTCAGGATGATGATCCAAATGGTTCCGGTTAAAAGAAATGGGGGGCGGTTGAATGCGATAATATACCCGACACCAATGACGGTACCCGGTAGCGCAAATCCGGAAAGAGCGATCATCTCCATGAACTGCCTGCCTGGAAATTTGCCGCGCATGATCACATACGCCAGAAGCGTTCCCACAATGGCGCCGAAAAGGCCTGCGCATAGAGACACCTTGATACTGTTCCAGATGGCAATGTTGGATTGTGTGTTCAATACGTGATCGATGACGAAGGTGTTATCCACCCCGACGATTTTTACAAATGATCCCAGCAGAATCACACCAAAGCTTGACAATACCAATAAGCCGACGGTAAAGGCGACCACCATGAAGGGAATCTTGATGCCTGGAGCTATCTCTTTATATTCTACGGCCGTGGGTTTCCCCACAATGGTGGTGTACCCTTTACCCTTGAGCACATAGTTGTGGAGGATGAAAATGAGAACACAAGGGGCGATCAGGATCACGGAAAGCACACTGGCCATATTGAAATCACCCTCGCCGGTAATGGCGAGATACGTGTCCGGTGCCAGAAAGGGTGTTCTTCCGCCGAGAATTGCCGGGTTTCCGAACTCGGCGATTGTCATCACAAAAACAAGGAGTGCAGCTTTCAAGAGACCGGGAGCTGATAGCGGTATGGTGATGGATCGGATAATTCTGAACTCGGACGCTCCCATATCACTGGCGGTCTCTTCCAGACTCGGGTTTAATGAGTTTAAGACATTTTCAATCATCATAAAAGACAGAGGAAGAAACGCCAAGCACTGGGCGGCGATCACCCCGGTCCAACTGTATATATTGAAGTTAAGATTCAATAGATTATTGATAAATCCATTTCTTCCGAGTAGGGTGATCAGGGAAATCGCAAAAATATAGGGCGGTGCGGCCAAGGGAAGCAAGGCGACGATCTTTAATGGCTTCCTGATCCAGAAAGGCCCCCGGGTGGTCAAATATGCAAAACAGAATCCCACCACCACCAGGATTACCATGGTCACCGTTCCCAGGATGAGTGTGTTGAACAAAGACCAGTAATAGAAGTTGTAGCTGAAAAATTCTTTGTAAAATTCCAGGGTAAATCCCTCATCACCCCGGAGACTCATGATCAAGATCGAAAAAATGGGGTACAGAAGAAAGATGGCAAGAAGGGTAAAAAGCGCTCCTGCAAAAATATTAATCAAATGGATACCCAGAAAAGATCTCACTTTATACCAGAGCCCCTTTCCGGTCGCACCGCTGATTACCGCTTCTGCCATCTGTCGTGATCTCCTATATCTTCATTGGATTATTGCTTTTTCGTTTTTACTTCTTGTTCTGCCGCCTCTTTTTCTTTTTCATCACCGACTTTCTTGGCTGTCGGTGTTTCTTTCATCATGAACTTGTTCTTCCACATCTTTACGACTTTTCGCTTGTTTTTCACCGCCCAAGCGTGATCCACGTTGATAAATTTAGGCTTCTCCATGCCGTACAGGGCGCTGGCAATACCGGATCGCGGCGGGAAATATCCCAAGGATCCGATGAACTCGCTACAGTCTTTCGATCCCAAGTAATCGATGATTTTCTTGCAAAGATCCAACTTCTTGGTACCCTTCAGAATCGTGCAGTAATTGCCTTCGTAGCCGATGCCTTCCTCCGGGACGGTCCATTGGATGGGATAACCGTCTTTTAATCGCTTCAGAATGTTCTCGTCGGCAGTGAGTCCCAGCAGGTATTCACCTCTGCCCACCAGATCTGTCGGAGCGTTTCCGCTTTTGGTGTAAAAGGCCATATTCTTGTCCAGGGCTTCAAGGTATTTCCACCCCTCTTTTTCACCGTAAAGCTGCAGAAAGGAATAATTGATCATAAACGCCGTCCCAGATGTTCGGGGTGAGGGGGCTACGATCTGGCCTTTCCATTTGGGATCCAACAGTTCTTTATAGCTTTGGGGTATTCTATAACCTTTTTCAGCCAGCTTTTTTGTGTTGCCGATTAAGAGAAAGGAGAAGGTTCCCAACGCATAATAGGTGCCGTCCTTAGATTTAAATGCAGGGTCGATATCATTCCATGCCGTCGAATGATAGGCTTCAAAATATCCCTCTTTTGAACCGCCGATGGCTTCGGCAGCCCCGACAGACAGAATCATATCTGCGTTGAACCTGGGGTACTCCGTACGTGTCCTAGCGCCGATTTCCCCCCAGGAAAGAGTGATGTTTTTTACCTCGATCCCTGTCTTTTTCTGAATTTGTTCAGCCAGCGCTTCATTGACCTCGCGGGAGAATCCCATGTACGCGCTGATGGATTCGGCGGCTAGAGCGCCACTGGAAACGATTCCGAATGTGAACACCAGAACAATAACAGCAAGGACTAGAACTTTACCTTTCATGGTACACCTCCTTGGTTTAGGGTTGTTACCTGGATAGCAATCCAGGCAAAAATAATAAGGATCTGCCACACTTAACGTTGAAAACTCTAACCGAGCTACAGGAAGGACTGAATCTATAATAACATTGAAATATTATTACTTAGTACTCGTGTTCTTAAATACGGTTACGTATTACAATTGGTTTATTCATTCTCTGAAAAAGTTTAAAGTGCCTAAAGTTAAGGTATTTTGTCAATTTTATATTGACCGCGCTGAAAGCGCGTT
>Ga0180009_10001626_pt1 | contig 27276 bp, 20 predicted proteins | sample OS_PC_MetaG_FD_123537 | JGI IMG/M metagenome (GOLD analysis project Ga0180009, IMG submission 123537) | Groundwater microbial communities from the Aspo Hard Rock Laboratory (HRL) deep subsurface site, Sweden - OS_PC_MetaG | ecosystem: Environmental > Aquatic > Deep subsurface > Groundwater... | reverse complement strand
TGCCCCGGGTGGGCGGCAGGTGACCCAGGGTGTGGTCGGCAAAGGGCACGATCCCCACCCGGTCCAGGTTGGACAGGGCGATGTAGGCCAGGGCCGCACCGATCTGCATGGCGTAGGTGAATTTGGGCGGGTTGCCCATGGTCATGGAGTTGGACACGTCTAACAAGATGTAGACATGCAGGTCCTCCTCCTCCTCGAACAGCCGCAGAAAGAGCTTGTCCAGGCGACCATACATGTTCCAGTCGATGTAGCGGAAGTCGTCCCCGGGGCTGTACTCCCGGTGCTCGGCGAACTCCACGCCGCTGCCCAGCTTCTTGGTGCGACGCTCGGCCCGCAGGCGCCCGGCGAAGACCTTCTTGGAGATGATGTAGAGCTTCTCGATCTCCTTGAGGAATTGCTCATTGAAGATGTCCTTCACCCCGCCCTGATGTCGCGCCATGCGTTCGGCGGCGGTCTCCCGGGGGCCGCTCTTTTTCACCGCCATGGTGTGCCTCGCCAAGGCGCTGCGCTCGATGTTGTTGCGCGAGCCCTCAAGCCGCCTACTCCTTGTGCTCGGGTACCAGGTTCAGGATCTCGTCGATGATGTCGTCGGTACCGACGCCCTCGGCCTCCCCCTCGAAGTTCAGGATGAGACGGTGACGCAGGCAGGCCGGGGCCACGGCGCGGATGTCCTCACAGGAGGCGCTGAACCGGCCGTCGAGCAGGGCCTTGATCTTCGCTCCGAGCAACATGGACTGGGCGCCGCGCGGGCTGGCGCCGAAGCGCAGGTACTTCTTGGTGACGGCCAAGGCCTCGGCCGTGTTCATATGCGTCGCCTCCAACACGCGGATGGCGTAATCCTGCACCTGCTTAGCCACGGGCACCTGACGCACCAGCGCCCGCAGCTCCAGGATCTTCGGGCCGTCGATGACCGGCTCCACCTGGGGCACTTCGGAGCGCGTTGTGCGGTCCAGGATGTCGTGCATGTTTGCGCGCGTGGGGAAGGTGACCATCAGCTTGAACATGAACCGATCCAGCTGGGCCTCGGGCAGCGGGTAGGTCCCCTCCATCTCGAGGGGGTTCTGCGTGGCCAGCACAATGAAGGGCGGCGGCAACTTGAAGGTCTCGTTGGCCACCGTGACGCTCTTTTCCTGCATGGCCTCGAGCAGCGCCGACTGGGTCTTGGGCGTGGCGCGGTTGATCTCGTCAGCGAGCAGGATGTTGCAGAACACCGGCCCCTGCTGGAACACGTACTTCCTGGCGCCATGCTCGTCCTCCTGGATCATGTTGGTGCCCAGGATGTCGGCTGGCATGAGGTCGGGCGTGAACTGGATGCGGGAGTAGTTCAGGCTGACCGCCTCGGCCATGGTCCGCACGAGCATGGTCTTGCCCAGCCCCGGGACGCCCTCCAACAGCGCGTGTCCGTCGGCCAGCAGGCAGGTGACCACGCCCTCGACGATCTCGGTTTGACCGACGATCATCTTGGCTACTTCCTCCCGCAGCCGCTCGATCTCGGCCACGAACTTCTTCACATCTGCTTCCACGCCGGGTTTGGATGCGGCCTCTTCGCTCATCGCGTGTGCTCCTTGGGGCTCGGCCTCGATCGAGCTCCCGATGATCATTCTCGCAGAAACCTGTTCAGGGTGCTTTGCGACCCCGAACCTATCACGAATCGAACGGTCTTCAGGTCGAATATTGACCGCGCGTGTGCTCGCGCGATCCGGTGTGGTACCCCTGATGCCCGATGGGCGTTTATCGCGGTTTGATCAGCCTGAAGTAGCGCTGGATCAGGTAGCGGTAGCCGGGCGGGATCTCCTCCTGGTTGAGAACCTTCTGCCAGATCTTTTTGTACGCCACATAGACTTTGCGGTAGCTGCGGGAGGAAAATCCCTTGTCAGCGCTCCCCTTGAACACCTGGGCCTCGGTGGGACCCGCGCCGTGCTTGCCTTTGACCTGCTTGTCCACCGTCTTGCCGCCCAGGTCCGTGGGCCGGCCTTTGACGGTGTTCGGGTTGTGGCCGGTGCCCCACTTTTTGCCGCCCTTGCCGCCCTTGCCGCCGGGCTGGCTGCGGGTCAGTCCGCCCACCCGCCGTCCGTCCCCCATGCCGCCGGGCTTCAGGCCGCCCGTGCGTCCCGAGCCGCCACAGGAGGGGCAGGGCCCCTTGCCGTTTTTCTTTTTGCCCGACCCCTTACAGGACGAGCAGCCCTTGCCGGCGCCCTGGTTGCCCTGCTTCGCGCGCTTCAGGTAGTCCGACAGGCGCCCTTTCTGACGTCCCTTGCGGTTACTTAGCCGTTTGAGCAGCTCCTTGAGCTGCTTGAGGGTCATCTGGGCGCCCTGGCGATTGGAGCCCCGGGCGGACTGTCGTTGGTACTTCTGCAGCTCCTTCATGAGCTTTTGCAGGGCGGCCATGGTCTTGGCGTCCAGCTTGCGGCGGTTGAGCATCTTGGCGGCCTCTTTCATGGAGCGCGAGAGCCTGTCCAGGGTCCGCTTCTGTTTCTGGAGCTGTTTCTGTCGTCGGGTGAGCTGGTCGAGCTGCCGTTTGTTCTTGCGGAACTGCCGCTTCATTTGGCGCATGGAGCGCTTCTTGTCGGCGAGGCGCCGTTGCAGTTGGCGCCGCTTCTGGGGGTTGCGGGTCTTTTTGATCTGTTTGTCGAGCTTGTCGATCTGTTTCTGCAGCTCCTTCATCTTCTGCTGCATCTTCGCGACTTGCTTCTTTTTCGGGTCGAGCTTCTTTTTGAGCTTCTCCAGCTGCTTTTTGATGGCCTGCTCGAGCTGCTTGGCGTCCTTGTTCTTGAGCAGCTTTGCGGCCTTTTCCAGGGCCTTGGCCAGCTGCTTGCGCTGCAGCTGGTTGAGCTTGCCCTTCTCCAGGAGCTTTTGCAGCCGCGCGAGCTCCTTGCGAGCGGCCTCGAGGTCGTGTTTTTTCAGGGCTTCGCCGAGCTTTTTTGTGAGCTTGTTTTTGGCCAGCTGCTTGCCCACCTCGTGGAGCTGTTGCTTGATCTTCTCGGCGTTGGCCATCTGCTGCTTGAGCCCGGAGAAGTACTTCTTTTTGAGGTCCTGGTATTTGCGCTCGAACTCTTCCCGGGTGAGCTCGCCCCGCTTGAGCTGGGCCAGCAGCTTTTTGTACTCCTTGAGGAACTCCAGCATGGCCTTGTCTTTGAGGTGCTTGGCCATATCCTCAACGGCGTGCATGTCGTCGACGGCCTCGTTGTAGAGGTCGTTGTCGATCTGCATCTTGGGGGCGGGCTTTTCGGGTGGTGGGATGGAGGCGCGACTGGAGCTCGTGGGCAGTGCCATGGCGAGAAATCCCACGCAGGCGAGCACAAGCACGCCCAGGGCGGAGAGATCCCGCGGGACCCGGAAGCGGGAGGCCGCGCGATAGTCGATGCTGCCCAGCAGCGACGAGGCCTGGCGGATCTGCGCCTCCATGAAGGGCTTCTGGCTCTCCTCAGGGGCCCGGGGCAGCCGCTGCACAAAGTCAAAGGCCGAACCCAGGGCGTCCCGGGTGTGGTTGGCCAGGTCCAGCCGCTTGAGCACATAGCGGGGCCGGACCGGTGTGAGCAGCCCCCACACCGCGCCGGCCAGGACCATGAGCCCGGAGAGCCCCGCCAGCAGCCAGAGCCCGTCAGTCCCCAAGCTCCTGGATTTATAGAAAAACAGAGCCACAATGAGCAACGCCATGGCCACCACGGTGGTGGTGGTGGCGCGCTCGAGCATGAGCTGGAGCCGGATGCGTAGCTTCGTGCGACTCAGGAGGGACTGTAGCTTTTGCAGATCTTTCATTCGGAAACCTCAGGTCGTTCGCCGACGCTGACCGCTGACTGGTGTTAGACGCCTGAACCTGCTGGAGGTTCTGTCCCTTGTTACGCCGGGGCTCGCGACCATATTCCTGCTCGGATCCCGCGGGACCTGGCGCGCGGATCCATATTGCAGTCTTGTAGTCTATAGGCCCTGACGGCTCCTCGCCAGCCTAAGTTTTTTTGGGGGCCAACGGCCCGGCGGAGGGTTGCCGGACCCGTGAGCCGAGGAGTCGGGATCCGGGGTCTGGATCGGGGCCCTGGGAATTTCTTCTGGACGAGCGCGAAATTCACTGTAACATTCACGAGGTGGCCTGAATCTTGTCGATCGGTGCTCCGTTAGGGTTAAATCTGTAAGGACTATTTGTGAATACGTCGAAGGCACCCATGTCGGATGCGGGCTCGGAGGGGTCCGGGAACGAGGAGTCGCGGGTCGATATCCGCCTCTACCTGCACATCGTCCAGCGGCGGCTCTGGGTGCTGCTGGCGGTGGTGGCCACGGCCCTGGGCCTCGCCATCTTCCTGACGAGCCGCATGCCCAACAAGTTCCGGGCAGAGGCCACCGTGGTGGTGGATCTCCGGGCGGCTCAGGTCCTGGGCACCAACGTGCAGGGCTTTGACACGGAGAGCTCGAGCTGGTGGCACGGCACCACGTTCATCAAGACCCAGGAGCAGGTGCTCAAGTCCCACAGCATTGCCCGCCTGGCGGCGGAGAAGATGAAGCCCGCCAATCGGGCTCTGTTGGTCGGCAAGCCCAAGACCGCGAGCCTCGGAGAGGGGGACCTCCTGGAGGCGGGCAACCTCATTATCGAAATGCGAGAGGTCAAGCCGGGCAAGGACAGCCGCAAGTTCACCGTGTCGGCGGTGCACACCAACCCGGAGATGGCCAAGGCTGTAGCCAACGCCTTGGTGGACGCGTACGTGGATTATAGCCTGGCCCGGCGACGGGACTCCTCCACTGGCGCGGAGACCTGGCTCTCGGCGCGACTGGAGCAACTCGAGGACGAGCTCAAGCAGTCCGAGCAGCAGCTCCAGGACTTTCGGCGCACCAACAAGATGCTGACGGACTCTCTGCAGGACGCCCTCAACGGTCTCGCCATCCGCATCGTCGGCTTCAACAAAAAGCTCGATGAGCTGCAGATCCAGCGCATCTACCTGGGCGCCGAGATCACCCAGCTCAAACGTCTCAAACGCAAAGATCCCATGAACGACGCGTCGGTGGGCATGGTGAAAAACCCGATCATCGAGGGGCTCAAGCTAAGCTACTCCACCCAGTACCAGAAGCTCATCGAGCTGCGCGGGGATTACCTGGAAAAGCACCCCAAGATCCAGGCCCAGGAGGCGGTGCTGGAGAACATCCGCAAGGAGATGCAGCAGGAGGCCGCCTTGACGCTCCTGGTCATGCAGGCCAAGTACCGGGTGGTGGCTTCCACCGAGTCGGAGGTGAAGGTCGCCCTGCGAAAAGCCGAATCCGAAGGCATGGCCATGGGCGAGAAGTCCCTGGAGTTCCACCGCATGGAGCGGTTGACCAAGCAGAAGGTCAAGTATTACGAGTTGGTGCTGTCGCGATACGTAGAAAGCGGGCTGGCCAAGCAGCTCAACGCCAACAATGTGCGGATCCTGGACCGGGCCATGATGCCCAAGGTGCCCTTCTCTCCGCGGTTGCACGTGAACCTCGCCATCGCCTTTGCCATCGGTCTCATCCTGGGGCTCGGGCTGGTGTTCCTGCTGCACTTCATGGACAACACCGTCAAGACCCAGGAGGACATCGAGCATCTGGTGGGGCTCCCCTACCTGGGGCTGCTGCCGAGCATCCACTCGGAGAAAAAACGGCGCCGGAGAAAGGGCAGTCCAAAGCCCCTTCCCGAGCCCGAGGGCGTGCCCGCCACGGCGGAGCTTTTCCAGTGGCTGAACCCCAAGTCCCAGGTGGCCGAGCACTGTCGCTCCATCCGCACGAACCTGCTGTTCATGTCTCCGGACAAACCCCTCAAGGCGCTGCTCGTCACCAGCTCCATGCCCCAGGAGGGCAAGACCACCGTGGCGCTCAACATCGCCATCTCCATGGCCCAGAGCGGCGAGAAGACGCTCATCGTCGATACCGACATGCGGCGGCCCCGGGTCCACAAGGCCCTGGGCCTCACCGCGAGCGTCGGGGTCTCGGCGGTGCTCGTGGGGGAGAAGACCATCGACGAAGTGATCCTCGAGACGCCGGTGGACAACCTGTACTGTATGCCCTGTGGCGCCACGCCCCCCAACCCCGCCGAGCTGCTGCACACCAAGCGCTTCAAGGAGTTCGTGGCGGACCTGCTCACGCGGTATGACAAGGTGGTGTTTGACTCGCCTCCCATCGGCGCGGTCACCGACCCGGTGATTCTGAGCAAGGCCGTGGACGGCACGATCCTGGTGGTGAAGTCCGGCGTCACCGCGCGCCAGCTCCTGGCCAAGACCGGCCGGGTGCTCCAGGACGTCAAGGCCAACGTGCTGGGCGTGGTGCTCAACGACATCGACCCCGAGCGTCGCACCTACGGTGGTTATTACCACTACTACTATTACCGCCGCCGCTACTTGTCCTACTACGGCGAGTCCTCCGACAAGTAGCCGTACCCCCTGAACAGAATCGGGCGCCCTTGGATCTCTCCATCGTCATACCCTGCTACAACGAGGTGGAGAGCTTGCCTCGGCTGGCCGAGACGCTGGATTGCTTCGTGGCGGGTTTCGAAAAGAGTGGCAGGCAATGTGAGGTGCTCCTGGTGGACGACGGCTCCACGGACGGCTCCCGGGCGCTGGGGGCCGAGCTGGCCGTCGGGCGCCCCTACCTGCGGCAGCTCTCCCTGCGGCGGAACTTCGGACAGACTGCGGCCATGGCGGCCGGTTTTGATCTCGCCCGGGGGCAGATCGTGGTGCCCATGGACGCGGATCTGCAGAACGACCCCGAGGACATCCCGCGGCTGATGGACAAGATCGACGAGGGTTTTGACGTGGTCTCTGGTTGGCGTCGGCGTCGAAAGGACGCCTGGCTGACCCGCCGGCTGCCCTCGGCCGTGGCGAACTGGTTCATCAGCCGCGTGGGCGGGCTGCGTCTGCACGACTACGGCTGCACTTTGAAGGCCTATCGACGGGAGCTGTTGCAGCACATCAAGCTCTACGGCGAGATGCACCGGTTCATTCCGCTGCACGCCAAGTGGTCGGGCGCCCGGGTGACCGAGCTGGAGGTGAGTCACCACCCGCGGACGCTGGGGCGCAGCAAGTACGGCCTGGGCCGGACCTTCAAGGTGCTGCTGGATCTGATCACGGTGAAATTCCTGGGCGACTATTCCACCAAGCCCCTCTATTTCTTCGGCGCCATGGGGTTCTTTTTGTGCCTGGCGGGTGTGGTCTGTGGCGGCATCACCCTGGTTCAGAAGTACTCCCAGGGGGCGTGGGTCCATCGGAACCCGCTGTTGCTGCTGGCGGTATTCCTGTTCATCGTGGGGTTGCTGCTGGTATCCATGGGGTTGCTGGGAGAGCTCCTGGTGCGCATCTACCATGAGGCCCAGGGCAAGCCCATCTACCTGCTGGCCGCGACGCCCCCCGAGGAATCAGCGCCGGATCCTGACGCCACTGCCGGGTCGTCCGCGACGCAGACGCCTGGGTCTACCGCCCCGGACGAGGCTCCTTGAGGTCTGCGGCGTGGACAGGGAAGTCCTTGGGCAACCGGACCTCCTGGCCCGGCTCATTCTCCACCTGTACGTCGAAGTAGGCTTTTACGACCCGATCGCCGTCCCAGCGCACCAGGGGTCGTAGCCCGGTGATGTTCAGGCTGACCTTCCCGGTGGCGTCGGTTCGACCCAGGTCCTTTTGGCCCGTGCGGGTGCCGAGGCGCACCTGGCGTCCCACCGCCGGGGAGATTTTGCAGGGGACCTCGACCTTGCTCTTGATCCGGCGCTTCTGGCCCATCTTCTTGTAGAAGGTGCCGGCGCGCAGGCGGTAGTACACACCGGTGCCCATGATGGCCAGCCCGGGCACGAGGAACAACAGGGAGCCCACCAGGTACTGCTTGGTGGCCTCGCTCTTTTGCTTGGACAGGGAACCGAGGATCCAAAAGGGCGTGCTCACGGCGGTGGTGAGCCCCCCCAGCCCCACAAAATAGAACCAGGTGGGAGCGGTGACCTTGATTTTGGCGGTCTCTTCGGCCACCTCGATCTGTTGCTGCTCACAGGTCTCGGTCTCCATCACCCTAACGGCCCACCCCGTTCCATCCCGAAAAACGCCTGCCAGGAAGGCGCGTTCGCCGGTGGGCTTCTTTTGCACCTCACTGCGCACGTGTTTGTATTCGAAGGTCGTGAACACGCGAAGATTCGCGCATCCGGGCAGCGCGAGGGAGCCACACAGCGCGAGGATCGGAAGGAGCAGCCGGGTCATCATGGGGGGAGTTTAGGCCCGGTCCTGCCCCGGCGCAAGGAGGCATCCTGTCGCCGTTCCCAACCATCATGACCCCGTGGTAGACTTCCGGCCATGCGCCGGGACCACGCCCAGCAACCGAGCAAATACCGGGCAGAGCGACCAGGGGCTTAGCCATGGCTGAATATGTTTTAGGGATCGATCTGGGCACCTCCAATTCGGTGGTGGCCGCCGAGCGGGACGGCCGCCCGGAGGTGCTGGTGGACGCTGACAAACGCGGCACCCAGCCCTCCATCGTCTCGTTCCACCCCACGGGCTCGATCCTGGTGGGTCACGACGCCAAACGTCGCCGGCTCATCGATCCCAGGAACACCATCTACAGCGCCAAACGGCTCATCGGCCGTCCCTTCTCCTCGCCCGAGGTGCAAAAGTTCGCCGCGCGCGTGCCCTATCCCATGGCGGCCGGCGAAAATGATCAGACGATCATCGAGGTGCGGGACCAGCGTCTCAGCGTACCTGAGGTGTCTGCTCTTGTGCTGCACCACATGAAGATCATCGCCGAGCGCACCTTGCGCCAGACGGTGAACAAGGCCGTGATCACCGTGCCGGCCAATTTTAATGACGCCCAGCGCAGCGCCACCGTGGCCGCCGGTGATGTGGCCGGCCTGGAGGTGCTGCGCATCATCAATGAGCCCACGGCGGCGGCCCTCGCCTATGGCCATGGCAAGAAACTGGACCGTAAGGTCCTGATCTACGATTTTGGCGGCGGCACCTTCGATGTCACCATCCTGGAGATCCACGGCGAAGTCTATGAGGTGCTCGCCACCGCCGGGGACACCTACCTGGGCGGGGACGACTTCGACCTGCTGGTGATGGATCGCATGCTGAACCAGTTCCTGCAAAAGACCCGCTACGATCTGCGCCATAACGAGGTGGCCATGGAGCGACTGCGCTCGGTGTCCGAGCAGGTCAAGTGTCAGCTCTCCACGCAGAACCGGTCCGTGGTGCAGGTGCAGGAGATCGCCCATGGCGCCGAGGGTGTCGCCCTGGACCTCGACTTCACCATGGAGCGCAAGGAGTTCGAGGACCTCACGGAGGCGCTGGTGGATCGCACCTTTGCCATCTGCGACGAGGCCTTCGGGCTGGCCCAGATGCCCATCAACCAGATCGATGAGGTGGTGCTGGTGGGCGGCACCACTCGGATCCCCTTTGTGCGGGAGTCGGTGCGCAGCTATTTTTCCCGGGCGCCCATGGCCACCATCAACCCCGACGAGGTCGTGGCCCTGGGGGCGGCCATTCAGGGAGCGTCCCTGCTTGCGGCCGTGGCGCCGCCCCCTTCGCTGCCTTCGGCCACCGCCGCCCGGTCCATTGACCCGGGCATGCCCGCCATACCGCCGGCGCCGGGCGAGCTTCGACCACCACCACCGCCGCCCTCGCCGCCGCCGCGTCCACTACTGCTGGACGTGACGCCCATGTCCCTCGGGGTGGCCATCGTGGGGGGGTACGCCAAGGTCGTCATTCCGCGCAACGCCCAGGTTCCCGCGGAGCACACCGAGACCTTCACCACCGGCGCGGACAACCAGTTTTCCGTGTCCTTGCGGATCTGTCAGGGGGAATCCCAGCGCTTCGCCGACAACACCGAGCTCGGCGAGCTCGTCCTGGCAGGGCTCCGGCCGGCGCGACGGGGCGAGGTCAAAGTCGAGGTGACCTTCGAGATCGACACCAACGGCATTCTCAAAGTGCACGCCAAGGACGAGGTCACCGGGCTTGTGCAGGACGCCACCATCCGGCTCCGGGGTGAGCTCGGTGATCACCCGCTCAGCGACATCATGCAACGCGTCGGGCCGGGGCCGGGGCCGGGGCCAGGGACTGGAACTGGAGGCGGCTCGTGAGCGACCTGGACCCGCTCAAGCGGCTGGTAGAGCGGCTGCATGCCGATCTGGACGTGCTCACCTATTACAACCTGCTCGGGGTGTTGCCCGGGGCGTCGGATGCCGAGATCCGTGCTGCCTTCCGGGAGCGGGCGCGGCTGCTGCACCCGGACCGGTACTACAGCCTGGCCGACGAGGCCCTGAGGGCGCAAATCGGCGCGGTGTACAAGCGCGTCTCAGAGGGCCACCGCGTGCTCAGTCGCCCCGACCAGCGGCAGGCCTACGACAACCTGGTGCGCCAGGGCACGCTGCGCTACAGCGACAAGGCCGCCGAGGGTGCGGTGAAGGACCCGCCCAAAGCGGGCGCCCCCGCGCCAGGCGACGGTGCGATCCGTTTTCCCCAGGCGCGGCAGTTTTACTCCTACGGCAAAGATTCCCTCCGACACCAGGACTTCGCCCAGGCGATCACCTACTTCGAGCAGGCGCTGGCCATTCAGCCTGACGCGACAAAAATCCGCGGCAAGCTCGAAGAGGCCCGCCGCCTGAAAAAGCTCTACGGCTAGCCCCCTGTGCCTTTCTCTTGAGCTTGCCTTGCGTCGAGCTTCTACGCGTTATTGAGTGTTTGCCTGGTCTCGTCTATGTCGATCAATTGCCGCTATCTGACCGGCATCGGGGCGTAGCCGCCGTAGAGGATTCGAGATCCGTTCCCGTTTCATTCCGGCGCTCGGGTCAGTATTTCGCGGGGCGAGTGGTCTACGCAGCGTTGGACCGCCGAAACAGGGGGACCTTTTGAAAAGGTCATGGCGTTTCGGCGGTGCAATTGCCCGAATACCGCCGAAACGGGGAAACCTTGTGGAGAAGGTGCATGGGTTTTGGCGGTTTTTGTTCGATGTACCGCCGGAATGGGGGGACCTTTTGAAAAGGTGGGCCCGATTCGGCGGGATTGGGACGCGTCGGGGCTGGGATTGCCGTGGGAGAGGGTTGGTGGCCGGGCCGGGAGGCTTGGCGCCAACGCCGATCAGATCGCGATAGTCGATCGACATCCCTGACGTTTTGGGGTTTTCGATAGAGACGGACTTGGCGACGTGGATGCTCGACATTGTGGCTAGAGCGCATCGTCCGGTTCGGGACCGGTGGTGGCCGCGAGGCTGCCGAGCCCCTTTGTCTGCGACTCGAGCTTTTCAAAGAGCCACTGCCACAGGGGCGCCGAGGCCACCACATGGGCCAGGGGCAGGTGCAGGTTGGCGTCCACCTGGCGACGAGCAACGTGCACGCCCCAGTGCAGCTCCAGGGCTCCGGTGTCGCGCTTGGGCAGCGTCATGCCCACACCGAGGATCGGCACCGCGCGCACCAGCTCCACCAGAGACAGGCGGACCCGGCCCAGGCGTCCCGCGGGAAGCACCGCCCCGGCCCCGGCCCCAGCCCCGGCTCCGGCCCCGGCCCCGGGACGCGAGACACGAGAAGTCCGCTCGAGGCGTCGCAAAACAGCGCGGGCCTGTGGCTCGGCTTTGGCACCGATCGCGATGATCAGCTGTTGACGGTGCGTGGCGGTGGCCAGGCGCAGGGTGTCGCCGCCGGCGATCCAGCGCAGCGCCACGCTCAGCCCGGCCAGACCCGCGGGCCACTTGCCTCCCAATCGGATGTCCTGGAGCTGCACCCCACCGGCGGCAGCTTTCTGGGAGGTGGTCAGCACTCCGGGGCCGAAGCCGTGCTCCTTCAGACGCTTGCGTAGGCTGCCCACGGCCTGGGCAACCTCCCGGTGCGCCTCGGCGCCCGGTTTTTTCGGCGCGGGGTGATCCACCAAGGCGATGAGGCACAGCCCCCCCGAGTCCACGGGCTCCACGGCGATGCGGGAGGCGCCCTGACCGCCGAGCAGGCGCGTCACGAACCGCCCCAACGGTTTGCGGAGCCCCACCGGAAGCTGCGTGAGCACGGCGCCCAGCACCAGACCCGGCTCGAACCCGGGTTTGGTCTTGGCGCCCGGTTTGGCTTTGGCGCCGGGCTTGGTCGTGGCGCTGGCGCGACTGCCGGCGGCCGGACCCGCCAGGGACATCGCCACGGGGGCGCGTCGGGGCAGCCCGGTCAGCCGGAGAGGGGGCGTGGATCCCCGGCTGTGGATGAACTGCTGCAGGGCGCCGGTGGGTTGTGCCGTGGCAAAGAGCCGCACCCGCACCTCGGGGCCCCCCAGGTGCACGGACAGGCCGACATCCCGCGCCGAGGTGGCGTAGGCGAACAGCCGGGTGAGCTGGGCCTCGATGCGGGGCGCCGCGTCCAGATCCCCGCCGGCCATGGAGAGCCCCAGGGCGCCGACCTTGGCGAGCTGATCCAGCTTCTGGGCGTTGAACCCGAGCTTGGCCAGGCCGGCCTGGACAAAGACCCGCGCTTCGAGCTCGGGACCGCCGCCCGTGTCGCCCTGGGCGGTGAGCAGGGCGAATCGCCAGAGCGTCTCTATCGCGGATGGGGTCGGGGCCACCAGGAGCCCCCCCTCCAGGGTGCGGGCCACGAAACGACACGGGACCAGCGCACGGCCACCGCCGGTGAACACCCACAGGGCACCCTGGCGATGCGCGCGGCAGCGGCCCGAGAGCCGGCCGAGGGCGCGGTCCGGTTGGCGCACGGGAAGTATGAACGCCACCACGCCGGGGTGTCGGGCCGGGTCGAGCACGAGCACGTGCACGGCGCGCCGCCAATCCACGATGTCCGTCAGATCCGTGGTGACGCCGAGCAGCTCCTGGACCAGCGGCCAGAGCTCCCCCGGGCCCACCTTCCAGGCGCCCACGCGCCGTCCCACGGCTGCCACCCGGTCGAGCACCCGGGGGAGGGATGCCACCCGGATATGGGCGAGCAGGCCCGGCGGCGGCGCGGGCAACGACACCTCGAGCGCCGCCTGATCTGCACCCGTCCCGAGGGTCAGGGGCTGATCTCTTTTGGCCGGACAGCCCGACAGTGTCAACGCGAGCGCGCAGCTCACCACCGCGTGGTACCAGGCTGGTGATCTATGCGGCCTACGTGTCATCGAATCCATCCTGCATTGCGGGCGAGGTGTCTGTCATGGACAAAAGCGTCTGACTCGGGGGATTATTCCCCAAGCCCCTGAGCGCTATTGCCTGAGGTGGACTCGGGTTGTCATAGAACACAATCTGGTTATTGTCCGTCCAACAGCTCGATGTCACATCCCTGGCTCCATAGGCTCGTTGTCGTTTTTGCCGCGCTCGCGGTGCTGATCCTGGAGGTCAGCCCGGCGGCGGCCGAGGGGCTGCGCATCAAGCGGGTGGCCTATTCCGGCGTTCACACCGCACCCCTGGCCGCCTTGCGCAAGGCGGTGGCCCCGATGCTGGCGACGAGATCGGGGCGGCTGTCTGTGGTGCGCCGACGCCGACTGATCGCCCGCCTCCAGGGTCGGCTGCGGCAGACCCTGCGCGAGCTCGGCTACTTCCGCGCCGCGGTGCAGGTGGCCGAGTACCGTCCTGGCGAGCACACCTCCTTTGTCGTGCTGCGCGCGCAGGTGCAGGAGGGACCGCGCTTCCGCATCGGCGCCCTGGACGTCACCGGCGTGGGCCCCGCCGTCCGACTCAAGGCCCTCTCCCGCGTGAAGCTTCGGAGCGGCCAGTTCTTCGACGACGCCGATCTACGCCGCTCCTCCGACGCCGTGGCCACCGTGCTCGCCGATGGCGGCCACGCCTTTGTTCGCGTCACCGTCCGTCGGACGCCCCACAAAGCCCGCTCCCTGGTGGATGTGTCCTTCCATGTGCGAGCTGGTCCCGTCGTCAACGTGGGCCGCATCGTGATCCGGGGTGCGTCGGTCACGGCCGCCCGCCTCGTACGCCGCGCCCTGCTGCTACGCCCGGGCTCCCGTTACCACCGCACCACGTTGGTGCACGCCCTCGTCCGCCTCCGCCGCACCGGCGCCTTCAAAAGCCTTCGCCTCGCCGAGTCTCCCCTCGGAAAAAAGCGCATCCAGCTCGTCGTCACCGTAGTCGAAGCCAAACCCTAGCCCTTGCCGATTTGATCACCGTCATCCATCGACCTCGCGTGGTGCGCTACATCGGCAGCGTGCAGCTCATGGTTTCCCACCCCGTTGGTGGCCTACTTGTCGCCCGGTGTCGCTACGCAGTGCATTCCGCGCCATTGCGAATAGCCTGATTCTGTCGCACCCCTGCAGACCTCTACTATCACAGGGCAGTCTCGCGTGAACTCCGCCACGTTGCCAGCCAGGTCCAGCACTCCGTAGGGAGAGGCACCTGCCGGGGCGGTGCCGGCGGGCCAGGTGTAGGGTGGGGTTGTGGTCTGGGCGCAGCCGTAGCCGTTGGGATCCTCCGGGGAAACCCCGTTCACGGGTAGCAGCGCATCGCCGTCGTCCCTTTCGTTGGCACCGGCGCACGGGGCACCGGGGCACCGGGGCACCGGCTGACTAGCGTAACATGGAGACGAGCCAGGCGCCCAGGACGGCGGCGACCAGGAGCATCAGGACCATGATGCCGGCGACCATCCAGGGGGGGAGGGCGGTGCGGGGTGGGGTGGCGGCTTCGTCGGCCAGCGCGGCGGCGCGTTCGGCCACCTGGTCCGCGGTGATGCGTCGCTTCCAGGGCAGGGTGGCGCGGATGCCGAGGCGGCCCGTGGCGCCGGGGCGGCCGTCGGATTTTTGGGCGCTGCCGGTGGCGGGGAGTGGGACGTAGGTGGGATCGCCGTACAGCACGTAGCCGGCCCAACCGAGGGTCTCTTCGCCGCCGTCATCGATGACGCGCATGCGGGCGGCGCGGAGGGCCGCGCCCACGTTGGCGCCGCGCACCAGGGCGTCGTAAAAGTGGGTGGCGACCTGGGCGCCGATGCCGTCGACGAGCTCCCACTGGGTGCCCACGTAAAATCGCGAGCCGGACAGGAGGAAGGCGCCCGCCAGGCCCAGCACGCGTCCCCTTCGGTTGGCGTCCCAGGGGCCGGCCAGGCCGGTTTGACAGGCGTTGGAGAAGACCAGCAAGGGCATGGGTCGGGCCATGCCGAGGGTGGCGATTTCGTCCGCCGTGAGCTTGCCGTCGCCCAGGTGCCAGCCCGCGCCGCCCGGGTCGGTGGGGTCGTAGTCCGCGTGGCCGGCGAAGTGCACCAGGTCGTAGGACTTGAGGGCGCGGCGCACGCTCTCGAGGTCCTGCGCCCGCAGCAGTCGCACGCTGAGCTTGTCGGGGTGGGCGTCCATGGTGGACAGCAGGCCGGTGCACTCCTGCTCCAGTCGCTCCAGGTCTCCCCGGGTGTCCGAGCAGATCACCAACATGCGCAGGGGCTGCCGCAGCTCGGCCGGGCGCCACACCGTGGCGTTGGGCTGCCAGTCGGCGATGAGGTGGCGTCCCAGGTCGAACCGCTGACAGAGGAACTGCTCCCCGTCATACAGCAGCTCCCAGGGCACGGGCGCCAGCTCCTCGTCAATGGTGAGCGCGAGGCTGCCCATGCTGTCGCGCAACCGGGACTGCAGGTCCTTGGGGATGAGCTGCCGCGCCAGCTCCTCGCCGGCCAGCTTGAGGTTGGCCAGGTTGGCATCCGACAGGGTCCGCGCCCGGTTGGCGCGCTCGAGCACCGCCAGCAGCTCCGCGGACAGCTCCACCACGCGCGGGGGATCGTAGGGCAGCAGATGCCGCCGTCCCAGGGGCGTGCGATCCTCCACGCACCGCAGCTGGGTGCCGGACACCGAGAAGGTCAGCTTCATGGTCAGGTCACTCCAGCCCGATGAGGCGCCGGGCCGCGGCGTCGATGCGCTCGTCATCGGCGGTCAGGGAGAAGCGCACAAAGCCCTCGCCCCCCGGACCGAAGGCGGTGCAGGGCGTGCAGATGATGCCGTGATCCTCGAGTAGCTTGCCGGTGTAGGTGAGCGCGGTCTCGCCCGTGGGCACCGCGGCCAGGACGTAGAAGGTCGCCGTGGTGTCCACCACATCCAGCCCGGCCTTTTGCAGTCCGGTCACGAGTTGTTTCCGCCGGCGGCGGTAGATGGCGCGTAGCTCGGCCACGGGCGCGGTGGGGCCGTCCAGGGCGGCGATGGCGGCTTGCTGAACGGCACCGAAGACGCCGGAGTCCACGTTGGTTTTGACCTTGCCCAGTCCGCCCACCATCCACGGCGTGCCCACGGCGAAGCCCACGCGCCAGCCCGTCATGTTGAAGGTCTTGGACAGGGAGTGGAACTCGATGGTGCGGTCGGCCAATGTCTTGATTTGCAGCGCACTGACCGGCGGGGTGTCGTCCAGGTAGATCTCTGCGTAGGCCGCGTCGCTGGCCACGAGCAGATCGTATTGCACGGCGAAGGCGCCCACGTCCTGCCAGAAGTCCAGGGTGGCCACGCCTCCGGTGGGGTTGTTGGGGTAGTTGAGCCACATGAGCTTGGCCCGTTTGGCGTCCTCGGTGGCGATGTCCTCGAGCCGCGGTCGGAAGCCGTTCTCTCGTAAAAGGGGCATGGGCACCACCTCGGCGCCCACAAACCGCGCGCTGATGGCGCACACCGGATAGGCCGGGTCCGGCACCAGCACCACGTCCCCGGGATCCAGCAGGGCCAGGGCCAGGTGGGCGATGCCCTCCTTGGAGCCGATGAGCGCCAGGGCCTGGCTCTCGGCGTCCAGTCGCACGTCGAAGCGGCGCTCCATGTAGCGCACCACGGACTCGCGGAACGCCAGCGAGCCCAGGTAGGAGGGGTAGTGGTGGTTCTCGGCGCGAGCGGCCGCCGCGCCAAGCGCGCTGACGATGTGTGGGGGCGTGGGCAGATCCGGATCGCCGACTCCCAGGTCTACGATGTCCACACCTTTGGCGAGGGCCAGGCGTTTTTTCCGGTCGATCTCCGCGAAGGGATACGGTGGCAGGTCGCGTATTCTCTGGGCCAATCGGGGTTCGGTCATGGTGTCCTCGATTCCGTGAGCGGACCAGACTACCCTGCCTCTGCGCAGGTGCCAACCGGCAATGCCCGGGGCGGCCGTTTTGCGGTATGGTGAGGCACCGACCCGGTGGTCGGACGGATCACCCCCATGGCGGAGCAACTTTTTGTTGGAATCGATCTCGGCGGCACGAAGATTGCCGCGGGCGTGGTTTCCTCCCGGGGGGAGCTGCGAGGGTTCGCCACGGCGCCGACGCCGGTCCGGGACCCGGTGGCGACGGTGGTTCGCCTGGCGGTCAGCGTGACCCGGGAGGCGGCCAAGTCGGCCAGCGTAAGCATCAAGCGTCTGGCCGGCGGGGGTGTGGGGGCGCCGGGCCCCGTGGACGTGAAGGCCGGACTGGTGGTGTCACCACCGAATCTGCCCGGCTGGCGGGATGTGCCCCTCGGGCGGCTCCTGGGGCGCTCGCTGGGCTTGACCCTGGCGCTGCAGAATGACGCCAACGTGGCCGGGCTCGCGGAGCATCGATTCGGGGCGGGCCGCGGCTGCTCGCCGCTGGTTTATTTGACCGTGTCCACGGGCATCGGTGGCGCGATCCTGCTCGATGGCAGGCTGGTGTCAGGAGTCCGGGGCGCCGCGGGGGAGGTGGGTCACCTGGTGCTGCTGCCCGACGGGCCCCTGTGCGGCTGTGGGAATCGGGGTTGCCTCGAGGCCCTGGCGTCGGGCACGGCGGTGGCCCGGCGGGCCCGGGAGGCTGTGCGCCACGCCGTGAAATCCCGGCTCACGGAGCGTTTTGCCGCGCGTCCCAGCCGAATCACCGCGGCGGCGGTTGCTGAGCTTGCGCGGGAAGGGGACCCCGAGGCCGTGCGCATTCTCTCCGAGGCCATGGAGCACCTCGGGCGGGGGGTGGCGGGCCTGGTGAACCTGATGAATCCCGAGCGGGTCGTCATCGGGGGGGGACTCTCTGCGTTGGGCCCGGCCCTGTTTGATCCGGTTCGCCGCGCGGTGGCGCGCTATGCCAACGTTTTGGCCGCGGCGTCCGTGTCCGTGGTGCCGGCAGAGCTCGGCCCCCACTCGGGGGTCATTGGCGCCGCAGCCCTGGCCATGCCATAGACGTCTGGGGTTCGGTCCCCGGGGAATCTCGCTGCCCGGCGAGACGTTCGTTAAAAAACACCGGTGTCGCCGGAGCTTCGTAGTCAAAGGGAATTGCTTCCCAGGCAAAAGTTGGCCATTACGGGGATGCAAAGTACAGTGATTCACAATATGCCAAGCGCCAGCGAGAGAAGTGTCATGCATGGTCGGACCTGGGGGAAAGCTGTTGTTATGAAGGGGCTTTTTGCGGGGTTGTGTGGTGTCGTGCTGCTCGCGGCCAGCGCGGATACGGCCCGGGCCCAGGCGATCAATACGCCCCGGAGCCTGGCCATGGGGGGCTCCCTGCGAGCCGCTGCCACGAACGCCTCGGCCATCTTTCTGAATCCGGCGGGCATCGGCCTGCTCCAGAGTTATGTGGTCACCGCCTTTTACGACTTCCACGTGCGGAAAAACGGCCACGTGGCCCACTCCAGCGTAGTGGACTCCGTCGCCTCGAAGTGGATCAAGGCCGGGCTGTACTACAACCTGATGATCATGCGGCCGGACGTGTACGACCGGAATCAGCAGAAGAAGCTAACCCTCAAGGAGGACGGCCACGAGGTGGGTCTCACCTTTGCGCTGCCCCTGGGGGAGCGCTTCTCCCTCGGCGCCACGGTGAAGTACCAGTTCTACAAGGCTTCCATCGAGATCCCTGATCCCGACGGGGATGGCAACACCGACCACGTGGTGGATCGCATCAGCAACATCGGCGTGGATCTGGGCATGGTGCTCAAGATCGCCGAGGGGTTCTCCGCCGGCGTCACCGCCATGAATGTCGTGCCCCAGAAGTCCATTCACGCGCCCATCACCATGGGCATGGGTCTCGCCTACGGCTACAAGACGTACTTCCTGGCGGCTTTCGACGTGGTGCTCGACTTTTCCAGCCGGGGAAAAAAAGTGGTGCCGAGCCTCTTTGGCGGTCTCGAGGTGTTCCTGGGGGGTAAATACGCCATCCGCGCGGGAACCATGTATGAAGGCCTCACCCAAGCGACCAGCGTGACCGGGGGCTTTGGCTACATCAACCCCAAGGCGGGCGTCGACATCTTCGTGGCGCAGCAGGTGGCTGGCGGCGTCGAGACCCGCGTGGGCTTTGCGGTAAAGCTCTTTGTGCGCTGATCTTGCGAATCTAGTATAGAATGCGGCGTTGAGGACCCTTCGGTTGAAGTGGCGCCCCGGCCCGTAACAAATACCTGCGGCAGCCTGGGAACCCATGGACCCTGAGGGGACTCTAACCCGACGTGTGTGCCGAGGACATGCCTTCCGCAAAAGACCCGCCGAACGTGTCTGCTAAGCAGGACGCGGACCCCCCCCCGGGCGAGGCTCTGACCGAGGCAGAGCGGGCCGCCGTCCAGGAGCGCCGCCTGGTGCGGCGGCTCCGGCGGGGCGACCAGCGCGCCTTCGAGACCATCGTGCGCACCTACCAGCAACGCGTCTTCAACATGGTCTTCCGTTTCCTGGGCAACCGGGAGGAGGCCGAGGACGTGGCCCAGGACGTCTTTGTCACGGTGCATCAGAACGCGGCGAATTTCCGGGGGGACAGCAAGTTTTCCACGTGGCTTTACCGGGTGACGGTGAACCACTGCAAAAACCGGCTGAAGTATCTCAAGCGGCGGGGCCGTCACATGGGGCGGCCCCTGGATGAGATCGCCGAGCACCAGATGGTCCAGGGCAGCGGGGATGCCCAGCCCGCCTATCACGCTGCGATTCCGCGGCCTGACGACCTGGCCCAGGGACGGCAGCTCGAGGCGCTGATTCAGGGGGAGATGGCGAAGATGGACGAAGACCATCGGCTGCTGCTCGTGCTCCGGGACATCCAGGGGCTGAGCTATCAGGAGATGGCCGAGGTGACCGGCCTGAACGTGGGAACGATCAAGTCGAGGCTTCATCGGGCGCGGCTCGCGCTCAAGGAAGTCCTGACGCGACACATGCAGTAGAGGGTGTTTGTGGACCACCAGCGTGCACAGGAACTGTTGAGTGACTATCTGGACGGCGAGCTGTCCGACGAGTGCGTGGCCGACCTCGAGCAGCATCTTGAGAGCTGCGACGAGTGCCAGGTTGAGCTCGAGTCCTTGCGCAAGACCCTGTTGGTGCTCGGGGGCTTACAGCCGGCGGAGCCGCCTCCGGACTTTCTGCAGCAGGTGAATCAGAAGCTCCGGCGTCGGACCAAGTCGGCCTTTGACTTCTCATTCGGATTGGACCGGAAGATCCCCTTCGAGGCGGTCTCCATGGTGCTGCTTGGCATCCTGCTCGCGCTTTATCTGATACTGGTGGTGCTGCCCAAAGAGCAGGTGGACCCCGACCCGCCGACCCCGAATCGTCCGGACGCCGGAGCGCCCATGAGGCCGGGCCCTCCGGGAGCCGGTTCCCAGACCATGAAGCCGTAGATTGTATTGGAATAGGCCCGGGGGCCCTCTTCGGCGGTGACTGCCCGTCCACCTGCCGAAGCTCAGGAAGCTACGCTAGATCTGCTCTTTGAAAAAGAGCGTGATGGCGATGCAGTGGAATGCCTCGTCCGAGGACTGGGTGACGATCGTGTTTACGATTTCCACGTCCGAATGGCTGCGGATCCACTCTGTAACTTTCTCGCCGAGGTGCTCGCGCTCCTGGGCCATGGTGGCGCTGAATATCTTCACACCGTTGAAGTCTTTGATAATTGCCATCTCCGCCGGTCTCCTCTCGTCCAGGGCTGGGACTCCACCTGTAGACGCTAAATGTGCTCTCTAGGGAGAATTTCAATAGCCCGGGCCACGGCATATGTCAACTGAATGATTCAGTTAAGCTGGATTTTTCCTGAGGTTGTTGTGAGCTCGATGACCAGATCGGAGGCCTGGATCAGACGGCGATGGAGGTGGCCATGCGCTCCCGAAGCTCCAGGTGGGCCTCGGAGAGGGCGAAGAAACACAGGTCCGCCAGGGACTCTGGGGGCCGGTCCGAAAGATGGGTGAGCGTGAGCTGGAGATCGGCACCGATGATCAGGGCGAGCCGGTCAGCGCTGCCGGCCATGCCCTTCATCCAGCGGGTGATATTCAGTGAGGACCGCTCCTTGGTGAGGGCTTGGATGACGTCCTTGAGGCGGCCGCGTATCTCGTCGTCCGCTTGGGCCAGGCGCTCGCTGATGCGGTCGATTGCGCCCGTTGGGTCGTCCACCTTGAGCTTGGGCGCCACGACCTTCATGGCTCCCATGAGCACATTTCGCAGCTGCTTGGTGCGCATGGTGATACCAAAGGCGCGTCCGGCCCAGAAGTAGGGCGCCAATTGTCCGAGGCGGACTCCCAGCTCCAAGGTATCTGTGCTGTTGAGCAGGGCGTCGCTCACCACCAGCGCCGGTGCGATGGGGTTGACCAGGGTGGCCGGTTTCTCGGCGTCGGACAGCGCATGCACACGAGGCTCGGGCAGGGCCAGCAGGCCGGTGACATAACGCAGCACCCGGGCGAACTCTTTGGGTTGCTCCTGGGCGGGTATGAAAGGACCGAGCGCCGGCGGCTCCCCGAGGTCAAAGTCGAAGTCCCCTTCGAGCAGGGCGAGGGCCTCGAAGAGCAACCCCGTCTTCGGGTCGTCATGGGGATGGCGTATCTTGTTCCAGATCTCGGCGTCCACGTTCTGTCGGGCCCGGATCAGAAACCGCGGTTGGTAGCGACGGTGAAAGGCGGCCTCGGCCTCTTCGGCCTGGTTTTGGTGCACCAACACCGAGGCGGCCACAAAAGCTGCGTCGTGCTGTTTGGCCGCGCTGAAGGTCTGGTACAGCTTCCTGATCGTCGCGGAATCCGCGGGTTGGGTGGAGATTATCGCGCGCAGCTTGTCAGCGGACTCTTTCCAGGTCTTGGTATCGGGGCGCTCCAGCGCGGCCAGGGCGGCGGCGATTTCGGGGTCATTGGGGGCGATGCCGGCCGCTACCTCCAGCGAAGTGCGCGCCGACGCCGGGTCCCCGAGCCGCTCGGAGTATACCCGGGCCAGGTTTTTCCACAGGTCCAGCACCCGTTCGGGTTGGCGGTTGCCGAGCCGCTGGAGCACCTTGCGGTGCTGGCGCTCGAGCAGCTTCCAGTCCCCGTTGGCGGTGTGCATGGTGGCGAGGGCTTCGAACGCCATCTCGTTGCCCGGATCCAGGTCCAGGGCCGTGTCGAGGTGCTCTCGCCCTTCGGTGGAACGGTCGTCCATCGCGCAGATGCGACCATAAAAGATGTGGGCCTGGAGCTCGTCGGGGTTGATCTGCAGCGCCTGGTCCAGCTGCGAGTAGGCCAGCTGCACGGCCTGGGGGCTGTCGGGCGCGGCCTGATAGGTGGCCCACGCCATGTGTGCGTAGTAGTCCGGACTCTCCGGATCGATACGCAGAGCCTCTGAGAAGGCGCGTTTGGCCTGGGCGGGCTGGCCCTGCTCAAGCAGCCGCAACCCCTGTTGGAAGTGGTTCTCCGCCTCCATGGGGTCGGCCTTGGCGGCGGCGTTCTGTATGCGCAGCTCCTCATCGTAGGCCGCGCGCTGGGTCGGGTCGTTGAGGGTGTCGTAGGTCTGCCGGAGCAGGTGGTTGATCTCCTCTAGCTTCGGGTGGTCCAACCCCAGATCGCAGTGGGTGAAGTTCTCCACTTTGAACTTGTCTGCCAGCTGAGCGAAGGCGTCGCGGATCTGCGATGGCGACGCCGTGTTTGGCACACCCAGCACCTCGTAGAGACTCTTTTCATGGATGCCGAGGTAGGTGGATACCACCAGCTTTTGGGCCTCGACGGTGGACATCGTCCCGGCGGACGTGGCCGAGTTGTCTTCGAGCTGGATGTCGATGGCCAGATCGTCGTCGACGTCCCCCGCCGCGTCCGAATCGCTCTGTACGGGCATGGGGATGCTTGTGACCACGGAGATCTCGTCCACGCCGAAGATCTCTTCGTACAACAATCCGTCGTCGGCGCTCGCGTCGCTCTGCTCACCCACCCAGGTGGCCTGGTTCCTGAGCTGCCGTAGCCCGATGGGGTCCTCGGCGGGCACCGCCGGTTGGCTTTTGGCGTCGGCCTTGTTCGCGCCCAGCCCGACCATGCCGCACTCGAGCAGGGCGTGGGTCTGGAGATACACCCGCAGCGGCTCGATGCCCTTGCTCAGCATCTCGTTGATGCTCGGCTGAGTGGGCAACAGCTTATAAACGTCGCCGCCGAAGACCTTGGTAAAGACGTCCTGGTACCGCTCGGCACGTGCTGTTTTGGCGATGGCGTGGTTGGCTTGGGCGTCCAGCTTTTTTGAGGCCTCGTCGAGGGACGTGACCCGCTGTAACCCCAGAAACAAAATGTTGGCGATGTCGATGGTCGCCTTGGGGATGCGTCCCGAGAAGGTGTCCCCCGGGGCAAAGGCGTAGCTTCCCTCGTCCCAGCGGAGGCTGTTGATGATCTTGAGCTTCACCAGGGCCGTGTGGTGGCGAAAGACGTCGGTTTCGTTGAGCCAGCCCAGCTGCACGATGGCCTCCATGAGGCTCACCTTGCTCTCCTTGGCCGTGGACTGCACCCGCTGGTGCTGGGACTCGTCGATCACGCGCTTGGCCACGAGGTAGTGGCCCAGGGACTCGGTGCGGATGTTGGATTCCGCACCCACGGGGTGACCGAGGATGACGTAGATCTCTTTTTTGACCCGGCCCCGTTTGAGGGTCAGCACGCCGGTGGCCTGCTCCTCCAGCAGATCAAAGATGAGGGAGGCCAGGGGGCGGTGGGCGAGCTGCCCCGCGAGCTTCTGGATCGCCCCGGTGGGACGGTGGACGGTCTCCTGCACCGTGCTATTAGTGCCGGGACGCGCGCGCTTCTCGAGCAGGCGTTGCACCCCGCGCACCAGCTCGCGCACCTGGAAGGGCTTGGCATAAAACTCCACGCCCAGCTCGTCGCGCATGCGGTTGAGCAGGGCCGTCTCCTTGTAGATGGCCGAGGTGACGATCACCGGCACGTCCTTGCCGTTGGGCAAGCGGCGAATGGCGCGACACAGGGCGAAGCCGTCGAGCCGGGGCATGAGCAGATCCGAGATCACCAGGTCCGGGCTCTCCTTTTCGAAGAGCTTGAGCGCCTCCTCGCCGTCGGGCGCTAAGAAGAGCTGCACGTCCTGATCGCGAAATGCCGGGTCCTTGGTAAAGATGTGATCCAGGATGCGTCGGGTGTGCCGGTCGTCTTCCGCGACGAGGATCTTGAGTGCCATGGAGCTCGCTGATTTCTGGCTTTATGAGCCGTATTTCCGCGTTCAGTGTAGCCTACTGCACGGAAAAAATCAGCGTCTAAGGGTGCGGTTTACGGCTGTGGCTTCAGGCCGGTCACGTAGCAGGCGACGTGTTGGTCGTCGCCGCAGCTTTCGAGGGGCGGCGGTGTTTGGAAGCAAGCGTCGGGCCGGTCCTTCTCGGGGCAGCGGGGGTGGAAAGGGCAACCCCGGGGTGGGTCCAGGGGACTGGGGACCTCTCCGGCGAGGCGATTGGCGGCCGGGACGCCGGGTTCGAGCGACGGCAGGGCCCGTAGCAGCGCTCGGGTGTACGGATGGCGGGGGCTCGCAAAGAGGGTCGCGGTGGGCGCCCGCTCCACGATGTGTCCCAGGTACATGACCGACACGCGATCACACAGGTGGCGCACCACGCGCAGGTCGTGGGAGATGAACAAAAAGGCCAGCTCCCGTTGGGACCGCAGACCATCGAGTAGGTTCAGCAGCTGCGCCTGCACCGACACATCCAGGGCCGATACGGGCTCGTCCGCGACGATAAAGCACGGATCCACGGCCAAGGCGCGCGCCACGCCTACGCGTTGGCGCTGCCCCCCGGAGAGCTCGTGGGGATAGCGGTCGGCCAGGGACTCGTCCAGCCCCACGTCCGACAGGAGCTCGAGCACGCGCCGGGCCCGGGCCGCGCGGTCCGGCGCCAGGCGGTGGATGGCCAGGGGCTCGGCCACGGCCTGGGCCACGGTGAAGCGCGGGTTCAGGGAGGCCTGGGGGTCCTGGAAGATCATCTGCATGCGTCGGCGGATGGGGCGCAGGCTGCGCGCCGACAGGTGGGTGATGTCGCGACCCTCGAACTCGATGCGCCCGGAGGTGACGTCAGTGAGCCGCAACAGGGCCCGGCCCAGGGAGGATTTTCCGCAGCCCGACTCCCCGACCAGCCCGTGGCACTCTCCCGCCGCCAGCGTCAGGTCCACGTCCACCACGGCGCGCAGACTGCCCGCGCGGCCCAGGAGCCCGGCGCCTACGGGGTACTCCACGGTGATGGATTCGGCCTTGAGCAGGGTCATGCGTCCCCCTCCGGCGGCGCCACGGGAAAGTGGCAGCGCGCGTCGTGATCCGGACCCACGGTGTCCAGGGAGGGTTGTTTATTCCGACACTGCGCCTCGCTCCGGTCGCATCGATCCGCGAAGGTGCAGCCGTCGGGCCGCGCGGTGATGGGGGGCACGCTGCCGGGGATTTCGGGCAGGCGCACGCGCTCGGCGTTGGCCCGGGGTCGGGGCATGGAGCGCAGCAGACCCACGGTGTACGGGTGCCGCGGCGCGGCGAAGAGCTCCTTGACCGGGGCGCGCTCGACGATCTGGCCGGCGTACATGACCAGCACGCGATCACACAGCTGCGCCACCACACCCAGGTCGTGGGTGATCAGAAGGATCGCCAGGCCCGTGCGGCGCTGGAGGGACTGCAGCAGATCCAGGATCTGCGCCTGGATCGTGACGTCCAGGGCGGTGGTGGGCTCGTCGGCGATGAGCAGCGCCGGCTCGCAGGCGATGGCCATGGCGATGACCACGCGCTGACGCATGCCCCCCGAGAGCTGGTGGGGGTAGTCGTGCACGCGCTCTACGGGAGCGGGGATGCCCACGTCTTCGAATAGGGAGATGGTTTTTTTCCACGCGGCCCTGCGGTCCAGTCCGCGGTGACGGCGGAGCACCTCGGCCACCTGCTCCCCGGACCTCATCACCGGGTTCAGGGCGGTCATGGGCTCCTGGAACACCATGGCGAGCCGGTTCCCGCGCAGGTCACGGTAATGCCGCTCCGACAGCGACGTGAGCTCGTGGCCGTCAAACCGGATCGTGCCTCCGGCCACCCGTCCCGCGGGGCGGGGCAGCAGCCCCATGAGGGCGAGCGCCGTGGCACTTTTACCGCAGCCGGATTCACCCACCAGACCCACGGTCTCGCCCCGGGCCACGACGAAGCTCACGCCGTCCACGGCCCGGGCGGGCCCGGCCTCGGTGAGGAACTCACACGTGAGGCCCCGCACGTCGAGCAGCGGCCCGTCGGTTCCGTTTTCTCCCATGGCTTCTGTTGATACCAACCCGGCCCCTGGCGACGCAAAGGCGTGTGCCAATGTGGCGGAACTCAGTCGGAGGAGGAGGGCTTGGTTTCGGAGGTGTCGATGGGCTTGGTGTCTGCCGTCTTGCTCTCTTCGATCTCCTTCTTTTTCTTGTCGTCTTTACCCAGGGCGGCGTTTTTCTTGAAGGCACTGAGGGACTTGCCCAGAGCGGCCCCCACGCCGGGGAGCTTGCCGGCGCCAAAAATGAGCAACACGATGACCAAGACGATGCCCAGCTCCCAAACTCCGATACCAAAGGCGAGCGTATTTGTCGGCACGGTTTGTTGCCTCCTGTTCAACGGCATACCATAGCAGCATTCCTACCGAAAGGCTTGATTGCACTGCGTCGGTCTCTTGTGTGGATGGGGTCGAGGTGACATGATGGGCCGCCATGGCCCGCACCTACACTTTTTCGGTTCGTGATGTTCTCATTCTCACCCCGGCCGGGCGTCGGCGGCAGCTGCTGTCATCCATCGGCGTGCAGGAGCCCGAGGGATTTCACAACCCCGAGGCGGCACGGAAGCTGAGGCGGGTGGACGCCGAGGGCCGCGATGTGCGCTACCGCATCACCGTGACCCATTCGGCCGAGGATGCGCGTCGGCTCCTTCGCAAGGAGTACTTCAACGTTTTGGTCATCGACGAGGGACGGACGTTGCCCGACGGCGGCTCCCTGAAGCGGCTGGAACGTCCGCTTACGGAGTCCTTCCTATCAGAGGTCACGCCCGAGCACGTGGCGGACTTCACCTGGCGTGCGGACCGCACCCTGATGCTCCTGGATCCGGAGAGTTCTTCCTCCCGAGCGGCCTTCGAGGCGGGCCGGCTCCAGGTGGGTGGCTACGCCACCTGGCCCCTCACGCCCGACTCTTTTTTCGACGCCGTGGCCGACATCTGCCTGCGGCGGGCGGTGGTGGGCAAGACCGCCCTGTGCCTGGCCGGGGGCGGCATCGAGGGGCTCATCTACGAGGTGGGCGTGCTGCGGGCCCTGGACGAGCTGCTCATTGGCCAGGGGGTCAACG
>Ga0180009_10001625_pt1 | contig 27283 bp, 20 predicted proteins | sample OS_PC_MetaG_FD_123537 | JGI IMG/M metagenome (GOLD analysis project Ga0180009, IMG submission 123537) | Groundwater microbial communities from the Aspo Hard Rock Laboratory (HRL) deep subsurface site, Sweden - OS_PC_MetaG | ecosystem: Environmental > Aquatic > Deep subsurface > Groundwater... | reverse complement strand
TGTTCTCGCGCACGGCATCCTGCGGAGTCGGGATCTGCGTGCTGGTCTGGGCTTGCGAACGGCTTCGGAATTGCGGGATGCGATTGAAGCCGCGATCGGTGACACCGAGTTGATCCCGTTTGCTCCCCGCGTCGTCGTGGCCCGTGAGAACCGCGAGACCTGGCGCCGGTGGATGGCAAAGTGGTCGCGCAAGCTCGAGGCATGGTCGGAACAGGAGTTGGGGCGGTTCGCTCGCGCTGATTTCGAAGCGCACGCCGAAACGCGCTTCGACGACTTGGACTTCGAGCCAGCGACAGCGGCGTGCGCAATCCTCGGGCGCCCCGTAGAGAACCTAGAGGATGCTTTGCTGGCGTTCACGCCGCAATTCAAGCCGGTGTGCTCGGCGCCCGTTTCCAATCGCTGGGTTTCGGTCGCGGGAGGATTCGGGGAAGGCGGAACCGGTCCCGAACGGAAAGTCACAGCCGTTGATATTGCGGACGCTCAGGTTGCAAGGGAAGTCTACGGCGCGGAAGCGGAGGCCGCCTTTCTGCCTTGGGTGATTGAGAGGACGAGCCGTTGCATCGCAAGCGTGGGCGCCCGAGAGCTGCTCTTGTCCATCTTCCGCCCTGACAGTGAAACAAGGAAGCTCGTCGCAGAAGCCGTCGACGCCGGCAATTGGCGCCGGGCGCTGCAGGTATCCGAGCTTTGGAGCGGCGCTGGATTCGATCTCGTCGGGCTTGAAGAGCGCGATTCCGGACTGGTGGTCGTTCGCTACGAGTGCAAGGGATTGCCGGCGGGAGCACGCAGAGTGCGCGTCCACGTATCGCGCAACCAACTGGCTCTTGCTCGACGGGTGCGGCGGGACGGTCCTGGCAGTTGGATGCTCGTTGGAATAGAGCCTGATGGCAGGGCGAGCGACTTGACGCCCCGACTCGAACCGTTGCTGGATGATTCTCGTGACCTTCAGGCGCTGCTCGAAAGGGGAATCGAGCCCGATGGAATCAGGCTCCTCATCGAGCAAGTTGGAGATTCGAAGGAAGCCACTGCACATTGAGGGTCGCCGACACTCGTGGCGGCTTGAAACTCCTTTAGCCATTCGCCCGAATCGCCGGCCGAGCGGTCCCAACGTCTTCAACAAAGGATCGGGAACACGGCGACGAGAGTCGTAGCTCATCGCCGTCGGGACGGACAGTGCGCGGGAAGGCTCCGCGCGGTCAGCCACGGATATCAAGGGGACCTATTGCGGCAGGTGCACCCACTGCGGCAGTCCGGCAGACGAAGCACCTCCTCGAGTAATCCTTGTTGGCTCCGGGTGTTGTCCGACGTCGCGTGCGCCGCCGATTCGCCGAGAGCCCTGGCGCAAAGGATACCCACTGCGGCAACCCCGGAGGCCCAAGCACGCGACGAGTATTACCAGGGAAATGACCTGGCCCGCTCCACCTCTTCGCGTGACGGAGTGCGCCGCCAACTGCGACAATCAGGGAGGCCCGACCATGGCGAGAGCAACCAAGAGACGAAGACGGCAGGTCGTCCACCGCGGCGAGAAGCCGCCTTCGGGCACGCTCAGTCTCTCAAACATCCTCGAAAGCCGGTTCTTTCCCGACGTCGGTGAACGAGAGCTGCGCCGCTTGCTTGCAGCTGCGAGAATTCCCGACGCGACCTGGTGCCCGTCGGGCACGCGGCGCAACCGGGTGTTGTTCGACGAGCAACACGTCCATTGGATTCGTTACGAGGACTACCCGGCTTGGGCGGCGAAGCGATCGCGCAGGGCAGAGCCGGTGGAACGTCGACCGAAGCGGAGGATATCGTTCGCTCCAGACTACGGATGAAGGAATGGACGCTTCGTGGCGTGTTGGCGGACAAAGCCTCTGCGGCGGCCGAGCTGCAAGACGTGTGGCTCGCCAAGTCGAGGCCCCGGCGGGCACGGGCCATCGTCGACGGGCTCTGGTTCGATCCAGAGGCGCGGCTGAACCAAGATGAGAGGGCGCGCGTCGAGCGCGAAATGGTAGCCCGAATGCTTCGGAACCGCGATTCGGATCCATCGGAGCTCGACATCGAGCGTCTCCAAAGCGAGCTCAATGAGGTCGTCGCCACAGCTTCGAGTCACCTGCGACTGCGTGCCAGGATCGGCGAGCGTGTTGACCCACGGCCCGCGCCGCGCAAACGCATAAAGCAATAGCGCGCCAGCCTAGATACCGAGACGGGCGTCCGTGGGACCCCGACGGCGGAGGTTTGTTCATGAATGCGAATCGACGAGACGCTGCTGGGGCAGGGTCTGCGCTGATCCTATCGGAGTCGCTCTCCATCGCCGGGAACCCGAGCATGCCCGGACCGGACCGGGCCTTGGCCGCCCGGATTGTTGCGATGCTCATCGTCGCAACGCCCGAGCTCGACGCGTGGACCGGGGATGTGCTGGGCGCGGTCGAATCCGCTCTGGCCTATGACGAAGTGTGGCGCCCTCTGCTGCGCGCTCTCATCCGCAGATTGGGGAATGCGCGATTGGCACCTCGGCTCAAGCACCTTGCGAAGGCAGCTGTGGCCGGACGACACCAAGGCGCGCGCCGCTATCTCCTCCGCCAACTGCTTCGCAATCCCGCGCTGGCCGGGTCGGTGGAAGAGGTCTGGGTGGAGCAGGCAGTCGTCGGCGAGCTCGCTTCGGATGGAGGTGGAAAACACACGGCTGCGCGGTTGATCGCCCTGTGGATCGCTGCGCGAGGGCTCGGGGCCCCTTGGCTCGCGCGCACGGTCGAGGCTTGGCCCACCGTCCTGGGGTCGCCCCATCTCGATCCTGAGACATCCCGTCGATTGCTGTCGCGGGTCCCGTCCACGGGAGGGTGGCTGGCGCTCGCGTCTCGGGTCGTCAAGGGCGACGGGCCCATGGCCTTCTCCGTCGTGGAGCTCGGCCGTCACGTCGACCGGGCCATGGAGACGTTGGAGCAGGCGTACGGGGAAGCGCCGCGTGCGGATCTCCGGCGGGTGCTTCGAGGTTGGATGGACGACCTCGGTGTGATTCCTTCGTAGGCGCTTGCGCCGAAAACTCCGTTCGCTGGCTTTGAGGAGCGCTTCCACAAGCTCCGATCCAGGCTCAGCACGCAGGGCCCACAAAAGGCCCGGTGTCAAAGCAGATCGAGCACGAGCACGACCATGAGCACGAGCACGAGGGATTGCCGCGGATACCCACTGCGGCAAGCACGGAAGCCGGTGCACGCGGCGCGTATAGGCAGGGGTGAAGGACCGCCGTTCGCGTGGCGCTGAAGCGCGGCGCCGCCCCCTGCCGGTGTGCCCAGGAAAGGAGAACGACTCAATGACCTGCAAGGCCGAAGGAGCGTGCGCCCCCGAGCGGCTCGCGCCCATCACCCAGCTCGGAGTCTGCGCTGGTTGTCAGCGATTCACCGCCGTCGAGAACCTCGCGTGCGCCTGTTGCCGAAGGAGATTCGGCGAAAAGGGCGGACTCATCTTGACGGTGATTCGGACGAATCGAGACATCGCGCGGCGGATCTTCAACCTACTGCCGCCAGGCAAGCGGAGCGCGTTCATTCAACTTTTCGGAGACCCGAGACCGCAGCTGCGTCTCATTACCTCGGAGGGAGCAGAGCCATGACGACAACGACCCCGACCCAAGAACGTGAGTTACAGCTTACGGCCGATGTGTTCGCCGGGGCCCTCGCGGTGGCCACAGACGCCAGCGAGCCGGCGGACGAGCGCGCGCAGGCTGGGTCCACCCTGGCCGGGTTGGCACGCCTTCGCCCGTATACCGATGTCGAGGCGTCGGCGCTCCTGTGTGCGCTGAACATCTCACCCGTGCCCCGGGTGATGGCGCAAGCTGTCATTGACTACGCCGGAGAGCGGTTCGATTTGATCGAACGGGCCATTCCCTGCATCGGCAATGCGGAGGTCCTCGCCGACGTCATCGACCACTTCGTGAAAGTCGATCAAGTCTCGCGTCTGCGGCCCGCCTGGCTCGAGGTGGCCTTCGAGGGCTGCTTTGAAGAGGGCAACCTGCAGAGAGCGGTAAAGCTGTTGAACCTCGGCAAAGAGCTCGAAGGGGCCCGTCCGCCGTGGGCCGCGGGCATCGTCGGGCGGTCGCAGCACCGACTGCTGGAACCAAGCGCCTGCACCGATGCTGTCGATTCGATTCACCGGATCGTCCCCACCGAAGCCGGCTGGCGACGGCTGGCCCTGGAGGGGATGCGCCCGGAGTGGGAGGGCTTTCACTGGGATGGGGCGCTGCCCACGCTCGAAGCGGCCCTCGAAAACGAACCGCTGGCATCGGTGCGCGTGCGCCTGGCCGAGTGGCTGGTGGTCGTTTGCTTGGCGGTGATGTCATGAAGCGCCCCGAAGCTCGCCTGTGGCTCGACGATCTTCGTTCTCCGCCGAAAGGGTGGATCGCGGTGGACTCGGTCAACGAGGCCATCAAGGTGCTTCTATCCTACGACGTAATCGAGGCGGCGCTCGACTACGATCTTTCCTTCAGCACGACCGACGACAATCCGTCGGGCGTCTGTCAGACCGGCATGGACTTGCTCGTCTGGATGAGAGAGACCGGAAACTGGCCGCGGCGGCCCCCCGCGGTCCACACCAGCGACGAGCGCAAAGGAAAGGAGATGATGGCGTTCATCAAGGCCCACTTTCGGGCACGAAGAGGGTGATCACCGGTAGCCCGCCCGTCCCCAGTCCGGAATCTCATCGCACTGTGCTCGCACGGGTGTCGCAATGGGCGCGCAGTGCGTTCGCAACAACAACCTTCTCCCGTGCTCTCCGTGCCTCCGTGGTGAGCTTCTGCGCTCGCCGAAAGGAGAACTATCGATGAAGTACGACCCTGCGGCACAGTGCTTGATTCTGGAGCAACATGTGAATACCCACAAGCCTCTCCACGATGTCAACCAGCTCGACCCGCTCTCTCCACCGTTTGGACCGGGCTCTCGGGTCTCAATCAGAACCAGTGAAACGCAACTCCGTCGTACCAAAGCAGGTAGGCGTCCTCGGGGTGACCCGCGGACTCCGGCGTCGCGCTCACCGCAAAGAATAGCTCCTGCGGCGAGTTGCCCCACATCGACTGGATGACGACGCTGCCCTTGCAATCCTGTATCTCGCCCTCGGTGAACGCCGTGCAGGGCCAGTAAGCGATCTGCTCGCACTGCAGGGGACTGGACGTACAGCGAACGATCTGCCAGGGCGTGTGAAAGTAAAGCACGCCGTCGGCGCCCCACATGCCCTCCACCGTGGTCCATCCCGAGGGGTCAGTCGGGTTGTGGAGGGGCCAGTCAACCGGCGACCAGGTCTGTCCGTTCCAGTGCGACAGGTTGTGGTCCGCGGAAGCGCCCGCCACCCACACGTCGTCCGGCCCAAAGCCCCACACCTGGCTAAGACTGTCCACCGAGCCAATGTCATGAACATGCCAGCCGTCGGCCTCCAGCGACACGACCGTGCCGTGAGGCCCCACCCCAAAAAGCGACGTCTGATCCGCCCACAGCCGGCTGAGCTCATAGGGCGAGTCGACCGGAAGGGGCTCCCAGTGGTCGGCGTCGTAGCGCATGATCTTCTTCTCGTGGTCGCTGGCGGCATAGGCCAGCTCGTTGTCGACCACGAACGCGGAGTGGGAGGAGAACGCGAGGTCGGTCGACTGCTGTCCGTCGAGCAACGAGACCAAGCCCGCGCTTGCGGTGAAGTCACCGCCCACCAGAAGCCGTCCATCGGGGAAGCCGGTGAACAGCGTGTAGCTCATGCCGGCGCCGCCAATTCCCGGGACCCCCCAGGCGAGCTGGGTCTTCCAGCCGGAGCCGTCGTTGCTGGAGATGCGGAGCTGGTGCGGATAGGGTGGCGAGCCGACGTGACCGGACGCGGGGAAGCCCCCGTGGATGACGTAGACCGCCTCGGGTCGGCTCCAAACCGCAAAGACGGACTGGATGTCGTGGTCCTCACCGACCCAGGGGGTGGTGGACTCATGCCAGCCCGGATCGCCCAGGTCCTCGATGGGCGGCGGCTTGGGGGAGTCCGACGCGTCTCCGGGAGGCGAATCTGGGTTGCTGCCCCCGCTCCCGTTGCTGTCCGATTCGAAACCGTCGACCAACAACCGCGTTCGGCCGCCGCAAGCGCTAACGAGGGTGAGAGCAAGGACGTTCAGTAGGACGGGAGCCCTGAGAACATGTCGCCGCGCGAGGGTATGGTGCATCGATCCCACCTGAGGAGGCGTGAAGAGCTTGACGTATTTTTCATATTCATCTTACTCTTTCAAACAGAATCCGCCATCCACGATTCCTGTCAACGCTGCCCAAGGCGAATACGGCCGGGTCGCCCACCACTCCCCTTACCAACCGTCGACGCCGAGGAATTCGATGCGCGCGGGATCGAGCGGAAGGCGCTGCATGTTCACGCCCGCCTCTTTGCGCTTCGCGGGTACGATCATGGCGCCGAGGTCGCGCGGCCGCCCCTTCGCAAACTTCCTCAGAGCGCGCAGCGTGTCAGCACGCAGCTTGGTCAGCGAATCAGCCTGGTCTTCCTCGTCGGCCTCCTTGGACTCGGTCGCGAGTCCCATGTAGCGACGGAGCAAGTCCACTCTCACATCCTCGTTCCAGCCAAAGGGGCGACACGCGTGCGCAACGCGCTCGAGCGCTTTCGCGTCGCCGGTGGCAAGCCAACCTTCACCAGCGTTGTCGAGACAGCGCTGGCGAGCGAGGGTCGCATACCAGATGAATTGGGTCTTCGACAGGACAATGACTTCGCGCCCCAGACGAGCGCATCCGTTTTGCATGTCGAACAGCAATCGCACCCCGGCAAGCGCGTCGATCGCCACTTGCCCCGCGCGCAGCGCCGAAGCGTGGGTCATCAAGTCCCGTTCTCGCAGCAGACCGCGGAGACGAGGCGCCTGAACATCGACGAGGTGAATCTCCACGTCAGCGGGATCGCCGTTGGGTGCTTGAACGCGCGCGAGGCGAAGCCCTCGGCCCTGTTCGGGAAAGTAGAACGCGCCCGGGGCATACGCCCAGCGTTCGCTGAGACGCACGTCGACCAGCCGGTCCTGAGGTCGCGCGAGCAACTGAAACAACACCGTCGCCGCGACGTGCTGAGTGCGCCGGTGCCCCGCGACGAGTGCAAAGACAACGGGGTCGTCGCTGGCGAGCTCGATGCTGCGTCGCGCCCCCTGCCATGCTGCTTCGATGTAACGGGCGGCATCTTCCGGCGATTCATCATCGGGCAACAGCTCGCCATCCTCGCCGTAGACCGGAACGACGCGAACCCGACCACGTTCGAGGCAAGACTCGCCGAGCGCGGCACGGAGGCCGTCCCACGCTGCGCCGCGCGCCAGGGCCTCGGCATGGAGGTAGGGCATCCCGCGCGCATCGACGACCGCGCTGACGTCGCGCGCGATCCAGTCCCACTTGCGATGCAACGCCCACACGAGTTGAAGGAGGGGCGCGGGGTTGGCACCCAGGGTTGCAAGGACGACGGTAGGGGTCATGATGGCTCGGGACCGATGATAGACGACCGTGGGGCCGATTGCTTGAAACCCCCGACCCATCGCCGAGAGAGCTGGGGGGTGCGAACGTTGACGCAGCGGTTTGTTTCTCGGATCATCTGTCGCACTTCGATTCGGGAGATCAGACATGAACGCGAACCAGCTGGCGAGCTACGCGCAGAAGTACGAGCTCCAGGAGATGTCTGCGCGCCTACTCGGGCTCGATTCGACGATTCACCCGACGATAGGGTTTCTGGGAGAGTTCAGCGCCGGCAAGTCCATGCTCATCAATGCGCTGCTCGATCGCAACTTGCTGCCGGCCATGGACCGACCCACCACGGGGACCATCGTGGAGATAGAAATCGACGAGGAAGCCACCGACGTTCGATTTTTCCTACGAGATGCGTCGGGGACCCAACCGATCACGATCCTCGACTTCAATGATATTGCCACCGGAAGTCAGCCGGGGATCGCCGTGGTGGTCGTGCCGCCCCGCGGCGTCTTGAAACACGGCTACCGGCTGGTCGACACGCCAGGAATCGAGTCGCTCAACCAGGCCCATGAAGACCTCACCTGCGGCTTGCTCCCGATGCTCGACGGCGTGGTTGTCTGCGTGGACGTCAACAAGGGAGGGCTTCACAAGTCGATCCTCGACTTCATGAACCGACCTGAGGTTCGCACCCTTCGCGATCGCTTCCTGTTCGCGGTTTGTCGTGCAGATCAGAAGCAGACCGCGGGCCGGGAGAGTGTGCTGTTGGAAGTCAGCAAACACGTGGAAGCGTGGCTGGACCTGCCCGGTCTCGAGCCGCCGGCGGCGGACCGGGTGGTGCTCACGTCCGCGGCCAAGGTGATGGGCAAGAATTCGGACGTGGGAATCGACGGCCTCGAGCGTGCGTTCGAGGCGGTCTTCGTGCGCAACGGGGAGGCCCTGCGCTCGGCTCGAATGAAACGCGAGTTGCCCGCGCTTTCGGAAGAGCTCATCGGGTTGTTGCGTGATCGCGCAGAAAACTACGACCTGGAGGACGTTGCGCTCAAGCAGAAGGCCAAGGGGATTGAAGCGGAGTTGCGGGAGCTCGACGCGCAACGGGGCGAGCTGCGAAGCCGCGTACAGCGCGCTGGCACGGAGCTGCGACAGAAGCTGTCAGGCATCGCGGACGAGTTCGTTCCCGCGTTCGGCAGGGCGACGAGCGACACCGTGGATCAAGTGAGCCAGGACTACGGAGAGGTCCTTACACAGACGGTCAATGCCGTTGCTTCTCGCTATGCAGCAACGACACAGCTTCCAGCCTTCAAGTACGCAAGCGGGCGCGTCGCCGATCGGATCAACGCGATCCTGTCGGGGCGAGACCTGGCCGTCAACGTCGTCACAGCGGTGGTGCTGGCCGCGGCCACAGCGGGCGTGGGCGCGGCAGCGGGCGGTGGAGCCGCAGCGGGTGGTGGGGCGGCTGCTGGTGGTGGGGCCGCAGCGGGTGCTGCAGCCGAAGGCGCGGGAGCAGTCGCGGCCGTCGCAGCCCAAGCGGGCGCGAAAGAGGCGGCCAAAGCGACGGCCAAGGCGGCCGCCAAGGAAGCGGCCAAGATCGCAGCGGGCGAGGTGATCAAGAAGACCACGCTGTCCAAAGCAGCCGAGCTCGGGATGAAGGCGCTCGGTGCCGCGGGAACGGTGATCAAGCAGATCAACCCGGTCGAGCGCGTCGGCACCCTCATTGCGGGTCCCATCCAGAAATCCAATGCTGAAAGTTTGATTCGCTCCATTCACACCCAACTGGCCACAGAGGTGGAAGCCGCCATCACCGAGGCGTTCGAGCAAGAATTGCTCACGCCAATCGAAGAACAGCTGAAGGCAAAACGTCGTCAACTCGACGTCGTCGCGGAGGAACGTCGTTCCAAGCTCGTGGAGATTGCTGACAAACAGCGCAGTGTGGAAGCCGATATCGAATGCATCAGGGACGCGATTGCGAAGTAGGGACGCATGACAGGCATCTGGCAACTGCAAAGAGCGCTCATCGACGAAGTGGCGATCATTCGCGACATATCCACGGACCTCGAGGAGAAGCTCCCTGAATCCAGCGCGCTGGAAGAGCTCGCGAGACTCGAGCGTTACTGCATGGATTTCAGCTTCTTTCGTTACGAGGTTGAAACGGGGGCTGCACGGCTCAACGTGGCTGTGATCGGCGGGTACAGCGCTGGCAAGTCCAGCTTCATCAACTCGCTCCTCGGCGAGCCTCTCTGTCCTGTCGCCGACGAGCCGACGACGTCTTCGGTGACGGAGTTCACCAACGCGGACCTCACGCGCATCTTGGATCTCGAGAGTGGTGACGAGGTCACGTCGCAAGAGTACGCCATGGCCGTCCGCCATCCCCCTCCCGGCGCCGAGCCCCTGCCACCGCGGCGATTCCGCTACTTCCTACCGCTTCCGGAGCTTGGGAACATCTCTCTCATCGACACACCGGGGTTCGACAACCCTCGCAATCCACACGATGCAGATGTCACAGGTGCCATCGCAAGCGCAGCGGATATTGTCTTCTTCGTGCTGGACGCAAACGTCGCGCAGCTTACCGACGAGAGCCTTCGGATCATCCGGAGTATTCGTCAGAACAGCCATGGCGCGGTCTGGTATCTCGTTCTCAACAAGGTGGACCGGAAGACGTCGCAGGCGGCGGCCAGCATCCGCGAAAAGCTACAGGCAAGTCACAGCGACCTATTCGCTGGGGTATTCGGGTACTCCGCGATGGAAGTGCTGGCGCTGCGGGACTTGCGGCTGGAGGACGCGCTGGCGGAGCTCGCGGGCCGGGTGAGGGCGCACGTCTCCCACCGTGAGCCCTTTCACTTCCCCCTACAAGCGCGCAAGGAAGGCCGGCACTACGTGGTGGACCTCAAGGGTGAGCAACGTGTGCTGACGGGCAGAGTCCCGGAGGGAGCCTACTCGGAGCGCGACGTCGTGCAGCTATTCCGGACGGGCATGGAGACAAAGAGGGAGTTGCTGCGGAGGAGGTTGGAGCGAGATCTTGGCGATTATCACCACCAGCGCGGACAGGTCGCCTGGCGTATTCGCGCCGACCTGGAGGCAGAGGCGGAGGCACGACGAGACGAGGGACCCGAGGCTTTCTCGCGCGCGTTGACGGGCGGCATTCGGGAGTTGTGCGACGAGTACGAGACCAGCTTCGCCTCGGCGATCGACCATGCGGTGCGCGGCGCGCTCGAGAAACGGACCCTCTCCAAGCGTGAGAGCTTCTTCGTGAAGTGGCCGAACTGGCGTATCGTGATTTCGCTGCTGGATGTCCGTGGCAGGTTCGAAGCGGACGCGATCTGGGACCGCTTGGAATCGGACTTGCGCCGTCTGATCGACGCTGTCGAAACGGACTGCGCAGGAGATGGCGCTGCCGAACGAATGCTGCCCCCGTCCGCAATCAAGTACCGCGTTCTGGATGCGAGTGTTTGTGCAGATAGGCTTCTCCCAGCGATTGAGCTCGAGTTTCGAAAGCTGCACGGGGACGCCTTTGCCACACATGTCGTGCGCTCCGAGGAGGACGCGGAGAAGTTGCTCGTGGACTTGAAGTCCAAGCTCGCATTGCAGGGCCTCGGTGCCATCGCCGTGGAACCCCTTCGACGCTACTTGGAAGGATTCCGTTCCCTGGCGTTGCAGATGGCGGGGGCCTCGCGAGGCCGTGATGCCGTGAGGCTCGAGGGTTGGAAGACCACCCTCGCCAAGGTCGCGAAACTGGAGCAAATGGATGCGTAGTCTCAACGACTTCCGGCAAGCCAAGAACCTGCTGCTCGATGGGTACGACGCTCTGCTCGACGATGCGGTTCTCGAGGGTACGGGGCTTGGGCAGGACGCAATCCGCGGCAAGCGGTCCGACCTCGAGCAAGAGCGCTTCGTCGTTGCCGTCTGCGGACAGATGAAAGCGGGCAAGTCTACGCTCCTCAATACGCTCGTATTTCGTAGGCCGGTTCTCCCTTCGGCGGATACGGTCATGACCGCGAAGATCACCGTGCTGCAGTTTGGTGCTGAAGAATGTTTCGAGGTCGAGTTCTACTCGGAGAAGGACTGGAAAGAAGTCCGAGCCGACCTGAGCACGGAGCCGGAACACGCTGAAAGCTTCGCCCACGAGGTCATGCTCGCCGCACAACAAGGCTTTCCACAGCACAAGTACGTGCTGCCGCAAAGCCGGCGCGAGAGGTTCGCCGGCTTCGAGGCACTGCAAACCTACGTCGGAACGGTCCAGGAAGGAGGCTTGGCAGCCCCCTTCGTGAAGTCAGTCACCGTGTATCATCGCCACGCCGCCTACCAGGACGTCACCGTCGTCGACACGCCTGGCGTCAACGACCCAAACCGGGTCCGGAGCAGAATCACCACCAGCTGGCTCAAGACGGCAAACGCCGTCGTCTACGTAACCTACGCAGGTCAGGCGCTGACGGACTTTGACGTTCGATTCATGGACGAGCATCTCATTCATGTGCCGCCATCGCGACGCGTGATCGCCGTCAACAAGATCGACTGTGCGCAAAGCGCCTCGAGCGTGGCGACGTTCCTGGAAGAGCTTCGACAGAGCGGAGATCCGCGGCTTCGATCCGTCTTCGCTGCGCAAACGCCAACGATCCCTGTTTCGGCGCTCGGGGGGCTCATCGACGCCATGCAGCGAGACGATGTCGCGCTCGACGCCGAGATGGGTGAAATGGCCGATATTCTCGGGGACTTCGTCGAGCCCCATCGGCATGCCATGGGAGACCTCGCAGCACAGATCGAAGGTCGGCTCATGCACGACAAGGGCGACGGCATCGTCGCTTCTCACGTCGAATTCATCCGCAGCGTCTTCGTTCGCCAGCGCAGGTACTTGGAAGACGCCAAGGAGAAGCTGGCGGACCGTGGTGCCTTGCTCGCCAAGTCGCGCGTCGAGCTCGAATCCGAGCGCGACGGGATCTCGCAGCTCCTCGTCGACGTCGAGGAGCTCAGCAAGGAGTTCGAGGACGAGCTCACGCGGGCGTTCGATGATCGCATGATGAGGTTGGCGGAAGACCTCGAAAGCTTGCGTATCCAGATGACCGCGGCCGTACAAACGCGCATTGGCGAGATTGGGAAGCCGCATCACTTCGCCCCGCAAGTGGCCTGGATCCTCATCGACGAGTTCGACCGCCGCAAGCCCGCGATCACCCGGCTCGCGACCGCAGCCCGCGACGACGTCCAACTGGTTCTCGACCGTGCCGTGCGGGAAATCCAGACCCCGTTGGCCAGGATCAGCAAGCTGCGTTTACGCCGCCTCGACGCTCTCATCCAGGTGTCAGCGTCCTGGTTGCTTCAACCTGCAGGAGCGTCTCTCGAAGGCAAGATGAACCAAGTTCGCATTGCTGAGATCGTTGAGGCACACGCGAACTTCTTCCAGCGGCTTCTCAGCACATCCGGCGGGGTGGGCAATGTCCGAAACGCATTGGAGCCCGAGGTCGGCAAGACCATTCACGCGGTCTTCGACGACCAAGTCAACGCGGTGCTCGTGGAGAAACTCCGTGAGCGCAAAGAGTCCGCACGGTCAGCGGTGTTCGGCTCCGTCCAGCGGGTCCTGGACGACAAGCGGGAGTACATCGATCAATTGCTCGCACGCAGGGACGCCACGCAGGCGGATATCGATGCAGTTGAGCAAGAAATCGTCGATCTGAACGAGCGTCTTGCCTCGAACACTTCTCGCGAGTCAGCGTGCCTCTCGAAGCTCGAGAGCCTGCAGGCGTGACGATGTCGAACTCCCTCGTTGTGTTCTGCGTGCTTGGCGTAGGTATTCTCATCGGCGTCGGCATCTACGTGAGCCGGTCGAGGCGCGTAAAACGTTCACCGCAACAAGCCCTTCGAGACACCACAGAAGACGAACCTGATCCGGAAACCCTGCGCGTCGTCCGCGATCGTTTGGAGGCGTTCGAGCGCGACAGCTTGGCCTTCGAGCTCTTCCTTGCGGGCAATCGGGTGAATCTGTCGGCGGAAGAACGCTCCCGGCTCGCAGAACGCTACGGCCGCGTCGTGCAGGAGCCGGTACTCGTGCTCTCCGATCTAGCCGAGCAAGGGCTGGACTTTGGCGCGGTGCGTACGTGCGTGGCGACCGCCCTGCGAGAGAAAGGTCTCGCCCTGAATGAATCGCTGACGTTCGGCCGCGCCGCGTCCGAGGCCATTCGGGTTGATGCGCGCGAAAGGGCGGCACGCATTGTCCGGGGGGAAGACCCCGTCCGCGCGTGACCCGTGTTCGCTTCGACGCGCGGTCGTTGACTCGAACATGGCTTCCGATCGAGCCCGGGCGTGAGCGATGGGATCAGTTCGACGCGACCATAGCCGTGCATCAATGCTGGAATCGCACCCCCCTCTCGGTGAACCTCCGCCTTCCCCGCGCTGGACGGCGCCGATCACGACGGCTATCGTCCATGTCGCTCTGCCCTTTTTGCGCCAAGCGCCACCATGCCCTGCTTGTATCCATGCTTTCGGCCGACGGTTTTAGGAGTCCTGCTCGGACTCGGAGCCGGTTGCAGCCTTGTGATGGACGCAGACTTCGACAAGTACGAAGCCCGCGGGAGCGCGGGAGCGTCTGGAGCGGGGGGCGCGGCTGGCGCTGCTGCCCAAGCGGGAGCGGGTGGCACGGGGGGCTGCGAGCCGATCCTGATCATCAACGAAATCCAGACCGCGGGCAGCGGCGGTCCCGATGACGAGTTCGTCGAGATCCTCAACGCCAGCGATTGCACGGCCCTGCTCGACGCGTACGTGCTCGCCTATCGTTCATCCTCCGCGACCACCGACCATGGCGTTAGTTGGTCGGGAGCGCCCGGCCAGCGCCTTGAAGGCTGGCACCTGTTCGTGCTGGCAGGGGTGGGCTTCCCAGAACCCGCCGGCGCAATCTTTCCCAACGGCATGGCCCTCGGCGCCAACGGCGGTGGCCTCGCAATCCGAAAGGACGACGCCATCCTCGATCAGGTCGGCTGGGGCGACGCGGACAACGGCTTCGTGGACGTCGCCGTCGCCCCCGCACCCGCGCAGGGTGAGGCGATCGGACGGGTTCCCGACGGCAAAGACACGGACGACAACGCCACGGACTTTGTCATCGTGGTCCCGACCCCGGGTCTCGCAAACACGCTGTAAGCCTCGAGCTGTCTGGTCCCTGGAGCAGCGACCATGATTGTCGAACGGATCAGGTCGTGGGCGCCTCAAGCAGTGACAGATCCGGGTGGCACGGCCAAACAAGGTTGGACTCGCCTCGAAGCGACGGTTTGGCCGTGGGCAAGTCCCGGTTCGACCCACCGCCAAGCAGCCATCCACGCCGATGGTCGACTTGCTTGGCCGTGCCACTCACGGTTTCAAGTCACGACGTAGCGGATCACGCTCGCTGATCTAGACCTAGACCTAGCGCTAGTCGTTCGGCGGCGGCGTGTTGCACTTCATTGGGTCACCGTTGTCATCGACGAGGTTGATCTCCTCGCTCGGACATGGGGCTTGCAGCGCTTCACCGAGGGTCTTGTTCGCGACCCAATTGATCGTGTAGGCGCCGAGCTGAAGAGGAAGCTCGCCGTGCATGCCCTCGGGATCGAAGCAGTACTCGAGGTTGGCCTCGTCCTCGTGCAAACGGTCGAGCACGCACTGGAATCGATCGGGGGGGATCGCGTCGTCCTTGCCTCCGTAGTTCACCAGGATCGGAATGGTCGCCGCCTTGCCGGTTAGGTGGGGACGATCCGCCAGGTATCGCGCGATCCACTTCTCACACGTCGAATTGGCAGGCTCGCCGGCAGGACATTCGGCACCCAACGCCGCGGACGCCTGAACGGCGCTGGTGAAGGCCGGGTCGAAGACGTCCTGCAGATTCGTACCGAGCGCGTCCATCGCCGGGTACGGCGGACCCCAACAGGTATCGTCGACGAACTTCTTCACGCCTTCGTACTTGTCCGGCTTGATGATGTCCGCTGCCTTGCCCGGACCGTCGTACAGCTCAGCGAGCGTGTAGTGGTACCAGATCGACACCGCGTTCGGTGTCGGGTCCGAGGCAAACGGGTACGTCCCTGCCAACAAGAACAGCGCGCCCCACGTGCGTTGGCTCAGCCAGTTCGGTACGAACGTGGCCACCGCCACGATGTTCACGTCCGGTGCGTAGCTCTCGGCCAGCGAGAGGGAGCTGAAGGCTGTGTGTCCTCCCTGGGAATGACCGGTCAACACAACCTGGTCCGACAGCATATCCGGCGTTAGCTCACGCATCGCCCGCGCCCCATCGAGAGTCGACCTCGCAACGTCGGCGGACGCGTTGTAGCCGCTGATCGGGTTACCCGGCGCGCCATAGTTGGCGAACCCGGCCAGATCCGGCGCGATCACGGGGAAGCCTGCACCCACCCAGGGCAGGACCATCCGCTCCTGATCGTCGTTGACCTGCTCGGCGCGCGGGTCCGCGATGGAAGGAGCGCAGTGCGGCGCCTGACCCCGGCTTCCGTGGGACACCACCAACGCCGGCGTCTTGTCGGCTCGAGGAACATCGGGAACGTAGACCATCGCGGCCGAATAGCCGGGTTCCCCATTGCCGCGCTCGGTTCGATACAGCACGCGGTAGATCTTCGCTCCCGAACGCATCGGCTCCCCTTGGTAGTTCTCCGCGTCGAGCCGCGCCTGGATCTGCGCGCTCGTCAGCGAACCGTCGGGCGCGCATCGAAGGATCGCCCCCTTCTTGTCCGGCAGGGTCCCGGGATCGCCGTAGATGGACTCGATCGTGTCCGTGCAGTCGATGGCCAGCGGATTGGCGTCCCCGGGCGACGCGCCGGATGCATCATCGCTGCCGCCGGACGGAGCCATGAGGCAGAGAGGGAGAAGGAGGGAGAGGGAGCCAAGGGTGCGACTGCGGGTGGTCATTTCTTCGTCCCTGGGATGAAAATTACTTGTTGCAAGTTTCGCGTTTAGCTTCTTTCAAGACATTTGTCTACACGACCCATCGCCGCTCTGTCGGTCCGGATGGTCTGGGCAAGAACGCGGCGCGGCGAAGCCAGCGACGGGCTACCGAATCCCTGGGAAACGGAATCGCACCCCGCCCGCGAAACTCCTCGTGCGCCCCGGACGTAGTGAGCTAAGCACAGCACCCGCTACGGTTGGAATCGATCCGACATCCCAGGAAGTAATGATGGCACACTCTCTGACCCAGCCCCGCGTCGAGCCCCTGGTAAGCGCAGAGGAACTTCCGATGCACTACGAACAGCTGTATGAGCCGTTCGAGCTCTCCCAGAAGCCTGCGGAAGCGTTTCGCATCGGGATCGAATCCGAGCGGTTCGGGGTGTACGAGCAGACCCTCACGCCCCTGCAGTACGACGGCACCCGGGGCATCCTCGGACTCTTCCAGGAGTTCGTGACCCGGTTCGGGTGGACGCCCGAAAGTGAACGGCCGGACGGTCCCACCGTCTCCCTTCACCGCGGCGACGCTGCCATCACGCTCGAACCAGCCGGACAGGTGGAATTCTCAGGCTCGCCCCTCGCGGACGTCCACGCGGTGGAAGATGAGCGCATCCGTTATGTGGCCGAGCTCGACGCCGCCAGCAAGGGCCTGGGCTTGAAGTGGATCGCTTCGGGCTTCCACCCCCTCGCGCGCCACGACGACCTGCCCTGGGTGCCCAAGCTTCGCTACGGCATCATGCGCGTCTACCTGGCGTCTCGGGGCGGCGACGCACTCGAGATGATGCGACGCACGGCCACGGTCCAGGCCAACTTCGACTACGAGAGCATCGAGGACGGGTTGCGCAAACTGCGCGTCGGTCTTCGTCTGTCACCTATCGTGTCCGCGATGTTCGCCAACGGTCCGGTCATGGAAGGCCGACTGTTTGGTGGCAAGAGCCGACGGATCCAGGCGTGGCTCTCGGTGGATCCGGATCGACAGGGACTGTTGCCGCAAATGTGGAGCCCCGAGTCGACGCTTCGCGACTACGTGGATTGGGCGCTCGACGCGCCGATGTTCATGTTCCTGCGTCAAGGATCGGCCGTACGCAACACGGGGCAGACGTTCCGAAGCTTCTTCAACGATGGCTTCGATGGACATCAGGCCACGATGAAGGACTGGACCACGCACCTGAACACACTCTTCCCCGAGGTGCGGCTCAAGCAAACCATTGAGGTGCGAGGGGCCGACTCCGTGCCCAGCCGCTACGTGGCCGCCTTGCCTGCGTTGTGGACCGGCATCTACTACGACGCCAAGGGGCTCGAAGCAGCGGAACGCCTGACGCAGGACTGGAACTACCGAGCGATGATGGCCCTGCGCCAGACCCTGGGGCGCGACGGATTGCCCTCGATGTTCGAGGGGAAGTCCGTGGCGCATTGGGCCAACGAGATCCTCGCCATCGCCACGGATGGGTTGAATCGACGGGATCGACGCGACACGCAAGGGCGGACCGAAGCCGTGCACCTCGAGGCGTTCGGAAAGCTCATCGCCGAGGGCAAGTGTCCCGCCGACGAAGTGCTCGAACACCTTGGTGGCGACCTGTCGCCCGACAAGATCGTGCAAGTCATGTCCGCGTAAGCCGCAATCCATCTCGTGAGCGCGGACGAGTCAAGGCTGGGTGGCACGGCCAAACAAGGTTGAATGCGATTCGAAGTGTCGGTTTGGCCGTGGGAAAACCACCTTGCGCCCACGGACGAGCACCGCGACTCGATGAGGACTTGCTTGGCCGTGCCACCCAGTGTTTTCACCGCGGCAGGCGCGACGTGGAAGTACGCCGCGCCTCAGAACGCGGGCTTCTCACTCGCATGCGGCTCGCGCGGCACAGACAGCAGCGAACCGATCACCGCGGCCGCCGTCGCGAATGCGAACGAGGTGAACCGCACGGATAGGAACTCGTCGAACCCCGGGGTCCACTTCCAGACAATCGTCACGATGGCACCGACCAACATGGATGCCACCACGCCCACGCCGTTCATTCGCTTCCAGTGCAGCGAAAGCACCAGCGCCGGACCGAACGACGATCCCAACCCAGCCCAGGCGAGCGAGACGACGTCGTAGATGAGATCGTCGCTCACGAGAGCGAGGCCGAAGGCGGCAAGGCCGACGAGGATGGTGACGATGCGGCTCATGGCCACCAGCGCCTTCTGAGAAATCTTCTTTCCGAGGGCTCTTGAATAGAAGTCCTCGACGATGGTGGAGGTGGCGATGAGCAACTGGCTGTCGGCGGTGGACATCATGGCCGCGACAGCTCCGGCGATGAGGATGCCGGCCATCCAGGCGGGGAACAGGAAGCTCGCGAGCACGGGCAGGATGCGCTCGGGATCCGCCGTTTCGCCCACCAGGCCTGCGGACGGCACGATCTGGTAGTGGACCAGCGTGATGCCAACCACACCAATGCAGGCGGCGCCGAGGTAGGCGAGAACGGTCCAGACGAGGGCCACGGTGCGTCCGGTCTTGATGGCATCCGGCGAGTTGATGGCCATGAACTTGGTCACGAGGTGGGGCTGGCCCATGTAGCCAAGTCCCCAAGACAGTCCGCCGATGATCGCCGCAGAACCCGCCCAACCGACCTTGCCGCCGGTAAGCGACGCGGTGTTTCCCGTGGCCGCCATGGCGGCGCCGATGTCCAAGCCTTTGCTGGAGATGAGGATGAAGCCGACGACGGGCAGCACCACGAGGGTGATGATCATGAGCACGGCTTGCACGACATCGGTGAAGCAAACCGCGGTGAACCCACCCATCATCGTGTACAGGACGACGATCAGGGCGGCGAGGGGCATGCCGATGGACGTGTCGAGACCGAAGGTGACCTCGAGCACCTTGCCCGCACCCAGGAACTGCGCGGAGACGTAGAACGAGAAGAAGAACGCGATGATCAGCATGCTGATCACCCGCACCGCCTGCCCGTAGGGTCCACAGAATTGGAAGAAGTACTCGGGCAGCGTGATGGCGCCGTAGGTCTCGGAGATCACGCGAAGCTTTCGGGCGATGACGAACCAGTAGAACACGATTCCAGAGACGCAGCCGATCACGGTCCAGATCTCGACCATGCCCACCGCGTAGAGCGCGCCCGAGAGGCCGAGCAGCAACCAGGAAGATTCGGCGGCGGTGCGCTCCGAAAACGCAATCACCCAGGCGCCGAGCTTGCGACCGCCCAGGATGAACTCCTCCTTCGTCTTGTTCATCCCCCAGGTCCACACGGCCACGCCGGCGATAAGGATGAGGTAGACGATCAATCCTACGAGCGGTGAATCCATCAAGCTACCCTTCGAACGCTGCCGCCAACGCGAGCAACATCGCGTCCTCGCCTCGCTTGCCCACCAACTGCAATCCAGTCGGTGCCCCATCCACGTTGCCCATCGGCACGGTGATTGCCGGATAACCTCCCAGGCTGAACGGCACCGTCAACGCGAGGAATTGAAGCTGAGCACCGGGATCGCTCACCGGCGTGGCCACCGTCGCCGTCGTGGGCAACGCCAGCACATCGAAGCGCTCGAACGCCTTGTCGATCGCCCCAACGACCGTCGCGCAATCATCACGCGCACGCAGGTAGCGAACGGCTTTGAGCATCGCGCCCTTGTTCAGGTGACCGGCTACCTCTTCGCCGAACCATTCCGGGTGGGCCTCGAGCTCCTCCTGCCAAGCGTAGGACGCCTCCGATCCGATGATGGGCCCCGACGCCCTCGGCCCCCCGGCGAGCTCCGGGATGGTCGCGCGCGCCATCGACGCCACCAAGGTCTTCAAGTCGTCGCACGCTGCTTCGAACTGCACCTTTACGCCCTCGCTCACATTGAACGCGAACGTGCCGTTGAGCACACCGATCGACAGTCCTCGAACCTCACCCGCTCGATCGTCCGGCGCGGTGGCGAGCAGGGCGCTATCGGTCATCACGCTCAGCAACAGCGCAGCGTCGCGAACCGTTCGCGCGATCGGTCCCGCCGTGTCGAGACTCGAGGACAGCGGCGCGATGCCCTGGGACGGCACCCACCCATACGTCGGACGCATGCCCACCACGCCGCAGAGCGAGGCCGGGATGCGGACCGAGCCAGCCGTATCCGTTCCGATGGCGAGCGGCACCATACCTGCGGCCACGGCGGAGGCAGAACCCGCGCTCGACCCGCCCGGGTGCAGCGCCTCGTTGCGCGCGTTGCGCACCTGGCCGGTGTGAGGATTCGATCCCGTCACGCCGTAGGCGAGCTCGTCCATGTTCGCTCGCGCCAGCACGATTGCGCCGGCTTCATGCAGGCGTCGTACGATGGCGGCATCCGCAGCAGCGGGCTCGCCAGCAGCGTCCTTGCGACCCGCACGGTTGGGTTTGCCCGCTTGCGCCACGTTGTCCTTGATCACGATGGGCACGCCGAACAAGGGCAGAGACCCCGCTTCATCGCGTCGATTATCGAGCACCATCGCTTGCGCCAACGCGTCGTCCACGTCCACTTCGCGCAGCGCGAGCAACGTGCCATTGCGCTCTTCGATCCGTTCGATCCGTTCACGGAGCGCTTCACGCAGCGTGAGAGCTCCGTTGCGAAATGATTCGAGCAGAGTCAGAGCGGTTTCGGTGTTCGGCATGATGGGCACCACTTGTGAAGGTTGGGAGACGAAGGGTGCGGGTTTGCGCGGGGCGCGTCAACACCGCCGTCCTTGACACGACCGCTGGCAAGAAGGATGCTCCACGGCCGTCTTTTAGGGCGAATTTTGCGGACGCACATCCGACCCATGACCGGCCAGCCGGTCGCAGTGAACGCAGGGGGCGACCGCCCTGCACCCGCGCCCGGCGCTGCCGGGAGGAGTTGTTCATGAAGCTCATCGATCTCACCATTCCCCTCGGAATCGGGACCCCCGCCTGGCCCACCTACGAGCCGCTTCAAATGAAGTACTTCAAGCGTCTCGCCCCCAACGGCGCCAACGGCCAACTGCTCACCCACTCCAACCACGTCGGCACCCACCTCGACGGAGAGATCCACTTCTACACGCCGGGCAAGGACATCTCCGAGCTGTCCCTCGACTACCTCGTGGCCCCCGGCGTCGTGGTCGATCTGTCCGACGCCATTGGCGACTACGACATCTACACCTCGAAGATGGTGGAGGACCGCGCCGAAGTGCACGAGGGCGACATCCTCATCATCAACACCGGCTACCACAAGTACGGCTGGGACCAGCCGGAGGCGGACGAGATCCGCTACATGATCCAGCATCCCGGACCGGATCGCGAGTTCGCCGAGTGGGCCAAGAAGAAGAAGCTGCGCTGGATCGGGGTCGACTGCGGAAGCGCCGACCATCCGTTCAACACCGCCATTCGTGGTTGGATGCCGCGCTTCGCCAAGGAGTGCGACGCCCACATGAAGAAGAAGTACGGCAAGTCGCTCGAGGAAGTCTTCCCGGATGAGAAGTACCAGCTGATGCACCTCGAGATGTTCAACCACCACATCCTGCACGCCGAGTGCGTGGGCGGCGACATCGATCTGCTCAACGGCCACCGCTGCACGATCGGTTGCTTCCCCTGGCGCCTGGTCGACGGCGAGTCCTGCATCGCGCGCATCGTGGCCTTCGTCGAAGACAACGAGTACGAGGACATGATGAAGGTCAAGGCGTCGCGCAAGCTCACCAAGTTCGGCGATGTCGTCGCCGAGTGCACGCACGCGCGCACCGACGCGTGATCTTGCCCCGCACCGATCGGTGGTAGCCCGGCCGTCCCCGGCTGGTTCGGCATTTTTTCATCGACCCTGCCCGCGGCGCCCGATACGGGCGCCCTACCAACGGATCGGCATTTCCATCGAGCACGAGCACGCAAGGGTCGCTCTCAACTACCCCAGCAGCTTCTTGAACTGATCCTGGGCTTCGGGACCGAGGGTGTCGGCGATGGACTGAATCAACTCGCGCTCTTCGGTGGCGATGCGGTTGCCCACGCCCAGAAGACCGCCACTGGCATCCGCGACCTTCACGCAAAGCTCGACGACGTTGACCGAATTGTCGCCCTTCGCTTTGGCCAGATCGCGCAGGAGCTCCAGCGACACTTTCATGAACGCTTCGGAGGGAGGCGCCTCGAGCAGTGTCTCGATGAGCACGCTCGCTTCGCTGCCTGGCTGAATGCCCCGCGCCTCGAGCGCGGCCAGGATCGTGGCCCGCTCCTTGCGCTGCACCCTGCCATCCGCCCACGAAACGTGGATGAGCGGGAGCAGATCGAACACGCGGGCGGAATCACCGTCGAACCCGAGAGCATGAATGCGCTCGACCAGCATTTCGTCGTCGGTGGCCAGGGTGTCCGCGATCGCCTTCTTGTCCTCGAGCTTCTTGGCGATCTTGTCGAGGCGCTTGCGCACTTGCTCACGTCGCTCGGCGGTCTGCGCGGTGAAGTACACCGCCTCGTTGTAGCTAGGCTTCTTCGGCATTGCCCCTTCGCTCCCTTCGCTTCGTGCACCTGGGCGGTGCGAAGAAAGAATCCTACGCCCTGACCCATCGCCGCATCAAGAGCGCCCGAAACGCACACCCCAACCTCGACGGATTCCAATCGGTAGGGCGCCCTACCAACGAATCGGGCACCTGCCCTTCCCGTCCGTCGCTTCGCTCTGGATCGCGGCTAGAACTGAAAGTGAATGAACTCGCCCCCACCCTCCGTACACGGGGTGGAAGACGGATCCCATAAGCAATAGCGAACGCCAATGCCGCAGTTGTCCGTGAGACAGGTGCGGAATCTCTCGCGCCCTGCTTCATTGAGTCCCTTGGAGTAGCGCTCACACAACGCGCCCATGCCCTGACATCGCGATTCGACCGCCGTGCACGCAGGATCAGCATCGCCTTCCGCGCTTTCGAGGGCCTTCATCCCGCACTGGGTCACCCCGCAGCGAGCACACGGCTCGGTGGATGGCAGTGACGCCAGGCACGTGTTGGCTGCTTCGGCGACGTCGGCGCGGAAGTACTTTTCGTATCGTTGACAGAAGGTCCGTACGCCTTCGCCTGGACACTCGTCTTCATCGGGTAGATCCCGGCAATGCACGGACGAAGTCGGTTCTGGCTCGGGGTCGGCTTCCGGTTGCGATGCAGCGGGAGGCGCGGGTTCCACGAGAATGGAGGCCACCGATACGGGTTGCAGCGGCTCTGGGTCGGTGGCGTGTTTCGCCTCGCGGCTTTGGCAGCCCCCCGCCAACGAAGACGCCAGAAACAGGAAGGTGGTTCGATCGATCCTCAACGTGATCCCCGGTCAAAATCCCCGATCGATCTCGGTAGGCACGGGCGCTGGCGGCTTGCTGGTCTTCGCGGTCCCCGTGTGAGTCTTGGCTGGCGCTGCGGTCTTGGCCGGCGGGGTGGCGGGCGGAGAGGTCTTCACAGGTTGGGGAACCTTCGGCGGCTCCGGGGGCGGCTCCGGGGGCGACGACGGCACGCTCGCACTCGGAAGAGGCGCGGATGCCGATACCGCCGGTGGTTCGTCCGACCGGCCCGGCTCATCTGCCGCGGGCTCCGTCAAGGTCACAGAGGTTTCGGGCTCAGGGGTCGCAATCACCTCGGGTCCCGACAGACGCAAGAAGTACAGCGATGCCAAGCCCCCAATCAGAATGACGACCGCCGCAGCGAACAGCCCGATCACGATCGGTGTCATCGACTTGGTCGTCCCAGACGCCGTGACCGAGGCGCCGGTCAACGTCGGAGGGGCTACGCCCGTCATCGCCGGAGCGGCACCAGCGAGGCCGACATCTGGGCTTGAAACCATCGGCGGCCGGACCGAGCCTTGATGGAGCGCCACACTCTCGAAAGCTTCCGCCATCTCCTTGGCAGAGCTGAATCGTTGCCGCCGATCCACCGCCAACGCGCGAGCAAACCACCCGTCCACCGCCGGCGGCAGCTGCACGTTGATCGACGATGGCGGTTCATACTGACCCCGGTCGATGGCAATGCACAGACCAGCAAAGGTGTCGCTGTCAAAAGGAACGCGGCCGGTCAGACAATGATAGGCGACAACGCCCAGCGACCAGAGATCCGCCCGGAGGTCCACGTCCTTGGCGTTCATCATCTGCTCGGGGCTCATGTAGTACGGCGTCCCGATCATCGCCCCCGTGGCGGTCATGCGAAACGACTGCGTGGCGCCCTGCGTCTTGGCGATCCCGAAGTCCAGAATCTTCACGAACAGGTCATCGTCGGCGGTGAGCACGAAGATGTTGTCGGGCTTGATGTCCCGATGGACGATGCCGACGGCATGCGCGCGGCTGAGCGCCTTGCAGGCCTGGCTCAGGATTTTCGCGGTATCTTGCAGACCCACGCCGCCCAGGCGTTGGATGCGCGTTCGGAGATCTTCACCCTCGAGTAGCTCCATGACGATGAAGGGCAACCCGCCGGGGGTGACGCCATGGTCGTACGTCTGCACGACATGGGGGCTCTTGATCTGCGCGGCCGCCGCGGCTTCGCGGGAGAACCTGGCCAGGGCACCCTGGTCGGAGGCGAGGGCGGTCGACATGAACTTGACCGCCACCTCCGTCTGCAACGTCTGGTGGTACGCGGTCCACACGCTCCCCATCCCGCCTTCGCCGAGCTTGCGCACGAGGCGGACGTTCGAGGTAACGTATTGACCGGGTTCCAACATGGCTTACCAACTGACCGGAACAGGTACGTAGGAATCGGCCGTGGTGCCAGTACCCAGTTGACCGACGTCGTTGGATCCCCAGCACCACACGTTGCCTTCGGAGCCGAGCGCGCACGTGTGGCCGCGCGGCGGAAGATCCGTCGCAGACGTCCCCGCTGCGCCCCCCGGGGCCGGTGGACCTGCGAGCAGGACCCCGTCGATGGCCACGGCAGACGGGCGATCCAAGACATTCCCGTTGCCGACCTGTCCGTGGTTGTTGCGCCCCCAGCAATAGGCCGAGGTTCCGATGTTGGCGCAGGTGTGTTGTCCGCCCGTGGAGACCGATTGGAAGGTTTCGCCGTCTTCCACAAGGTTCGGCATGACTTTCAGGGCGGGGGGATCGCCATCGCCGACCTGACCGCCGGAGTCAGCGCCCCAGCAATACACGCCACCAACCGTTAACGCACACGTATGCCAGCCCCCCGCGGCGACGCTGCTCGCGATGTCCACCGTCACCTTGTACGGGGTGTTTTCCTGCGTGGTCGCCAGTGTGCCTATCTGGCCGTTGGAGTTATTCCCCCAGCAGTAGACCTCGCCAGGATGCAGCACGGCACATGCGTGTGATTCCCCAGCACTGAGCGACGAAACGGCCGCGGTGCCCTCGAGCGGTACCGGCGTCGTAGGGGCATTGGTATTCGTGAGCGTCCCGTTGCCAAGCTGGCCTTTGGCCGCAGCGCCCCAACAGTACACACCGAACTCCGAGTTGAGCTGGCCGCGAGCACACGTGAAGCTCGACCCCAGCGCCGCAAGGTGCACGCTGCTTAGACCAGGGACTTCCATGGGCCCAAGCTGCTCCCCACCGAACACGTCGTTGCCAATCTGCCCGTCGTCGTTCGCCCCCCAACATTCGAGCTTACCCGCGGGGGTGATGGCACAAGTGTGCTGCGCACCCGCAAAGATCTCTTCCGCGGCGTAACCCAAGGTTGCGACGGGTCTTGTCTCGATCCCACCCATCTCCCCGTTGCCCAACTGCCCGCGGGCGTTGTCGCCCCAGCACTTCACGGTGTTGTTGCTGAGCCGCGCGCAACTGTGTCCGCCGCCCGTCACGACGATGGACACCCCCATACAGTATCCGTTGCTGCAAGCGGGCTTGTCCCCCTGGCAGGCAGCAAGTTCGCCCCAGTAGCCGTCGGCGTCGCACTCCTGCGGTTGGTTACCGCCACAGCGACGCTGACCCTCACCGCAGCGGACACAGTTCCCATCGCCGTCGCACAGGTTTCCGCCGTCCTGATCGCAAGGTGCGTCTACGCTCTTGGGCGGGTGCCCGCACACGTTGTCGGTGCAATCGTTTTCATCGTCGATGCGAGTCTCGCACAGAGAGTCCGAATCACAGTCGAGCCAGTCGTCGTTGCACGCGACGAACTGGCATGCGTGGTCGGAGCATGTCGCGGTAGCGTTCTCGAAGGAGCACGGCTCACATTCCGTTTCGGTGCACCCGTAGGCCGGATCGTCGATCGGGACGCATTGATCGCCACAGGACTTCTGTCCCGGCTCGCACGTTCCCGCTTCCGCCGCTCCGCCGGTGCCACCTCCGCCGGTGCCGCCTCCTCCGGTGCCAGAAGTCCCCCCAACCCCCGACGCCCCATCCACGACTTCGAGATCGTTGACGCCAGTCAGGGCATTGCAACCGATGAGCATGGAGGCGCCGAGAGCCAACACTTTGAAAGGAACGTTATTCATTGGCCTCTCGCCTAGAACTGACCCACGACGCCAACGTTGCCGAGACCCACCGTCGGTTGCCAGCGAACCGAACGCGCCGACCCCGAAGGCTCCGGTTCCGAAGGGTTCATCAGGCCGTACACACCCACCGCGGCACCCACCAACCCCACCGCGAAGGACACCGTCGAGATGGTCCCCATGGACTTGGCGCTGTCGATGTCCGACTCCGCAGTCGTAGGACAGACGTTGCCCGTGCACTGGTCCTTGGCGGCGCCCGTCTTGGAGTAGGCAAGCGCCCCGGTGATGCCGCCCACCGTGAGCCCTACGCCGGCTAGGCCAAAGCCGATGTACGTGAGCGAGGACGTGCTCGTCGTCGCGCCTTGGTCGGCTTCCACCGGTGCGCGTGCGGACCTCGGCGGTGCTTCCGACGCCGTTGCGGCCGCAGGTTCGGTTGGGACGGGCGGCGGTGCAGCCGTGACAGGCTGCAGCTCGATGGCAACGCGCTCCTGCGCGCGTTCCGGCAAGACGATCTCTCGACGCACGTCGGCAAAGCCCGACGCTGTTACCTCAATGGTGTGCTTGCCCGGGTTGAGCTTGCGGGGCATTCCGACCGCCGCGGCATGCAGCACGGTTCCGTCGATCTTGACGGTGGCA
>Ga0180009_10001624_pt1 | contig 27287 bp, 30 predicted proteins | sample OS_PC_MetaG_FD_123537 | JGI IMG/M metagenome (GOLD analysis project Ga0180009, IMG submission 123537) | Groundwater microbial communities from the Aspo Hard Rock Laboratory (HRL) deep subsurface site, Sweden - OS_PC_MetaG | ecosystem: Environmental > Aquatic > Deep subsurface > Groundwater... | reverse complement strand
TTTTATCTGGTATCAGATAATTCCATAGCTCCCTACCGCTGCCATATCCGTCCACCGAGCCTGCTCAACCTGACGGCGCTGCGCGATATGACACGCGGCTGGAAAGTGGCTGATTTAATCATCATTTTCGGCAGTATTGATATTACCGTAGGTGAGATTGACCGTTAATGGCAATAGCAGATTTAAATATTTATAACCTGGTTCATTTACAGCCCATCCCTCCGGACTGGCCGGGTGGCTTCTGGTGGCACTGGCTTTTCTTCACCGTGGTCATCATCGGCTTTGTCCTGACCATGGTGATGGGCGTCATCTATATCGAGCGGAGGGGGATGGGGAGGATGCAGTCGCGCCTCGGGCCGAACCGCACCGGACCTTTTGGCCTCCTCCAGCCCGTGGCCGACGCCGTCAAGGTGCTGCTCAAAGAGAACATCGTGCCCGACGCCGCCGATAAACTCGTTCACTGGCTGGCACCGGTGATTGCCTTCGCCCCGGTGCTGATGATATTCACCGTGATACCCTTTGAAAACGGCGCCCTGCTGGCCGACCTCAATATCGGTATCCTCTACATTGTGGCTATCAGCTCGGTGTCCACCGTCGGCATCTTCATGGCCGGGTGGGGCTCCAGCAACAAGTATTCACTCCTCGGCGCCATGCGCAATGTTGCCGCCATCGTCAGCTATGAAATCCCGCTGGTGCTGGCCATTGTCGGCGTGGTATTGATTGCCGGCTCGCTTTCTTTGAACCAGATTGTGGTGGCGCAGGGTATCCCCTTTATCCTGCTGCAGCCGCTGGGCTTCCTGCTCTTCTTCGCTGCCGGCTGTGCCGAAATCAACCGCAGCCCGTTCGACCTCATGGAGGCCGACTCCGAGATTGTGGCCGGCTTCCACACCGAGTACTCGGGTATGAAATTCGCCATGTTCTATCTGGTGGAGTACGCCGAGGCAGTGGCCATCTCCGCCATCATCGCCACCCTTTTCCTCGGCGGCTGGAGAGGCCCGTTGCTGCCGCCGTGGCTCTGGTTCGTTATCAAGGTGATTATCGTCTTCTTCGTCATGGTTTGGACGCGCACAACATTGCCCAGGCTAAGAATCGACCAGCTGATGGCCTTCGCCTGGAAATTCCTCTTCCCCATGTCACTGCTCAATCTATTTATTACGGCATTACAGGTGCTGGCCGGCTGGCCCACCGAACTATGGTGGCTGATGGTCATGGTAAACATAGCAATCACGGCTACAATGGTTCTCATATGGTCAAAATTTTTCTTTAAATTAGGACGGGGTAGAATTGAAGTTTGAACGGTATGGAATCGGCATTGCCAAGGGCCTGACGGTAACCATCAGGCACCTGTTCCGCCACCCGACGGTGTCGCAGTACCCGGAGCAGCGACTCAATATCTCGCGGCGGTTCCGGGGCAATGAGCTCATCTGGAATCTGGAAAAATGCACCGGCTGCGGCACCTGCGCCAAGACCTGCCCTCAGGGTGCCATTGATATCGTCACCTCTACGGAAATGACGGAGAATAAATATGTTGTGGAGAAATACCAGGTGGACACCGGCTACTGCATCCAGTGTGGGTTATGCGTTGAGGCCTGTCCCTTTGAAGCGCTGTACCTCAGCCACGCCTTTGAGTGCGCTAAATACCGCCGTGGCGAACTGGTACAGGGTAAAGAGGATATGCTGGAAACGCCGGAGCGGAAAGTCAGCGGCTACTTCTTCCCGGACAAAGCCGAGAAATTGCCCAGGCAGACTTTGCTGGTGGAGAAGGTAACGGAGAAGCAATAATGGGAATGGCTATCTCTTTCTGGATGCTGGCGGTGGTGGCGGTAATCGCCGCGCTGGGCGTGGTGCTGCTGCGGAACGTTTTCCGGGCGGCGCTCTCGCTGATACTGTGTTTCCTCGTGGTGGCCGGGCTTTACATTACCCTCAGCGCCGATTTTCTGGCCGCAGTCCAGATTCTGGTCTATGTGGGCGCCATATCGGTATTGATAATCCTGGCCATCATGATGACCAGAGAGGTACAACGGGGCAGCCCCAACAGCCGTTTTCAAATCCCCGCTTTTATCGTTGCCCTGCTGTTCCTGGAAGTATTAGTCCTGACGTTAATCAATACGCCGTGGCAGATATCAAGCGTGCCACCGACGGCACCGACCACCTCCGCGCTGGCCAACAGCCTTTTCGGCGAGGGTGGCTATCTCCTGCCGGTGGAAATCGCCGCGGTGTTGCTGCTATCCGCCATTCTGGGAGCGATTGTCCTGGCGAGGGAGAAGTAAGCAAATGGTCATCGGCCTGCAGCATTATTTGATATTATCCGCCATCCTGTTCTCCATCGGCCTTTACGGCGTGCTGGCCAAGCGCAATGCGGTCATCGTCCTGATGTGCATCGAGCTGATGCTCAATGCGGTCAATATCACGCTGGTGGCGTTCTCGCGCTACGTGGTGCCGGCGCTGCTTACCGGCCAGGTCTTCGCCATTTTCGTCATTGTCGTGGCAGCGGCCGAAGTAGCCGTGGGACTGGCGATTATCTTCGCCATCTACCGCGGACTGGAAGATATAGATGTCAGCAAAATCGATTTACTGAAGTGGTAACAAGATGTGGATTGAAGTCAAAAAAGCCAGAAGCCTGATGGTCGCCGAGATGTGGAAGGAGCTCTTTGAAGGAGAAGGGATTCCCGCCCGCATCATACCGGCTTCCGGCATACCTATTGGCCAGGAATTTACCGAGTATTCTGTCCTGGTGCCAAAGGACAAAGAACACGTGATTCGGGATGTATTGAGGAAGCTATGATGCCGCATCAACTGGCCTGGCTGATATTCCTGCTCCCGCTCTTCTCGTTTGTCATCATCGCTTTCTTCATCCGTCCTTTCGTCAGGGCGGAATCAAAGATAGCCGGCTATATCACCATCTTATCGATTGGTGGCTCGCTGGCCCTTTCCGTCTGGGCGCTCTTCGCCGTGATGGCGGCACCACACCACGAGATACCCGTCCCCGACATAACCTGGGTGGTCATCGAAGACGGGGTGACTATTCACCTCGGCCTGATTATGGATTCTTTGACGGCGGTGATGCTCGTCGTGGTTACCGTGGTCAGCCTGATGGTGCAGATTTACTCGCAGGGTTACATGCACGGCGACCCCGGCTACCATCGCTACTACGCCTGGATGTCGCTCTTCACCGCCTCGATGATTGGACTGGTGATAGCCGATAATCTGCTCTTCCTGTTCGTCTTCTGGGAAATGGTGGGGCTGTGTTCGTATCTCCTCATCGGTTTCTGGTTCCACAAACCGTCCGCCGCCGATGCCGCCAAGAAGGCGTTCATCGTTACCCGGCTCGGCGACTTCGGTTTCCTGGCCGGCATACTGCTGCTCTACCTGAACACGGGCACCTTTGATATCCACGAACTGCATGAACTGGCCATTGCCGGCGCGCTGGCAGGCACCGTGCTTACCTGGGCGGCCATCGGCATCTTCGCCGGCGCCGTGGGCAAGTCAGCCCAGTTCCCGCTCCACGTCTGGCTGCCCGACGCCATGGAAGGCCCGACCCCGGTCAGCGCTTTAATTCACGCGGCAACGATGGTGGCGGCCGGCGTCTTCCTGGTCGCCCGCATGTTCCCCCTATTCGAGCACTCAGCAGAGGCGCTGACCACCGTGGCCATTATAGGAGGGATTACCGCCATTTTCGCCGCCTCGATGGGGCTGGTGATGAACGATATCAAGCGCGTGCTGGCCTACTCCACCATCAGCCAGCTCGGCTACATGATGCTGGGGCTGAGCACCGGCGGGGTGGCCATCGGCATCTGGCACCTGTTCAACCACGCTTTTTTCAAGGCGCTCCTGTTCCTCGGGGCGGGCAGCGTCAACCATGCCACCGGCACCTTTGACATGCGCCTGATGGGCGGCCTGCGTAAATACATGCCCTGGACCTACGTCACCTTCGTCATCGCCTCATTGAGCATCGCCGGCATCTGGCCGCTCTCTGGCTTCTGGAGCAAGGACGAGATAGTAATCAGCGCTTTCGCCAGCCAGCCCGTGCTGTTTTACCTGGCGATTATTACCGTATTCATGACCGCCTTCTACATGTTCCGCGCCGTCTTTATGACCTTCGGCGGGGAATACCGGGGCGGTGACCCCAACACCCACGGACATGACAGCCACCACGGCCAGCCCCACGAATCGCCCAGGGTGATGACCATACCCCTGATAATTCTGGCCGTTCTATCCATATTCTCCGGACTCTGGAACGTAACCGGCCACTTCGGCGCCTTCATGGGGCACGGCGGTACGCACGGCTTCTTTGAAGGCCTCTTCCACCCCTTCACCCAGCCGCTCCCCTGGATATCGCTGATACTGGCCGGGCTGGGCATTTTACTCGCTTACGCCATGTACAGTAAATCTTGGATTTCAGCGGAGCGCGTGGGCGGCATGTTCAAGCCGCTCCATACCCTGTTCTACCGGAAATACTGGTTCGATGAACTGTATGAGAACATCATCGTCAAGAATGCCCTGCTCAAAGGGCTTTTCGCCAGCTTTGAGCAGTTCGATAACCGGGTCGTGGACGGGGCAGTCAACGGTGTGGCCAATGGCGCCATCGCCAGCGGACGAGCCGTTCGATACGCCCAGACGGGGCAGCTCCAGCTCTACGGCCTGTTTATCGGCATTGGCATACTGGCGATTGTTTTCGTTATTTACTTCTTTGGTTAGAAAAAGGAGCTTAAATTGTTGGGTTCGGGCTATCTGACAACGATACTCTTCCTGCCCGCGGCAGGGGCGGTGCTCATTGCCTTTGTGCTCGCCAACCGTGACCGGCTGATTAAGTGGACGGCGGCTCTCTTCACTTTCGTGCCGCTGGCCCTGTCCCTCATCCTATTCGCCCTGTTTGACCGGTCGCCGGAAGCCGCCGGTTTGATTCAGTTTCAGGAAAAGGCGCTGTGGATTGCCCCGATTAACGCCTACTATCACCTGGGCGTGGATGGCTTGAGCCTGCCGCTGATGGTGCTCACCGCTTTCCTGGGTTTTCTGGCGGTGCTCATCTCCTGGAAGATTGACATGAGGGTACGCGAGTATTTCGCCTGGCTCCTGCTTTTAGAAACCAGCATCCTCGGCGTCTTCCTCTCGCTTGACCTGCTGCTCTTCTTCGTAATGTGGGAGATAGAGGTCATCCCAATGTATTTCCTGATAAACATCTGGGGGGCAGGACGCAAGGAGTACTCCGCAATCAAGTACGTTGTATACACGCTGTTCGGCAGCGCCTTTATGCTGGCCGGCATCCTGAGCCTGTATTTCACCACCGGCAGCCTGAGTATGCTGGAAATCGGTAAACAGGGTCTCGGTCTGGTGCAGTCGATAATGCCGGCGGCAGCCATCTTCTTCCTGCTCCTCATCGGCTTTGCCGTTAAACTGCCCGTCTTCCCGTTCCACACCTGGCTGCCCGATGCCCATACCGACGCGCCGACGGCGGTCAGCGTCATGCTGGCCGGGGTGCTCATCAAAATGGGTGGCTACGGCATGATACGCCTGTGCGTAACCATGTTTCCGTCGGTAGCACAGCAATATGCCGTCATCCTGGTCATACTGGCAATCATCGGTGTGCTCTACGGTGCCGCGGTTACCATGCGACAGACCGACTTCAAACGGATGATCGCATACAGCAGCATCAGCCACATGGGCTATGTACTGCTGGGCATTTTCGCCCTGGGTAAGGTGAGCCTGGTCGGCGCCGCCCTCCAGATGTTCAGCCACGGGCTGGTCACCGGCCTGCTCTTCGCCATGGTGGGGCTGGTGATGCATAACACTCATGAACGTGACCTGCGCCGGCTGGGCGGCCTGGCACGGCAGGTACCGATTATCACCGTGGTCTTCTCCCTCGCCGGTCTGGCCTCGCTGGGGCTGCCGAGTACCAGCGGCTTCGCCGCCGAGTTCCTGGTATTTGTCGGCAGCTACACCTCTACCGTCGTGCCCTGGATTCAGGGGTATACTATCCTCGGCGTGCTCGGTGTGGTGGTTACCGCCGGCTATATACTCTGGATGCTGCAGCGCGTTTTCTACGGCCCGCCGCTGGAGCAGTACGACGGCACGGCTGACGCCGATGTTCTGGAGAGAGTCTATATGTTCGCCTTCGTGGCGGTGATTATGCTGGTGGGTATCTATCCGGCCATTCTCACCGACGTGATAAAACTCGGGATTTCGCCCGTTGTGGGACTTTTAGGTGGCTAGAATGATAACAAGGAGTAGATATTGAACCTGGCCCTGTTCATACCGGAAATAACCCTGGTTGCTATCGCGGCCATCGTTATCCTGCTCGATTTATTCATTGAGCAGAAGCGGTGGCTGGCACAGGTCAGCATTTCCGGGCTTGTAATCGCGGGCGGCGTTACCATCGCCATGTGGGGGGGCAGCTACCCGGCCATCTTCAGCAACATGCTGGCCGTGGACAATTTTGCCCTTTTCTTCAAGGTGCTCTTTCTGGGTGTCGCCTTCCTGGTAATCCTCTCCTCGACCGACTACGTTAGCAAGTTCTCGCGCTTCCAGGGTGAATACTACGCGCTGGTGCTCCTTGCCACGCTGGGCATGATGCTTATGGCCGCCACCACTAACCTGATTGCCATCTACATCGCCCTGGAGCTGACCAGCATCTCCCTCTACGCACTGGTCGGTTTCCTGAAAGACAAGAAATCAACCGAGGCGTCATTGAAGTATCTGCTGCTGGGAGCAATTGCCTCGGCGGTGCTGCTCTACGGCATGGCACTGGTCTTCGGCTTTACCGGCAAAACGCAGCTGGGAGAAATCGCTCAGGTTTTGCAGACACTGCCCCCGATGACGCTTTTAGCCAGCCCCGGATTGTTGATGGGCATCGTGCTGCTGGTTGCCGGGTTCGGTTTCAAAATCGCCGCCGTTCCCTTCCAGATGTGGGTGCCTGATGTTTACGAGGGAGCCCCGACTCCCATCACCGCCTACCTGTCCGTGGCCAGCAAGGCGGCTGGCTTCGCCGTTATCCTGCGGATTTTCTTCTCCGCCTTTGGCATGCCCGAGTGGTTGAGCCAGAACTGGGGGCTTATATTTGCCGCGCTGGCCGTGCTCAGCATGACCATCGGCAACATCACCGCCATACCACAGGCCAATATCAAGCGCATGCTCGGGTACTCCAGCATCGCCCAGGCCGGCTACCTTATGGTGGGGCTAGCGGCCATGGGGATGGCATCTGGTGGGAGTATCCTGGGGCAGAGCGGAGTCCTCTTTTTCCTTACCAGTTACGCTTTCACCAACATGGGCGCCTTCATCGCCATCATCGCCATCTCCAGCAAGCTGGACAGCGACCTCATCGAGGGATATTCAGGGATGGGGAAAAGGGCACCGCTGCTGGCGCTGGCATTGACACTCTGCTTAATCTCGCTCATCGGTATGCCGCCGGCAGCCGGTTTCATGGCCAAGTTTTATATCTTCAGCGCTGCGGTGAACCACGGCCTGCTCTGGCTGGTGATAATCGCCGTAATAAACAGCGTCATTTCCGCCTACTACTATCTGCGCGTGGTCAAGGTGATGTGGCTGGGTGAGGCAGCATCCGCAGAGAAAGTACCCTCCTCCGGAGCCCTGCGACTGGCACTGTTTCTGTGCTGCATCGGTGTCCTGCTGCTGGGCATCATCCCGGGCTTTGCGATGAGGCTGGCGCAGCTCGCGGCCTCCATGTTCGTTTATTAACGAACCCGTCATTTGCTGGCCACGGCTCTGCCCGTTTCCCGCCTGATAAATGCGATGAGCACGGTGGTCACCAGCATCAACCCCACTCCCAATAAAAAGGATAGGGAATAGTCCTGTTTCAGATCAAAAATGACGCCGCCGATTATAGGGCCTACCGCCGCCCCAATGTTAAAACCGGCATCGAGTATTCCCAGAATGGCCCCCATTCGGCCGAGGCCAAAGGTTTCCCCGATTATCACTGCCATGACCGGTCCCATCCCTCCCCAGGCAAGGCCAAAAACGAGCGCGTAAAGATAGAACATCCACATCTCCTGTGCCCAGAGCAGCCACAGCATGCCCCCAGCGTGCATTAGGGTACAGAGCATCGCCGCCGTTTTCTTTCCCAGCCGGTCTGACGCCACCCCCAGCAATACCCTGCCGGCAAGCGTTGCCCCACCGGCCACGCTGAGGACAGTAGCTGCCTCCACCGCGGAGAACCCGAGGTCAGTCACATGGGGCACCAGATGCGTCATGATTATAAATATAGTGACGGCATAGAGGAAAAAGATGACAACCACCAACCAGAAGCTCCTGGTTCGGAACGCCTGCCACGGGGAAAGATAATCCGCCGATACTGCCGTTTTCTGATTCAATGCCGTACTTGCCGAGAATTCTGCTCCATCGGGTAGTGCACCAATCTCCTGAGGGTCTCGCCTGAGAAGCCAGGATAATGGAATCACCACCGCCAGTGCAATGATACCAAGGATGGTAAACGCCGTTCGCCAGTCAAAGGCGGAAATCAGATAGGTGGCAAAGGGAGCCACCACCAGTGGGCCCATTCCAGCACCTATGCTGGCAATGCCCAGAGCCAAGCCACGTTTCTTTTCAAACCAGCGGGAGACGGTTGACATCACCGTGACATAGATGGCACTGGTTCCTATCGCCAGCAGCAGACTGTAGGTAAAGAATATCTGCCAGAGGGCGCCGGTCTGTCCGGTGAGCAGCAGGCTGAGGCCGGTAAAAATGCCCATGAGAAGAAAAACAACTCTTGGGCCGTACCTGTCCAGAGCCCAGCCACCCAGAATGGTAAATATGCCGCCCAGTACCATCTGTACGGAAAAGATGGCTGACGTAGCCGCCCGACTCAATGCGAACTCGCTCTCCAGTGATTTAAAGAACACGCCAAAGGAAAAGCGAATCCCCCAGATAGCCGTGCCGGCAATACAAAAGGTGGCAACCACCACCCAGCCGTAAAAAACCTTGTCCCGGTATTTTTCAAATAACACGGGTATCGCTCCTGGCCACCAGGCTTGAACTCAACTTGGCGGTCATATACCTTTTCGCCCCGGTACTTCCCGCCTCACCATGGTAACCAGCAAGGTGGCCACCAGCATAGCCACGGCTGCGATAATAAAGGCGGCCGTGTAATTGCCGCTGACATCGAAGATGTATCCCCCGACTGCGGGACCGGTCGCCGCCCCGATGCCAAAGCCGATTTCCAGCAATCCCAGCACGGCCCCGATATTCTTCACGCCGAAAGTGTCGCTGATTAGCGCGGCCCCGCTGCAACCAAAACCGCTGTAAAAGAAGCCGTAAACGAGCGCAAATATATACAGGCTCCACAGCCCTTGTGCCCATATCAGCCAGGCTATCGCCACCGCCTGAAGCAGTGTGCTGACCATGAACGTTATTTTCCTCCCTATCCTATCGGAAGCGATGCCCATTAATAATCGGCCCGGGATGGAAGCGAAGCCGAGGAGGCTGAGCACGGTGGCCGCCTCTATTGATGAAAAGCCGATGTCAGTGACGTGGGGAACAAGGTGGGTAACTATAAGAAATAGACCGGCAGCAAATAGAAACCAAATAGACGCGAAAACCCAGAAATTACGATTCTGAACGATGGACAGGAAAGGGTGCTGAGCCGGCGGCGAAGTCTCTGTTTCAGGCGGTGGCCCTGCATCGCCTATTTTAGCCCCGTCGGGCAGAGCGCCGATCTCACGCGGGTCTCTCTTCAATAACCGTGTTAGTGGTATCGCTATTACCCAGGAAATCAGCCCTATCACCAGATAGGCGGTATGCCAGTTGTAATTGGTGATGAGATAGGTGGCAAACGGTGCCATGACCATTGTCCCCAGCCCTATTCCCATGCTGGAGAGACCCAGCGCCAGCCCCCTCTTTTTATCAAACCATCGAGAGACGGCCGACATCGGCACAACGAAGAGAGGCCCGGTGCCCATGGCCAGCAACAGGCTGTAGGTGATAAATAGCTGCCAGAGGGCATTGGTCTGGCTGGTCAGCACCAGACTCAGGCCGGTAAAGACCGCCATGAGCAGGACAACACGTCGCGGTTCATAACGGTCCAGAGCCCAGCCGAAAAAGAAAGAGAAGAAACCAGCCAGCAATAAGTTGGCCGAAAGTATGGTTGAGGTTGCCGTCCGGGTAAGGTTGAATTCAGCCTCAATCGACTTGAAAAACACGCCGAAAGAGAAATGTATGCCGTAGAGCGTGATGCCAATCACCAGAAAAACGGCCACCACCACCCAGCCATAGAAAACCTTGTCGGTTAATCGCCAAGGAATCTGCACCGTCTACTCCTTTCGCTAGCTAGAGAGTGGTTTCTTAAACCTGACCGTGTAGTTCCAGAAGTTTCCCTGAGTGTCATCGAGCATGAACCCTTCCCGCCTGCCCAGTTTGATTACCGTGGAACGGAAAGGATAATCAGGGTCGGGGAAATATTCGGTGACCGCCAGAATGCCGCCCGGCTTGAGCACCCTTTTCACCTCGCGCAGTGCTCGTCTTTTATCCGGAATCTCCATGAGCACGGTAACCATATACGCCAGGTCAAAAAAATCGTCGGTGAAGGGCAGTTCATAGGCACTCGCCTCTTTCAACTCGACATTTTTGATATCCTGATTTTCCGCTTTGTCCAGCTTGCGCTCAAGCTGTCTTAGCATCGCCGGCTGGATATCAACCGCGTATAATTTCCCCTGCTCGCCGACCGTCCGGGCCATGAAGGTGGTATAGGCACCGCTGCCACAACCAAGCTCCATGACAGTCATTCCCGGCGTAATGCCGCTGCGCTCAACGATGGTTCTGGGCGGTTGGGAAAAGCGCCGGAAATCGCTATCAAGGATCCTCCCGATATAAGCCGGTGCCGGAAAATTGGTCGACTTCCTTACTAACCGAAGCAGCACCAGGATAAGAATAACGACCCCAATAACCGTGAGTATGATTTTCACTGCTATTTTCGCCCCGAATCGACTAATTATAGTTGATATTTTAGAGGATGAGCAACGTTCACACTCTGGCTGCGGACAAGTATGAGGCCATAGGACAGAGGCTAGATAAGAAATGAGCCCAGTCTACAGGATTTTTTTGCCACGTAACACTCAAATTCATTCCTTTTTGACCGTTGTGGCTATTGACAACACGGAAGGAATAGTTTATTCTTGCTACTAATCCTAATAAACTAAAGGAGGGAAATTATGCAGGCATATTGTGTGAAGTGCCGCTCCAAAAGGGAGATGAAAGACGCCAGGCAAATCACCATGAAGAATGGCAAACCGGCAACTCAGGGTGTATGCCCCGTATGCGGCACCAAAATGTTCCGAATTGGGAAAGCTTAAACCAATCTCAATTTTATAAAGTAAACAATATAAGAGAGACTGGATAGCGAGCGTATGAGTATCCAGTCTCTCTGCTTTTTAAAACCCCTCAACTGCGCAAAGGCCAGCTTATTGACGAGCCTCGGTCAATTGAGCTAGACTTATGTAGTGAACTAAGAGGAAGGTGAGCGTCATGAGAGGGGTTATACCCCTCTTTTCACAAATATCTCCTTTCTTTGATTCATTTATTACGTGTTCAGGTATCTGGATACCGTTCTGGCAACGGAGGATAGATGATAGACAGGTACAACCCTCAGGAAATCGAGGCGAAATGGCAGCAGCGCTGGGAAAAAGACAAACTCTACCAGGTCAGCGATGATGACCCGAGGCCGAAATGGTACGCGCTGACCATGTACCCCTACCCGTCCGGAGACCTTCACATCGGGCACTGGTATGCCATGGCGCCGTCGGACGTCCGCGCCCGCTTCAAGCGAATGCAGGGTTATAACGTTCTCCACCCGATGGGCTTTGATGCCTTCGGCCTTCCTGCCGAGAACGCCGCTATCCAGCGCGGTATTCACCCTTTCACCTGGACCATGCAGAACATTGAGAACATGCGCCGCCAGCTCCGGAACATCGGCGCTATCTACGACTGGAGCCGGGAAGTGGTCACCTGCCTTCCCGAGTACTACAGGTGGACGGAGTGGTTTTTCCTGAAGCTGTATGAAGCCGGCCTGGCCTATCGTGGCAAAGCTCCGGTGAACTGGTGTCCCAAGTGCCAGACGGTGCTCGCCAACGAGCAGGTGCTGGCTAGCGGTTTCTGCGAGCGATGTAATACCGCGGTTACCCGTCGCGACCTTGAGCAGTGGTTCTTCCGCATCACCAAATACGCCGATGAACTGATGAATTTCGACGGCATCGACTGGCCGGAACGTATTCAAATCATGCAGCGCAACTGGATAGGCAGAAGCGAGGGAACGGAAATATCCTTTGCCCTTGACCACCCGGGCGTACCGGAAAAAGAGATCCGGGTCTTCACCACCCGTCCGGACACCACTTTCGGCGTCACCTTCATGGTGTTCGCGCCCGAGCACCCGCTGGTTTCCGTGCTGACCACGCCGGATAAAAAAGCTGAGGTTGACGCATATATTGCCAAATCAAGACAGCTGAGCGAAATAGAGAGATTATCCACCGAGAAAGAAAAGGACGGCGTCTTTATCGGGTCATACTGCACCAACCGTCTGAACGGAGAGAAAGTTCCCATCTGGATTGCCGACTACGTGCTTTTGAGCTACGGCACGGGAGCGGTGATGGGCGTACCGGCCCATGACGAGCGTGATTTCCTCTTCGCCAGGAAGTACGATATCCCAATACCCGTGGTTATCGCGCCGCCGGGTTGGCAGGGTGAAGAGCTGGAAGAGGCCTACATCGAAGAAGGAACACTGGTGAACTCCGGCCAGTTCGACGGTATCCCCAGCAAGCAGGGCATCGAGGCTGTTTCCGATTTCCTCGAGGAGAAAGGCTGGGGCAAACGGACTGTCAGCTACCGGCTACGGGACTGGCTTATTTCGCGCCAGCGTTACTGGGGTGCCCCCATCCCAATGGTCTACTGCGATAAATGCGGCATTGTCCCCGTCCCCGAGGCAGACCTGCCCGTATTATTGCCCGAAGATGCCGAGTTCAGGCCGACCGGCGAATCACCACTGAAATACCACGAGCAGTTTGTCAATACCACCTGTCCGCGCTGTGGAGGGCCCGGCAAGCGCGAGACGGATACCATGGATACTTTTATGTGCTCTTCGTGGTATTTCCTGCACTATACCAGCCCTGACACCAACGATGCCCCCTTTGACGATAATAAGCTTAAGTTCTGGATGCCGGTGGACCTCTATACCGGCGGAGCGGAACACGCCGTGATGCACCTGCTCTACTCCCGTTTCTTTATAAAGGCACTGCGCGACATTGGAATAGTCGACTTCGATGAGCCTTTTACCCGCCTCTTCAACCAGGGGATTATCATCGCCGAGAAGCAGAAGATGAGCAAGTCGCTCGGCAACGTGATTACCCCGGACGATTATGTAGCCGAGCTGGGCGCAGACGCAGTACGGGCTTACCTCATGTTCCTGGCACCATGGGAGCAGGGTGGCGAGTGGAATGACAGCAGCATCAGCGGCATCAGCCGCTGGCTGAACCGGATATGGCAGCTGGCGCTCGGTGGCTATCAGGTCAGCGAAAAGGCGACGCCTGACAGCACAGAGAAAGCGGAGAGAGAATTATCCCGTTTTACCCATCAGACCATCAGGCGGGTAACTCGGGACATAGAAAAATTCCGCTTCAATATCATGCTATCGGCGTTGATGGAGTTCACCAATTGCCTCACCGGAATAAAGGAGGCCGGCTCCGTCAGCACTCCGGTGTGGGAAGAGTCAATTGATACCCTGCTCCGGCTCCTAGCGCCTACCGCCCCCCACCTCACCGAAGAACTCTGGGAGAGGACAGGTCGTCAGTATAGCATCCACAACCAGCTCTGGCCGCAGTGGAATGAGGAACTGGCCAAGGATGAGGAAATCACACTGGTGGTCCAGGTGAACGGCAAGCTCCGCGACCGCATCGCCGTGCCGGCGTCTACCACCGAGGTTGAAGCTAGACAAATTGCTGCGGAATCAATGCGGGTACAGCCACACCTGAAGGGGAAAGAAGTCGTCAAGGAAATATATGTCCACGGACTGTACAATTTCGTGGTGAAGTAAGGGGTGAAGCAAAGTGAAGATAGCTTTCATCGGCGGCGGGGCGATGGGGGAAGCAATACTGGCCGCCGCTCTGAACCGTGGCCTGAGCACTCCGCAGGCCGTCTGGGTCAGCGACATTAAGGAGGAACGCCGCCAGTACCTGAAGCAGACCTACGGAATTTCCGTGACTGATAACAATGCTGAGGCGGCTGGTCATGGCGACATCATTATTCTGGCCATCAAACCGCAGAACCTGCCCGAACTAATACCCGAGCTAAGCGGCCAGATTAGAGCAGGCCAGCTTGTCCTTTCTATCATCGCTGGAGCTAGAGTTGAGACATTATGTAAAGGTTTTGACCATCGCCAAGTCATTCGCGTAATGCCTAATACGCCGGCCCAGATTGGCGAAGGAATCAGCGTCTGGACCGCCACTCCTGAGGTGACAGAAATTCAGAAAGAACAGGCGAGAGCCATCCTGAGCACCATGGGCAAGGAGATCTTTGTCGCTGATGAGGGATATCTCGATATGGCCACAGCGGTGAGCGGTAGCGGCCCGGCCTACTTTTTCCTCTTTGTTGAGTGCCTGGTTGAAGCTGCGGCCAGGGTCGGGTTTTCCGAGGATACGGCACAGGAACTGGTGCTTCAGACCATGCTCGGTTCCGGCCATCTGCTCCAGAAATCCGGGAAATCCCCTGCCGAATTGCGCCGTATGGTCACTTCACCCGGTGGTACCACCGCCGCCGCCCTGCAGCAGTTTGAAAACGGGCACTTTCGCGAACTGGTTCAGCAGGCAGTCGAGGCTGCCTATCGCAGAGCCAGAGAACTCGGCAAATAACCTGCTGCAATCCTGCATGGCTTTAAATCTTTTTGTTAAATTTTTATTAAATTCTTTAAATTCAATACGTTCAGTCTTGACAAAACGTTCTATACTCACTATAATAATGAGCAAAGAAATAGAACCGGGGTAAGGTGGATGGAAGACAGTCAGACCAAAGATAAACAGTTTGCGGAAGAAGTTGGCATAGTTTTCGAGCAAACGGGTATGCCCCGGATGGCCGGCCGTATTCTGGGCTGGCTTCTCATCTCTGACCCCCCGCACCAATCACCCGAAGAGCTTACCAAAGCCTTAATGGCCAGCAAGGGTTCCATCAGCACCATGACCCGTCTCCTCATCCAGATCGGCCTTATCGAACGTCTCAGCTTGCCCGGTGTCAGGCATGATTACTTCCGTCTGCGCTCCGATGCCTGGCAGCATATGGTAGGTCGTGGACTTACTGAAGAAATTAAAATGGTCCGGCAGCTTGCCGAACACGGGCTTGAACTGCTTGGCGATAAGACCCCCGTGACGAGGAAATGGCTGGTGGAGATGCGCGATGTGTATACCTTTCTGGAGCACGAGTTCCCCACCCTGCTGGAAAGATGGGAGAAAGAACACCAGAAGGTAACCAAGCAGTAGAGTGAAGTCATTAGCAAGGCACGATGTGCTTACCTAGGAGGACACAGAATGAAAAAAGTACGAATCATCGCCGCTTTTCTACTCCTGCTCATCTTAATAGCGGTTACTGCCTGCAATCCCCTGGGGGAGGGCGAGGAAGAGGCAGAACAGTATGTTGAAGTGGAAAAGGGAGACCTGTTCGTTACGGTCAGCGGTAGCGGCAACATAGAGACATCAGAGGATGCCAATCTGAGCTTTGGCAGCGGTGGTCGCATCGCCAGGATATATGTTGAGGAAGGTGACCGGGTTACCAAAGGTAAAATTCTGGCGGAACTCGATACTGACTCTCTGGAACTGGCCAGGGACCAGGCCCAGTATGCGCTTACCCAGGCCGAGGTAGCGCTCATCCAGGCAGAGCTGAGCCAGAAAATCGCGGAATACAATCTGGATAATGTTCTGGACCAGCAAGATGGGCTGGAGCTGGCTTTGTTCAATGCCCAGATAAACGTGAGGTCGGCTGAGCACCATGTTGATGAAACCCAGGATATATACACCTGGCCGGACATTGAGACAGCGCAGAAAGACGTGGACAACGCCAAGGCATTCCTAGAGTATGCGCTTGACCAAGGCCTGCCCACGCCAACGGTGGAATATGCACAAAGAAGATTAGACATAGCAGAGGCAGTGCTGGACGTTAAAAGAAGCACCTATGATACCGAAGAAGTAGCCATCGCCAAGCTGCAGCTGGAGGCGGCCGAACTGGCCGAAGCCCAGGCCCAGAAAAACCTCGATGGGATGAATGAGGACATCGCCATAAAGGAACTGCAGATTGAGGCAGCCAGAGCAGCCGTTGAGCAAAACAAACAGGCGGTGGCACTGGCCCGGCAATCTCTGGAACAGACGAAGAAAGACCTGAAAGAAGGAATCATCACTGCCCCATTCGATGGCATGGTGGCCAGTATCACCGCGGAAGAAGGCGATACGATACCGTCACCATCGGTGGCGCCCAGACAGGTTATAAGCCTGATTAACCCCACCAGTATGGAGCTGGTGGTGGAAGTGGATGAAATCGATATCCCTGACGTGGAGGTAGGGCAGGAGGTGATTATAACCCTTGACGCACTGTCCGACGAGGAGTACAGCGGCGTGGTCACCACCATCTATCCGGTACCGCTCGAGATCGGCGGCGTTATCGTCTACGAAGTTAAAATTGAGCTTGATGTACCGGAGGACTCGGGAGTGAGGATCGGCATGAGTGCTAATGCCGATATCGTTCTGGCCAGCCGTACCGATGTCTTGCTGGTGCCGGCTCGCGCCATCAGCGAAGATAGCGAGGGTAATCCCGTAGTCAGCGTGGTCATTGAGGACGATGAACTTGAAGAAAGGCCGGTAATAGTCGGCATCAGCGACGGCTTCGATACGGAAATCATCAGCGGCCTCAAGGTCGGAGAAACGATACTGGCCAGGAGTAAACGCCCGTAATATCGGGCATGTTTTATACTGACCGCGTTATTTGAGATTATTAAGAATAGGAGCACCAAATGATCCAGCTTGATAATATCACCAAAATCTACCGGATGGGCAAGGTTGAGGTCCCGGCTCTCCGGGGAATAGACCTGACCATCAATCAGGGAGACATGGTGGCTATCGTTGGGGCGTCCGGTTCAGGAAAGTCAACACTGATGAACATCATCGGCTTTCTGGACAAGCCTACTGCAGGCAAATATATGCTGGAAGGTACGGATGTCAGCCGGCTCAATGATAACAAGCTCGCCGAGTTTAGAAACAAGAAAATCGGCTTTGTCTTCCAGACGTTTAATCTCCTTCCGCGCGCCTCGGCCCTTTCCAATGTGGAACTGCCTTTAATATACAGTGGCGGCGGAGGGCGGCGCAAGAGAAGCCTGGAAGCGTTGGAAAGGGTTGGGCTGGGAGAACGGGCCACCCATAAACCCACCGAACTCTCCGGCGGCGAGCAGCAGCGCGTGGCCATTGCCCGGGCACTGGTGAACAATCCTTCACTTATTCTGGCGGATGAGCCTACGGGCAACCTGGATAGTGCCGTCACCACGGAGATTATCCGCATCTTTTCCCAGCTTCACAAGGAAGGGATTACCGTCATTCTGGTCACGCATGAAATGGACATTGCCACGCAGACCCAGCGCATAATACGCCTGCTGGACGGCAGGATTATCAGCGACGAAAAAGTTACGCACAATGATGAAATAATACGCAAACGAAAAGATATCGGCGTTTAATATCAATTAAACAGCAGGAGACATAATTGAAATTTGTAGATTCTATTGTCATCGCCATCAGGTCGCTATTCGCCAACAAGCTGCGGTCTTCGCTGACCATGCTGGGCATAATCATCGGGGTGGGGTCAGTCATCACGCTCATGTCAGTGGCCAGGGGCGCCGAGGCTACCATTACCTCCGCTTATGAGGAATTGGGTGCTAACGTACTTACGATAATGCCCCGCAACCCTGAAGTGGAGGGAGGGTTCTCTTTGTCTCCGGCATATGCGCCACCAACGCTCACCATGGATGATGCCCGTGCCCTGGAGAACGTCAACGGCATCGACAATATCGCCCCGGTAAACGAGAATTTCATCACCCTAACCGCGGATGGCGAAACCAAGAGAGGACTGCTTCATGGAGCGACTCCGGTATATCTGGATGTTATGAAATATTCGGTGGCGTCCGGACAGTTTTTTACCGACCATCACGTGGCACAGCGTGCCAACGTGGTCGTCGTGGGCAGCGGAGTGGCCGAAGACCTGTTTGGTGACGATGAAGCCGTAGGCAAGCAGGTAAAAATGAAGAAACAGCGTTTTACCGTCATTGGCGTTCTCGAGGCCAAAGGCGGCGCGATGTTCGGTGTCAGCTTTGATGATGTCGTGATTGTGCCCATCACCACCTACCAGACGAGGCTCTTCCCCCAGAAGACCGCCACCGGCGAGGACGCAGTTGCTTCAATAAGTTTCCAGCTTACCGACCTGGAACTCAGTGAAGAGGTCACCGAGGAAATTGAATCCGTTTTGCGCCGCCGCCACAAATTGAAGGGCGATGATAAGAATGATTTTGCCATAGTCAGCCAGGAACAGGTACTGGAAATCGTCGGCCAGGTAACAGGGATATTCTCCATCGTCCTGGGCGCCATCGCCAGCATCTCACTGCTGGTGGGCAGTATCGGCATCATGAACATCATGCTCGTCTCCGTTACGGAGCGGACTCGGGAGATCGGGATCCGCAAAGCGGTGGGGGCCAAACGCCGCGATATTCTAATGCAATTCCTCATTGAGGCGGCAACGCTGGGCTTTGTCGGCGGCGGTATCGGTATCACCGGGGGCTGGCTTCTATCCTGGGCGATTTCACAGTTAGACATCGGCGGTTTCAAACTGGCCGCAGCTGTCTCCGCTGACATCATCATACTGGCCTTTGTGGTCTCGTTAACCATCGGGCTTCTCTCCGGTGTATGGCCGGCCTGGAAAGCCGCCCGACTCAACCCTATTGACGCGCTGCACTATGAATGATAATAATATTGGTATAATATTAATCAGGATATAAGGATTTAAACGGTAACGTTAAAGGTTTGATAAACCATGAGCTGGCTTGACATCGCCATCATCGTTGTAATCGGTATCACCGCCTTCATTGGCCTGAGAATCGGCATCATTAAGGCGGTGCTGACGCTCGTCGGAGTGATCGTTGGCGTTATTCTGGCCGGACGTTTTTACGTTGCCCTGGCTGATAGACTCACCTTCATCCCTCAGGAAACAGTGGCCCGGGTAGCTGCCTTTGCCATAATACTCATCGCTGTGATATTAATCGCCAGCATAATCGCCGGCGTTTTGAAATGGTTTGCCTCCATCATACTGCTTGGCTGGGTAAATCGACTTGGTGGGGCACTCCTCGGCCTGATAATGGGGGCCATATTCTGCAGTGCCCTGCTGGCTATCTGGACCAAATTCCTGGGCATATCCGAACCGATTGCGGAATCAGCCCTGGCTACCTTTCTGCTGGACCGCTTCCCTATGGTGCTGGCGCTACTGCCCGAGGAATTCGACTCGGTGCGTTCGTTCTTTCAATAAGAAATAGCTATTAATCTCTGAGGCAAGAGATTTAGATATGGGGGCTACGCGATATTGAATTAACACAACCGTAGCCCCCACCTATTCTATTAAATTGCAGGTATGGGATTGTAAGTCTAGTTACACTAAGTAACTGACGGCGTTTCTCCCGGATGCAGCTTCTTCCACTTTTCCAGAAGCTGCTCGCGGCTTTCCTTATGATCCGGATCAGCCACGCAGGAATCAACCGGGCACACTTCAGCGCATCGTGAGGAATCATAAGAGCCAACACATTCGGTGCATTTGCTGGGGTCAATAACGTAGATTGTCTCTCCTTCGGTTATTGCCTCGTTCGGGCACTCCGGCTCGCACGCCCCACAACTTATGCACTCCTCCGTAATCTTGTACGCCATGCATTTACCTCCTTTTCTACTTAAAAGGGCGCATTTGGGTAAAAAGCACTGGATATCCAATTCATCGATTATACTGTATTGTGAACTTTCTTTCGTAAAGCTTCCGCCACATGCTCCGGTACCAGGTCACTGACATTACCATTCAGCCGCGCTACTTCCTTCAGCAAGCTGGAACTGAGAAACTGATACTCCTGGCTTGCCATCAGGCAGAGCAGGTCCAGGTCCGGAGCCAGTTTACGGTTCATCATTGCCATCTCAAATTCTTTTTCAAAATCAGCATTCATCCTCAGGCCACGTATCATGACCTGAGCTTTTTCTCCTCTGACAAAATCAACCGTCAACCCACTGAATACTTTTACCTCAACGTTCGATATACCGGCTACCGCCCGTCTGGTCAACTCCACGCGTTCGTCGATGGTGAAGACGAGGTGCTTGTTTGATTTTTCGTACACCCCGATTATTACCCTGTCAAATAACTTGACCGCCCGCTGCACGATATCAAGGTGGCCGTTGGTAATCGGGTCAAAGGTCCCCGGGTAAACAGCTACAGTCACAATGTACCTCCCTTGCGGAGCACAGCAATACAGCTATCGCCATGGCGATGCTCCTTAACCATGTTCAGAGCACCATACGTGGAATTAAATGGAAGCAGAGATGAATGCGTCGCCATGACTATCGAGCTATAGCCGACCAGCCTGGATTCGGCTAACTGAGTTATCAGGTCTCCAATTGACGCATTAGAATAAGGAGAGTCCATCAGGATTATATCGTACTCCTTGTCCAAAAAGGAAAGTGCTTTGGCGACGCTGCAGCAATAAACATGCGCTTGATTAGAAAAACCCGTCTTTTCCAGATTTTGTTTTATTATAGCACAACACTGCGGTGCCCGTTCAACAAAGTCAACCCAGCCCGCCCCACGACTCAATGCTTCTACCCCGAGTTGTCCGCTGCCGGAAAAAAGGTCGAGCACCTGTGACCAATCATCAGCCATATTCTCCAGAATGGAAAAAATGGCCCCCTTGACCAAATCGGTCGCGGGACGGGTAACGGTTCCTCTGGGGGCTTTCAGCTGGTGCCCTTTTGCTTTACCGGCAATGACTCTCATGCCAAATACTATATAACTACGGATTCAACGCGCATTGAATGAACAGCGTCACATTATTAGGATAAATATTGTGGGAATAATTGTCAATAAAAACACAGTCGCGACCATTTGGTTTCTAGCCGGTAAACAGTCCTATTCCCAGAGATTCAGATAATCAGAAGTCCTGCCCTGGCAATAGCACCCGGTGCAAGCCGCAACACCGGCAACGCTCATACCTGCGGGCCACTTTATACAGCCCCTTTTTATTGCAGTAGGGACAGTAAGCAAACCTGAGCCCATTGCCGTTGCGGTTCTTGCCTTTTCCAATGAGGTAACCTGCAACTCCGTTTGAAGCCACGCCCTTTTGCTCCTGTCTATAATGTATCACACGCCCGCTCTCCGCTTCAACTACAGCTGGGCCCCTCACACCGTCTTTGTTGTTGCCGGATAATGCCTATTTCCAAAGCTGCTTATCTGTTGATTTAGATGCCGGAGTCATCAACGGCGGCTGCAATGGTTTCATGGCTGGTGTTATTGCCTGACGTCTGTGGCTGATCATGGGACGGCGCAGGAACGACGGAACGTCCAGTTCATCCTCGCTCTTGATACCTTTGAGAAGCTGAGTCAGTTCATCATCCTGGCCCGCTCCGGTCAGCCCGAGCTTGGCCACAAACCCGGTGGCTATCAGAGTAATCCGGACGTCATTCTCCATTTCCGCATCGTGGGCGACACCGAAAATGATATTGGCCTCAGGGTCCACCGCCTGCCGGATAACGTCAGCCGCTTCGTTCACCTCGAACAGGGTGAGACTGGTGCCACCGACCACGTTGAAGAGAACCGCTTTCGAGCCATTGATGGTGACATCCAGCAACGGGCTATTCAAAGCCTGCTTGGCAGCCTCCACAGCACGATTCTGACCTGAGCCCCGGCCAATTGACATCCAGGCCGGCCCAGCGTCCTTCATGATGGACTTCACATCGGCGAAGTCCAGGTTGATCAGCCCGGGAGTGGTGATAACTTCAGCGATAGCCTGAACACCGTGCCTGAGAACGTCGTCGGCCAGCTTGAAGGCGCTATCCACGCCCGTTTTCTGGTCGCAGAGTGATAGCAGTTTATCGTTTGGAATGATTATCAGGGTATCAACTCTGCCGAGCAGCCTGGTAATGCCCTCATTGGCTACCTGCGTGCGGTGGACGCCTTCAAAGCCGAACGGCTTGGTGACCACGGCAATGGTCAGGGCGCCACTTTGTTTGGCTATATCTGCCACGACGGGCGCTGCCCCGGTGCCGGTGCCGCCACCCATACCACTGGTAATGAACACCATATCCGCACCGCTGACAATCTCACTAAGCTCCTCACGACTCTCTTCAGCAGCTTTCTGGCCCAGGTTATGGTCGCCGCCAACGCCTAGCCCTCTGGTCAGTTTCTCGCCAAGCTGAACTCTTATGGGAGCTTCAGTAACCGCCAAGGCCTGGGCATCGGTATTCATGGCAATGAATTCCACGCCCTGGATTTCTTCCCTGACCATGCGGGTTATCGCGTTGCAGCCGCCACCACCCAAGCCAATAACTTTGATTTTGGCCGGATTCGCCACAAAACTTGACTTTGCCATTTCCCCCTCCTTTTTACATTAATCTAAATAACGTTATTAACCTGATTGCTAGCCGAAGAGTTTCTTCAGCCGGAAAGCGAGGCGTCGGACCGCCGAGCCAAAGCTCCAGCGTGTCCAGCTCTGGTTGCGCTCATGATTAACGCCCCAGGCCAGCAGGCCAACGCTTGTCGCGTATGCCGGGTCGCAGAGAGCATCGGAGATTCCTTCCATATTGGATGGAGTACCCACCCTGACCGGAAGTTGCAATACCTCACGCCCCAGCGCAGCAATGCCTGCCAGATTGGCGCTACCACCGGTGAGTACCAGCCCTGCCGGAACCAGCGTTTCGTATTCTGAGTTGGGCAGTTCAAGCAGAATGAGCTTCATAATTTCTTCAATGCGGGCGCGGATGATGTCGCACAGGTCCTGATATGAGACGCCGTGTCCATCCTGGGATATCGCCGTGGTGTCCTCGGTCTTGCTTTCATAGACGGGCATCACACTGCCGTATCGCTTCTTCATCTCCTCGGCCACGTCAAATGGCAGACCCAGACCAATGGATATATCTCTGGTAAGCTGATAGCCGGCGACAGGTAATATCGAGGTATGCCAGATGCTGCCTTCCTTGAAGACAGCGATATCAGTTGTCCCGCCGCCGATGTCAGCCAGAATAACGCCGACTTCCTTCTCATCCGGAGTCAGTACTGCCTCGCTGCTGGCAAGAGGCTCCAGAACGAGGTCCTCAATATCAATGCCGATGCTGCGAATGCACTTGACCAGGTTCTGTACTGAGGTTACGGCAGCGGTGATGACGTGGGTCTCCACATCAAGCCTGAAGCCATGCATGCCGATCGGGTTCTTGACGTGAGCCTGACCATCAACGGCATATGCCCTCGGAATAACATGGAGGAGTTTTCGGTCACTGGGGATTTTGACGCTCTGTGCCGAAGAGAGGACACGCCTCAGGTCATCGGTGCGCACCACGCGGTCGTTCCGCGTTATCGCCACCACACCGCGGTTGTTCAGCGAGGTAACATGGCGCCCGGTCACGCCGACATAGGCTGATTCAACTCTGTAGTTGCTTGACTGTTCCGCTTTCCTTACTGATTCTTTGATTGACTCTCTGGCTTCATTGATGTTGACTACCAGACCTTTATGCAGACCGACTGATGGGGCGATACCAACACCGACGATGCGCGGCCTACCGGCTTCATTAAGGTCAGCAACAACCGTGCATACCTTGGTGGTACCAACATCAATTGCCGCTACGGTTCGATTTTTCATCTAGCCCTCCTTCTCATTAGTTTTACTTATTAAAGCTCTGTTATTGTTCACATTTCCAGAACCTCCCTGGCCATTGTCATAAATTTATCTGGCGGTATCAGGATACGGAAAAGACCATCCTCAGCTTCTCCACGATGTAAGTTCTTTTCCTTGCCCCAACCTTGGTTTCCGCCATAATGCTGTAAACTTCGTCCGGTCGGTAATTATCAGCCTCATTGATCAGGTGTTCGGCTATTTTCAGCTTCAGGTCAGCAAGAGCGGTGCTTATTCCAGCTCCACCAGCCTCCCATTTATCTTGTTGTACCTGTTCCATGTTTTTTCCCTCTCTAGATGCTGCACCTTCGAGTGTTATTTCTATCCCTGGCCAATTCAGGCCATGGCAAATACCATCTGCAGTTTGCGTAACAGTGCCGGCCTTCTCCAGGCCCTGGCTTTGGTCTCCGCCCAGAGAATTTCCATCTCATCTGTGGCAAAGCAATCGTCCTGCGCTATCGAGCACGCCGCTCTCAGTTTGGCGCTGCGACTGCGTGGATTAGCCTGTACCTCATTCTCGGAAGGCGTAATCACATGTCTGCGAATGAGTTTCAGGCGAGGTTTATGTCCGCAGATACAGACCGGCGTACCGGGAGGACAGATACACCCCCTGGCCTCCCGCTGCATGAAACGTTTCACGATGCGGTCTTCCAAAGAATGGTAGCTTATCACCACGAGCCTGCCGTCAAAGCCGAGGAGTTCCACCGCCTGTTTCAGCGCTACCTCCAGGTTTTCCAGCTCCAGGTTCACGGCAATCCGAAGTGCCTGAAATGTCTTGGTGGCAGGATGGATTCTGCCCGTTCTCCGGCCGACTGCCTTCTCTACGATGCGGGCCAGATGAAGAGTTGAGGTGATGGGGCGTTCGCGCACAATAAGGCGCGCTATCTGGCGACTATAGCCTTCTTCACCGTAGTTACGGATAAGACGTGCCAGTTCCGCTTCCGGTGAAGTATTGACGATATCAGCGGCAGTTACTTCCTGCTCGGGGTTAAAACGCATATCAAGATGGGCATCGTGTTGAAAACTAAAGCCGCGTCCACTTCCATTTAGCTGCATTGAAGAAAGGCCGAGGTCAAATAAGATGCCGTGCACCGGGAAAAAATCATATTTAATGCAGGTTACCTGCAGATTGACGAAGTTGTCATTGACGAGAAGGAGAGAATTCCGATGTGCCTCAAGCTTTTTCTGGGCTATCTTAATCGCTTCGGGGTCAGCATCGATACCGAGCAGCTGACCTCCGGGGTAACTGCGTTCCAGTATGGCCCGAGCATGTCCACCGCTACCAACCGTGCAATCGACATAGCGGCCCCCGGCCTGGACCGCCAGCGCCTCCATTGCCTCCTCAAGCATAACCGGGACATGATTTGAACTCTGCTTACTTGGACTCATCACGTCGCTCCAGACTTTCTATAATCTGCCAGGCCTGTTCCTGGCTGATCGCTTTCTCTTCTTCCCAGAGAACCTGATTCCAGATCTCCAGGTAGTCATTGGCTCCGGTAACGACGACGTCTTCCTGAATCTCAGCGTGCTCTCGCAGTGGTATTGGCAGGGCTACCCTACCCTGCCCATCAATGGCAACGTTGAAAGCAGTAGAAAATATGGCCCGCTTGAGCCTTCTCATTTTATTGGGTGTCAGCGGGCTGCTGGTAAGGGAGGTAGCCAGCTTGCGCCACTCCGACAGCGGGTACATGTTGATGCACTTTTCCGCTCCCGGAGACAGGACTACTCCGTCCTTCAGTTCCCTGCGGAACCGCGGCGGTATGGCTACCCTGCCTTTTTCATCTATCTTGTAATTGTACTCACCGTAAAACATCGACAGTCCTCAGCTAGCAAATAACCCCACCATTTACCACTGTTCCCCACTTTTTACCATTATATAACACTCTTTATAACACGGGAGCGTACGTTTGTCAAGCTTTTTGGACTTAATTTACTGAATTTTCCATAAAATTTTTCCCGTTTGGTTATCCGCTTCATCTGTGGTAAAATGAAATTTGTTTTGGTTCTCAACAATGTTTACTGTCGGCATACTAACCATCAGTGATAAAGGAGCCCTTGGCCAGCGCTATGATGAAAGCGGCCAGGTCATCAGGGATTTCTTCTCTGACCTGGACAGCGATATCGTTCACTACGAGATTGTCCCTGATGAGGTGGATGTTATCCGCCAGAAGCTGGTGGAATGGGCGGACAGTAATGAGACGGATGTCATCATCACCACCGGCGGTACCGGGCTTGGCGAGCGTGATGTTACTCCTGAAGCTACCCTCACCGTTGTAGACCGGGTTGTCCCCGGTTTCGCGGAAGCTATGAGGGCTGTATCGCTGAGTAAAACACCGATGGCGATGTTGAGCCGGGCAACGGCAGGGATTCGGGGCAGGAGCTTGATAATCAATCTGCCCGGGAGCCCCAAGGCGGTCAGGGAATGCCTCGAGGTAGTGCTGCCAGCAATACCGCATGCCGTCGATATTATTAAAGGGGTGGTCACCGAACATTCTTAGTAGGTGGCAGGGATTTTCGATGCGTATTGATGTGCTGACCATATTTCCACAGATGTTTGGCGTGCCGTTCAGTTTCGGCATCTTCAAGCGGGCCATTGACCAGAACCTGGTCAATATAAACGTGCATAACATTCGGGATTATACCCATGATAAACACAATACCGTTGATGATTACCCGTATGGCGGCGGCCCCGGCATGGTGTTTAAACCCGAGCCCGTTTTCGAAGCGGTGGCCGCGGTAAAAGCCCAGATTTCTGATGAATCTGAAGCTGCGGAACCGCCTATTATCCTGCTCTCACCTCAGGGACGTCTCTTCAACCAGCAAATCGCGACGGAACTGTCCAGCTACAGCCATCTCATCCTGATCTGCGGCCACTATGAGGGCATTGACGAGCGCGTGGTAGAACACCTGGTTACCGATGAAATCAGCATCGGTGATTACGTGCTGACCGGTGGCGAACTGCCGGCGCTGGTAGTTATTGACGCCGTCATTCGATTGCTTCCGGGAGTGCTCGGTTCCGAACATTCAGCGCAGGAAGAATCGCATGTAAATGGAATGCTGGAATATCCCCAGTACACTCGACCGGCTGATTTTCGGGGCTGGCCGGTTCCAGAAGTCCTGCTCTCCGGAAACCATGCCCAGATTGCCCGATGGCGCCGGGAGCAGATTTTATGGCGCACCGTGGAACGCCGGCCAGACCTCATCGACAAATCCAAACTCGGTCAGGAAGAAAAGCAGTTGGTGGAGCAATTCACCGCTTCGAATAAAGCCAAATCCAGTTTGAACAAGGAGCCTGAGAAATGAATGTTGATTCGTTGATAAACGTCAAACGCAATCCCAGAATCCCCGAACTCGCCTCTGGGGATACGGTACG
>Ga0180009_10001623_pt1 | contig 27297 bp, 27 predicted proteins | sample OS_PC_MetaG_FD_123537 | JGI IMG/M metagenome (GOLD analysis project Ga0180009, IMG submission 123537) | Groundwater microbial communities from the Aspo Hard Rock Laboratory (HRL) deep subsurface site, Sweden - OS_PC_MetaG | ecosystem: Environmental > Aquatic > Deep subsurface > Groundwater... | reverse complement strand
TCGGTACCCGTCTTCGCCAGAGGCGAAAGGCGGTTTTGAAGATAACATAAATTTATTATCTGGCAAGTTATTATAAATTTATGCCGAGGTAGCTCAGTCGGTAGAGCGAGGGACTGAAAATCCCTGCGTCGGCGGTCCGATTCCGTCCCTCGGCATATTAAATTCATTAAGATTTAATTTTAGCCTACCCCATACCGCAAAGGTCTGGGGTTTGTTGTTAGATGGCAAAATACGCTTGTTGTTTAACCCGGGATTTAATATATGAATATTTTGGGTATTTCAGCTTTTTATCATGATAGCGCGGCTTGTCTTATTCGCGATGGAGAGATTATTGCTGCGGCTCAGGAGGAGCGCTTTACCCGCAAAAGGCATGATTTTGGGTTTCCAGCACAGGCCATAAAGTTTTGTTTGGCATCTAGTGGCTTGGAAGGAAGCGACCTTGGTTTTGTTGCTTTTTACGATAAGCCGTTCGTTAAGTTTGACCGGATATTAGAGACCTATCTAACATATGCACCGCGTGGTATAGAATCCTTTATTACCGCAATCCCGTTATGGTTAAAGCAGAAACTTTGGCTTAAGGAGACTATTGCCCGCGAACTTGGCTTTGCCGGGAAGATAATTTTTCCCGAACACCACCAGTCCCATGCTGCCTCGGCGTTTTTCCCCTCGCCATTTGAAGAAGCGGCGTTTTTGACGATTGACGGGGTAGGGGAATGGGCGGCAACAAGTTACGGTATAGGCAAGGAGAATAAGATCGATATCCTCGCTGAGATTCATTTTCCCCACTCTGTGGGTCTTCTTTATTCTGCATTTACCTATTATCTTGGTTTTAAGGTCAATTCAGGTGAATATAAGGTGATGGGGTTGGCCCCCTACGGTGAACCCCGCTATAAAGAACTTATTCTTTCTCGCCTTGTGAATTTAAAAAAAGACGGGTCATTTAAACTAAACATGGAGTATTTTAATTATTGTGCTGGTTTGACGATGACCAATAATCGCTTTCATAAATTATTCGGTAAGCCGCCGAGAAAACCGGAATCAAAATTAGAACAGTTTCATATGGATATTGCCTGTTCCCTGCAAGCGGTAACAGAGGAAATTATGCTCCGCATGGCTGCTTATGTACAAAGGCAAACCAGGCAAAAGAACCTTTGCCTTGCCGGTGGCGTGGCCCTAAACTGTGTGGGCAACGGACGCATTGTACGCGAGGGATTATTTGAAAATGTTTGGATTCAGCCTGCAGCCGGGGATGCCGGAGGGGCGCTGGGGGCGGCATTATTTACCTGGTATCAGTATCTGGGCAGTAAAAGAATCTCGGATAATAAACATGACGTTCAAAAAGGCTCATACCTTGGTCCGGAGTTTGATAATAATGCCATCCGCGCATTTTTGGATAAAAATAATATACCATATAAATTTTTAGATACCGATAAAATCCCGGAAAAAATTGCCGATCTTATCGCCGCGCAGAAGGTTATTGGCTGGTTCCAGGGAAGAATGGAGTTTGGGCCGCGGGCCTTAGGCAGCCGTTCAATTTTAGGTGATGCGAGATCTTTGAAAATGCAGGAATTTATAAATCTAAAGATAAAATTCCGGGAAGGCTTTCGTCCTTTTGCACCTTCTGTATTACGGGAACGTGCGGCTGATTTTTTTGAGTTGGATATCGAAAGTCCTTATATGCTTTTGACGGCTCCGGTTAAAAAAAGTATTAGTAAACAGCTTACAGAACAAGAACGGGCATTACAAGGTCTGGATAAATTGAAAGTAGTGCGTTCTACTATCCCGGCCGTTACCCATGTTGATTATTCAGCCCGCATCCAAACCGTGGATAAAACCTATAGCCGGTTATACTATGATCTGATAGCTGCTTTTGATAAAAAGTATGGATGTCCGGTAATTATTAATACTTCTTTTAATATCCGCGGCCAACCCATAGTGTGCACGCCGGAAGATGCCTATGCATGTTTTATGCATACATATATGGATTATCTTTGTCTGGGCAATTTCCTGCTTGAGAAAAAAGAGCAGGATCTGACCGAAGATAAGATAGCAGAATTCCGGCAGTTTGCCTTAGATTAGCAAGGGATAATATGTTAAGTAAAAAAAATAAAAATCACCCTATTGATAAGCGAGAGTTAAGGAAATTTGGTTTTACCTTAGCGATGGTCTTATCTATCTGGGGCGGCATATTTTTTTGGCGCGGTAAAACACAATTTCCCATCTTTTTTGTTCTTTCTGCTCTTATTTTTGCGTCTAGTTTAATCAAGCCGGTGATATTATTGCTGCTGCGCAAAATCTTTATGAAATTAGCAGAAATTATAAGTGCGATTATCACCAATCTTGTTTTAGGAATTGTGTTTTATGGTGTTTTTACTTTAATCGGTTTTGCGGCAAGGTTATGCGGGAAACAATTTCTTGATATAGATTTTGAAGATAATAAAGATTCTTATTGGAAGAAAAGGGAACAGAAAAAAGTTTCTCCGGAAAGCTATGAGAAACAGTTTTAACCATGTGCGGTTAATAAGTACGGACGGGTTAGATAGCTAAAGGAAGCTTATATGGGAAAGGTATCGATCATAAAAGAGTTATTAGATTTTTTATTGGCAAATAAAAAATGGTGGTTGATACCAATCATTGCCTTTTTGCTTATTCTCGGGCTGATAATTATATTAGTGGAAAGCTCAGCCGTGGCCCCGTTTATCTATACACTTTTTTAAGCAAGCGATAAAGTATTTTGTTATTAGATGCTGTTACCGGCCTAAAAGGGACTGCTCGATTTTATTTACAGAATCGAATTCTTTATTAATTACTCCCCATGTATTTCTATCTTCCATACATAGATATAGAGGGGTTTTTTTATCGTAATTTCTTATCCAATTTACCATGGTTTTATAAATTTCTTCTCTTAGGAATTGAGGATACCTTAATTTCTTATCTTCGCCTAAGAATAATTCTCCGTAAAATATATTACTGTGCGGGAATCTTATCTCGGCGATATTTTTAAGTCCTCTTGTGCCGCGCAATGTGCCCAGACTAATCCATTTAAACGGCGGTTTTAATTCATGATAAAGCTTATCGATTACTTGTTTATACAACGCCTGCCAATTATCAGAATAAATCACAGGGTCAAAATGGAATCCGAGCGTGTATCCTTTATCCTGCACTTTTTTAGCGGCGTTAAGTCTTTCGTCTAAAGAAGCCGTACCCATTTCCTCGCTGCTAATAGTTGATTGCGGGTTAAGCGACCAGGCAATGATGATATTCGGGCCAGGTTTAATTTTAAGCAGGTTATTGATGTTAGTGCTTTTTGTCTTTAGTTCAAAGTAAACCGGTTTATCCCGGAAGAAATTTACAAGCTGGCTGGAGTAACCGGTGATATTATCTAAGGCCAGGGAATCACAGAATTCGCCGGTGCCGATGCGTATCGGACGTTTAATCTTTTTATAAAAATCGTCGAATCTTAAGAAGAAATCGTCTAGATTGGCAGGCAGCACAATGCCGGGAAAGTTAGAATATTGCTGCAGAAAGCAATAAGAGCAATCATAGGGACAGCCAAATCCTAAATTAAATATCCAATAATTACAACCCAGATGTCCCTTTGTGCAGGGGCAGGGCTTTATAAAGTCCCATTTCTCTTTAACGATGAATACAAAAGGTTTTTTTAGCTGGGAAACAGAAAACCGATGGGTTTTTAAATATTCGCTGTAATAATCAAGTTGCGCTGTGGGTACCTGCGGGAACTCTTTTGTAAATCTAGTGGCCAGGTAACTATGCTTAGCGCTTTTTTCAATAAATATTTTCTCAGGATAGAAATCCGGCTTGAGGTTTAAATTTTGCCCAAGCGGCGATTTTAGATCAGGAAGAAATACTTTTTTGGTGTCAATTTTTTCTTTTTGACTGGTCAGGGGAAAACGCAGCTTGATCAGGTTTTCTTTTATAATCGAGAATTTATTCCGGCCGCCGGCCTTTCTTATTAAATAGCTATTTTTAAATTTGTTTATTACCTTATCGGAATCCAGATTATCGCGCCGCTTAATTTCAAAAAATAATCTTCTTAAGTCATTGTATTGATTGCGGTTAAGACTAAAATCGAATATCTGTTCAAGTTTTGTCTTTAGTGTTTCATCCATATTTTTTAATTAGGTTTTGATAATATTTAACCTCTTTTTCCTTGTGTCTTTTTGTCGCCCCTTTTATATAAATTGCGCATTTGCGTTTAAGCTCCTGGATAGCCGCAATTTTTTGTGTTTTGTTTAAAATCCCTGAATCCAATAATTTTTTTAGTGAGTATATCCTGAATTTATCCATGGCCGCATATTTTTTAGAAAGCTGATCCGGATGGCCGCCTTCTTTTAAGGTTAAAGATTCAGGGATTAGTTTAACCGGATATCTAGCCGTTGCCCTTAGCCAGAAATCATAATCCTCACAGGCCGCCAAGTTTTTATCAAATAACCCGATTTTATCAAACAGCTCTTTTTTTACGGCTGCGGTTGAAATGCTGATGCAGCAAATGCCTAAGGCCATGTTGAATACGCGGCCTTCGGGTTTTTTATGGATATCTTTTTGATTTAGCAGTTTTCCATGGCGATACCAAATTTCCTCTGTATGGAATATCTTTAGGTTCGGGAACTTGGTTATGTAATTATAAGTTATCTCCAGTTTATTTTTCTTGAATCTATCGTCAGAATCAAGAAAGGCGATGATTTTTCCTTTAGCCAAAGTTATGCCTTTATTTCGTGCCGCCGATACCCCCTGATGAGGCTGTTGTAGATAGTTAATGCGAGGATCATTTATGCTTTTTACCAAATCCTGTGTTTTATCCGTTGATCCGTCATCGATAATGATAAGCTCAAAATCACAGAATGTCTGGGCGAGTACAGAGTTGATTGCTGTCTTTAAGAAATCATAGCGATTGTATGTTGGTATAATCACGCTAAAAAATGGCGTAGGCATAGAGTTTAGTAAAGGCTTTGAAAGTCATAAAGTTTAAAGGTAATATGATTATATCAATTTTTCTTAATTAGGTCTATTTTTAAAGAGAAAAGGGGCTCAGAGTGGCAGCGGGGTAATTTATTCATACTTGACAAATGAGGTGTAATATATTACACTTATCGGTGTAATATAAGGAGAAGGTATGATTTCGTTAAGGTCGGAGTTGACAAAGAAATTACTAAATTATTTCTTTATTAATCCGCACGAAAATCTATATGTGAATGAGCTATCAAGAAAACTCGATTTTGATAAAAGAAATCTTGTTAAAAAAATAAGAGAATTAGAAAAAGAAGGTATATTGAAAAGTCAAAAAAGAGGAAATTTGAGGCTTTATTCAATAAATAAAAGGTACCCTTTATATGCAGAATACAGGAAAATAATTCTTAAAACTGTAGGTTTTGAAGATAGAATCAAAAAAATTGCAGAAGAAGTGAAAGGTGTTAAAAAAGCTTACATTTATGGTTCTTATGTTAATAATAAAATGAATCTTTATAGCGATATAGATGTATTAGTTATTGGAAGCCACGATATTATATTGTTGCAGAGAAAGCTTAATAAACTCCAAAAAGAAATAGATAGAGAAATAAATACGGTAAACATGGAAGAGGATGAGTTTAAAAAAAGAGTTAAAAACAAAGACCATTTTATTTTAGAGATTTTAAAGAAAGAGCATATTAGGATAATCAGATGAAGTTTGAAGACAAATATTTTGTTAAATTTAAATTCAGTAAAGAGCAAATTGAGAAAAATTTTAGAAATGCTTTAAAAGATTTAGGTATTGCTAAAAAAGATAAAATATTAGAGGTAAAATTTAATTATGCCTATACCGCTCTTATCAAAGGGGGTATAACCTTATTGAGTTATTATCAAGTAAAAGTAAGGAGTATCTCCGGTCATCATATAAAAATAATAGAGAATCTAGCTCAAATTTTAAAAGACGAAACTATTGCTGATATCGGAAACATTATGCGTTCTAAAAGAAATTTAGATCTTTATGCTGGAGGAATTGAAGTTACAGAAAAAGAGTGTAGAGAGTATATAAACTTTATAGAGAAGACAATATCTAAGATCGAGAAATTTATTATCAGGTAAATTTTAACAGTGAATACGATTATTGCCGCTAAAGTCTAAGATGGCCGAAAAAATCGCTCTGACCTCTTTTCCCTTCAAATGCGCAGAATGTCTGGGCCAGGACAGAATTAATTGCTGTCTTTAAGAAATCACAGCGATTGTATGTTGGTATAATCACGCTAAAAAATGGTGTAGGCATAAAGTTTAGTAAAAGCTTTAAAGGTTATAAAATTTAAAGGTAATATGATTATATCAATTTTTCTTAATCAGGTCTATTTTTAAGCGTTGCTTCCTTATAATAAAGAGGTGTAAATAAATATTATTTTTTGCTATAATTAAAAGTTAATACAGGTCAAATGAAGCTTAAATTTACAGAACGAAGTGGAGGTAAGTTTACAAGCTGAATTTGACCCCCATACCAATTTGAATGGAGAGGATGTAATAAATGTTCTATGTTTATTTATTGGTGTGGGGGTATAATTTGCACATATCATTTAGTTTCATGTTGTTTACTAAATGATGTGCTTATTAAATAAAATCATGAAACAGCTGGAAAAGAAGATAGTTAAGTGGATAGGCAAAAAAGTCAAACAGGCCAAAGCCAAGGGCGTTGTGTTTGGGTTAAGCGGAGGCTTGGATTCGGCTGTGGTTGCAGGCTTAGTGAAAAAAGCCGTAGGTAAGAACCACCTGGCTTTGATATTGCCTTGTCATAGCACAAAATCAGCAACTCAAGATGCAAAATTATTGGTCAAGAAACTAAAATTAAAAAGCAAGATTATTGATCTAACTTATCCATTTGACTGTTTTAAAAAAATATTGCCCAAGACAAATTCTTTAGCCCAGGCTAATATAAAGCCGCGTTTACGTATGATCACGTTATATTATTTTGCCAATAGTTTGGATTACCTTGTCTGCGGTACCGGTAATAAATCAGAATTGATGGTTGGTTATTTTACAAAATACGGAGACGGAGGCGTAGATATCCTGCCGATTGCAAATCTGTTAAAGCGGGATGTAAAAAAACTAGCTAAAAGTTTGGGTATCCCGGATAAAATTATTAATAAATCTCCTTCAGCGGATTTGTGGCCGGGACAGACAGATGAAGGGGAGATGGGTATAACCTATAAGGAACTTGATCTTGTGCTTTCGGGTATGGGAACTAAGAAAAAAACTAAATTGTCGAAAAGTAAGGTAAATAAAGTAAAGAAGATGATTAGCCAATCTGAACATAAAAGACAGTTAGCACAAATTTTTAAAGGATAATATGATTGCTGTAATTGATTATAAAATGGGTAATGTTCGTAGTGTGGCCAAGGCCTTAGAAGCTGTAGGCGCTAAGGTCCAGGTAACATCTTCGGCTTCCAAACTGCGCAAGGCAAAGGCATTAGTCTTACCCGGAGTAGGTGCTTTTTCCGCAGGCATGGGTAATTTGCGGAAGATGAAGCTTATCCCGGAAATTAATAGAGCCATAGAGCAGGCAAAACCATTTCTTGGGATTTGTATTGGACTGCAATTATTATTTACTATAAGCCAGGAGCATGGCCGGCATAAAGGTTTGAATATTGTCTCTGGAAAAGTAGTTAGATTTAAGTCAAACTTAAAAATTCCTCATATGGGCTGGAATACGATAAAGAAAACCCCAAACCCTAAACCCCAAACCCCAAATTTAATTTTAAAAGGGGTACCGGATGGCGCTTGTTTTTATTTTGTACATTCTTATTATGTAAAACCAAAGGATAAAGATGTTATTTTAGCTACTTCAGACTATGGCCAAAAATTCACAGCGGTTATCGGTAAAGATAACATCTATGGCATCCAGTTCCACCCGGAGAAAAGCTCTGATCTGGGTCTTAAGATTTTAAATAACTTTTGCAAAATTGCAGGAGAAATCAAATGACAGGCCGCCTCGAAAATTTACTTTTGGTAAATATTCGAGCTGGAGTCCCCGTAAAGGGAAAACAGGCTCCAGGCCGCAGGCTTTTTATCTGCAGCTTGTAACTTGTAACCTGAAACTTGTAACTTAAGCGGAGCGAATCATGTTAGCTAAGCGCATTATACCGTGTCTGGATGTAAAAGACGGCCGCGTGGTAAAAGGCATCAACTTTTTAAACCTAAAAGATGCCGGTGACCCGGTAGAACAGGCTGCTATGTACAGCCGCCAGGGTGCGGATGAGGTTGTGTTTTTAGATATTACGGCCAGCTTTGAACATCGTAAGACCATGCTTGAGGTTGTACGCCGGACAGCTGAACAGGTGTTTATCCCGTTTACCGTCGGGGGCGGAATCCATCGTCTTTCCGATATCGAGACAATTTTAAGACACGGGGCAGACAAGGTCTCTATTAATACCGCGGCGGTGAAAAATCCGAAGCTGATAAGGAATGCTTCGCGCAAATTTGGCAATCAATGTATTGTCGTGGCCATTGATGCGAAGCGTCGAAATACAGAAAACATGCCCCTCAAAAATTTACCTTTGGTAAATATTCGAGCTGGAGTCCCCGCAAGGGGGAAGCCTGCTTTGGGGTGGGAAGTTTATATCTACGGGGGGAAGAAGGCAACGGGTATAGATGCGATTAAATGGGCAAAGCAGGTAGAAAAGTTAGGTGCGGGTGAAATATTGCTCACCAGTATGGATAGGGACGGTACCAAGATAGGTTATGATCTTGAGCTGACGAAAAGAATTTGTGAAGCGGTAAGGATTCCAGTCATTGCCTCAGGTGGCGCAGGGAATCTTAATCATCTTTATGAGGCATTGGCACTGGCCAAGGCCGATGCTGTATTAGCGGCTTCGATATTTCATTATGGAACTTATAAGGTTAAGCAGACCAAAAGGTATTTAGCGCGCAAAGGCTTAACTATGCGCTTATAGATAGTATCTGTAAGGATTTAAATCTGTGTCATTAGACCAGCTGATTCTTTTAAAAGGTCCTAACTGATCAGGAATCAGTATATAAAAGATAGCAGTTAATATATCTATATTGACATTTAATATATCATAATATATACTTATATTGATATCAGGTATAACAAGTCTAATAAATGAGGTGTTTCATGGCAGATTTAGAGCTTTTAAAAGAACAGAATCCATGGTGGATAGCTAAAGAAAAAATCGCAGATGATGTAAACCTTGAAAAGCTTTCTAAGGTTAAGTATAAATGGAATCCAGAAATTATAGATTCTTTTAATCTGAAAAAAGATATTATTTATACGTTAAGGGGAAGTAGGCAGGTTGGCAAGACCACCGCACTAAAGCTCTTGGTAAAAAGATTGCTTGCTGCAAACAAGAAGGAAAACATTTTTTATTTTACATCCAATAACATTGATAACTATAAAGAGCTTATTAATGTACTGAAAATTTATTTGGATTGGCAGGATGTTGATAATAATCGAAAATATATATTGGTTGACGAGATAACATTTGTGAAAAACTGGACGCGGGCAATTAAACACATGGCAGATATTGGCCGGCTTAGAAATTGCACGATGATTCTTACTGGTTCCAATGCGCATGATCTTAAATACGAAATAGAACGATTGCCTGGAAGAAGGGGAGATGATCCGGAGCTTGATAAGATATTTTATCCTCTTTCATTTAAAGAATATGTTGAATTTGAAAATCCGGATATTATTTTGAAGTTTTCTGATATTGATTCAGCTCAAAAAAATTATAATTTTTATAAAAAAGACCTTAAGAAATATTTAGATAATTTTTTGCTTACCGGGGGCTTTATCCAGGCTGTTAATAATTTTGCTGCGGAAGGCAAAGTCGATGTGAGTATTTATCAGCAATATTTAAGCTGGATTTTAGGTGATCTTGTAAAATTAGGAAGAAAAGAGGTTTTTTCGAGACAGATTTTTGAGCAAGTGATAAAATGCATGACCTCGAATATTGGGTTTGACACAATCGCGAAAAAGACAACTATTGATTCTCATGTAACGGTAGGTGATTATCTGGACGCGATGGAATCAGGGTTTATAATAAAAATTTTATATCAGATAGATGTTAGTAAAAAAATAGCTGCCGCCAGAAAAACAAAGAAAATTTATTTTCAGGACATATTTTTATTTTGGGTATTTTTAGGATATGTGTTTGGGCTATCGGATTATTTTTCCGGAAGTAAAAATAGGCTAAATGATCCTGTATTAAAAGCAAAGCTGATAGAAAATCTATTAATGTCTTCTCTGTTTAGACTGGAGAACAGTGTTAATTGGTCAAATGTTGTGTTCTTTTTTAGAACTACAAACCAGGCAGAAGTGGATTTTGTCATAAAAGGACATAAAGGACAGTTATTGCCAATAGAAATCAAATATAGAAATAATATTATCGCCAGAGATTTTAATAATTTAAATAAATTGAATAAAGAAAAAGGAATTATTATTTCAAAAGATGATTTTTTGTGTCAGGGAAAGAAGTGGATAATTCCTGTAGAAGTTTTTCTGCTAATGCAATTGGACTTGAGATAATATGGCCAGCATTGCTAAATTAATAGGAGTAAATGATGAAGATATTATTATTGAAGCTGAGTCCATGGCTGCAAAGGATCACGCAAGGTTCATAAAGCCGATTTTTACAAGATAAGGAGTTTATATTAGTAACCGCAGCATCACATATGCCCCGGGCTATGGTATTATTTAGAAAAGCCGGCCTGAATCCAATCCCTGCCCCAACTGGGCACTTAGTAATAAGTACACCGCCTTCTGGCCGCATCTCATTTTTCCCGTCATCTGGCAACTTAGAAAAGTCTGAAAGAGCTTTTTATGAATTTTTAGGGCTCGTCTGGGCAAAATTAAGAGGACAGATTTAATTAAGATTAGATTTCTTACCCTTATTTTTGCCTATAGTTGAACGCAAAATGGTGATTTACTTTGCTTGGACAGATGATTCGCTGTTTTTTAGAACGGGATATAAAAATTTCCGCCGGAGGCTTTAAAAAATATTTTAATATTTTTTACGTGTAACTTATTTAAATTCAATAAGTTATGTCATAAATAAAAAAAGATATTGACATGTTAAAATAAGGGGCTATAATATTGTTCAATGTTTGAACAAAAAATAAACCCCAGAATAACGGAAGTAAATAAAGAGGATAGTTATACGATTCTCTCTGAACTCCATAAATTTCCTACTGTTACTCAAAGAGAACTTTCTTTGAAGCTCAATATGTCCTTAGGTAAAACCAACTATATCTTACGGCAATTAATAACAAAAGGGCTGATTAAAATGAAGCATTTTTCTGATAACCCTGATAAACTCAAGAAAATAAGATATATGCTTACCGGAGAAGGCATGGAGGAAAAGATAAAACTCACCTATCATTTTTTAAAGAGAAAAGAAGCCGAGTATAAGCGTTTTAAAACAGAATGGGATGCTTTAAAAGATAAGGATAAAGACTTGTTTGAGTTGTAAGAGGTATTTTTAATTTAACTCGCGCATACTCATAAATAAAATAAATAGACAAAATTTATGCATGCAACTTACATCACTGTGTTTTATAAGTTGCGCACTTATTGTAAGTAATGCGTTCATTTAAATAGAGGCAGATCCCGCCTCATAAGATATAATAAAAATTCTGGTATAATTTTTCTTATATTCGGCGGGATAAATTCACACGTATTACTTATGTCGCTAATGCGCCATAAGTAATGTGTTCATTTAAAGGAGGGATTATGGCCAGACAAGAGCATATGGATGATGAAGTTAACTTGATGGATTACATCAGAGTCATTATAAAACGAAAAAAGATAATAATAGGTGTAGTTATTATTTGCGTTGTGGTTACGATAGTTACAAACTTACAAAAGTTAACTGTTAGTAGTACCGTAAGAATTGGCAGCATTGAAGGAAGTTTGTATTCAACAGATGAAGTGATAGAGAAAATGAAGAATAGAAACTCATTGCAATCTATTGTTTCAGAGACAGGCGTAAATTTAACTGCTGAGAGCTTAAGCAAATCAATAAAAATAGAAAATATTAGCGGGACAAATTTTATTATAGTGCAATTAGAGTCTATAAAGCCTGATTTGGCCGTTAAAATTTTAAATAAAATGGGGAATAAGTTTATTTTAGATGGTAATAAACTTTACGAAAATCAAATTGCTTTGATGAAACAGCAAGTTCAAGCTTTGCATATGCAGACAGAAGTTATTGGCAGACAAATGAAAAGCCTTGATGAAAAAATGTCTAAAGGAAAAAGTAGGTTTGGATACGCCTCTGTGCATAATACTTTAGCAACTTACGGAAGTGTTTATAGCGAATTAAGCAAAGCGGAATACTCTTTGAAAAAGAGTTTATTAACGGCAGAGAATTTTGAAATCGTTGAATTACCGAGTGAAAGTACGAATATTACTAGTATAAAAAATAAACAAAAGATTATTCCTTCAGCAATCTTGGGATTAATGTTAGGGATATTTATCGCATTTTTTAAGGATTACTGGGAAAGAAATGCAAATAAAGAAACCGAAAAGAGTTAAAGCCAGACACAGAATAAGGTTTTGAAACACTTTTGGTGCTATTTTGAAGATAAGAAGACTGAAGTGGTCCAAACTAAAAAAAGATTAATGGAGGTTCGTTGTGTTAAATAATAAAAACATCCTGATCACCGGCGGTACTGGTTCATTTGGTAAAAAATTTACGGAAATAATTCTTGAAAGATATAAGCCAAATAAAGTAATAATTTTTAGCCGGGATGAAATGAAGCAATATGAGATGAGTAAGATTTTCAGTGAGAAAAAATATCCGAACATTAGATATTTTATCGGGGATGTTCGGGATAAAGAAAGACTGCATCGTGCCTTCCATGGGGTGGATATCATAGTCCATGCGGCGGCTTTAAAAATAGTTCCGACTGCAGAATATAATCCCTTTGAGGCTGTAAAGACTAATATTTTGGGAGCAGAAAATGTAATAAATGTGGCCATAGATAATAATGTTAAAAAAGTTATAGCTTTAAGTACGGATAAAGCCGCTAATCCCATAAATCTCTACGGGGCGACAAAACTTTGTGCGGAGAAGATGTTTATCAGCGCCAATAACTATTCTCCCTATGGTACAAAGTTTAGCGTAGTTAGGTATGGTAATGTATTTGGCTCAAGAGGCAGTATTGTTCCTTTCTTTAAGGAATGCAGAAGTAAAGGCGTTGTACCCATAACTGATAAAAGGATGACCAGGTTTTGGATAACCTTAAAGCAAGGGGTAAATTTTGTGCTTAAGTGTTTACAAGAAACAGAAGGCGGAGAAATTTTTATCCCTAAAATTCCAAGTATGAAAGTAATAGATTTTGCCAAGGCGATATGCCCGGATTGTAAACATAAGATAATTGGCATCAGGGCCGGAGAAAAGCTGCATGAGACGTTGCTTTCCCGCGATGACGGAATCTATACCTGTGAATATGGTGACAAGTTTATCACCTATCCTTATGTAGTTGATGATAAAGGCGGTAAACAAAAAGGAAAACCGTTAAAAGAGGGGTTTGATGGGTATCGAAGTGATAACAATGCTCAATGGCTTTCAGTAGAAGAGTTATACAAAATGACCGAAGATGATGAGGGAGTTTAACTTAAAAAATGAAGATAATTCCTTACGCGAAACAATTTATTGATAAACAGGACATAAAATCGGTTATCGATGTCTTGAAGTCCGATTGGATTACACAGGGCCCCAAGATAAAAGAGTTTGAGGCCGCGCTCTGTAAATATACCGGCGCTAAATATGCGGTAATGGTTTCGAATGGAACAGCGGCATTGCATTTAGCCTGCCTTGCGGCAGGTATTAAACAAGGCGATGAGGTTATCACATCGGCCATAACCTTTGTTGCATCGGCAAATTGTGTCTTATATTGTGGGGCAAAACCTGTATTCTGCGATATCCAAACGGATACCGTAAATATTGATCCCCAGCAAATAAAGAAAAAAATTAATAAAAAGACCAAGGCCATAATTCCGGTTCATTTTGCCGGACATCCTTGTGATTTGCAGGAAATTAAAAGCCTTGCTAAAAAGCATAATTTATTGGTCATTGAAGATGCAGCCCAGGCCTTGGGGGCTGAATATAAAGGAGTAAAAATAGGCAGTTGTCAATATTCAGATATGACTATATTTAGTTTTCATCCGGCAAAATCAATAACTACCGGTGAAGGCGGAGCGATTACTACCAATAATAAGAAGCTCTATGAAAAATTGATAATGCTTAGAACTCATGGGATAACCAAAGATAGTTCAAAGTTTAAAGTTAAACGTCCAAAAGCTCAAGGGGATTGGTATTATGAAATGCAATATTTAGGGTTTAATTACCGTATAACCGATTTTCAGTGCGCATTGGGTATTTCCCAACTAAAAAAACTTAATAAATTTATTCAAAACAGAAGGAAGATTGTAAAGATTTATAATAAGGCATTTAAAAACAATGCGCTTTTTGATTTACCGGTAGAAAAAGATTACGTTAGATCTTGCTGGCATTTATATCCGATAAAATTAAAAGATAACTATAGAAATAAAAAGAAGGAAATTTTTGCTAAATTAAAAGCCAAAGGAATCGGTGTTCAAATTCATTACATCCCGGTTTATTTACATCCTTATTATCGAAAGCTTAGGATTAAAAACCAAAAGTGTTCTCATGCGCAGGCATATTATCAGGCAACGATTACATTACCTCTTTATCCAACCATGACCCAGGCTCAAATCAAGAGGGTTATTCAGGTAACAAAGGCGATTATTTCCAGATATGTAAAATAAAAGATTTTTGAATGCATAATAGAAAGGGAAGTTATTTAATGAAAAAAATCGGGGCTATTATTCAAGCAAGGGTTTCTTCTACTAGACTCCCAGCTAAGGCTCTAAAAAAGCTTCCGTTTAACTCTGACGTTACAGTGTTAGAGCAAATTATCCGGCGGCTTAAGAAATCTGTTCAGTTAAATGAAATTATTTTAGCAACTACTACCGAAAAAAATGATTCTAGCCTGGTTAAAATAGCCGCAAAAGAAAAAATCGGATGTTTTCGGGGCAGCAAAGAGGATGTTTTATCTAGATATTATCTGGCGGCAAAAGAGCATAATTTAGATGTTATTGTCCGGATAACCGGGGATTGTCCTTGTATAGATCCAGAAATAATGGATTCGATCATAGAAAGCCATATAAAGGAAAAAGGAGATTATGCCTCTAATACTTTAGAACGCGGATATCCTCATGGTCTTGATGTGGAAGTTTTTAATTCCGGCGTTCTTGAAAAAGCGCATAACAAGGCAAAGGAAAAGTTTGAAAGAGAACATGTTACCCCTTACATTTATCGAAATGCGCACTATAAATTAATTAAAGTAAAAGCGCCACAACATCTTCATGCGCCGGATATAAGAATTACGCTGGATACCGAGGAAGATTACGCATTATTATGCGCGGTCTATGATTATTTATATGATAAAGATGAATCTTTTAACACAAAACAAATAATAGATCTTTTTCAGCAAAAACCCTGGTTGAGATTGATCAATAAGAAAATTAGACAAAAAATAATATGTAATTCCTTAGAAGAAGAGATGACTGAAGCCATGAAGGTTCTCGCACAGCAGGACTTATTGAGAGTAAAGAATCTATTGAAAAGCAGGGAAAAACATGTCCGGTAAGGTAACAATTATAGATTACGGAATGGGGAATCTACAATCAGTTATTAATGCTTTTATGGCCGTTGGGGCAAAGGTGACTGTAACTGATTGTCCGCAGGATTTGTATAACGCGGATCGTATTGTTTTGCCGGGAGTCGGTGCTTTTGGTGATGGAATGAAAAATTTAAGAGACCGGGGCTGGATTGAAGTTTTGAAAAATGAAGTTCTGGTTAAGAAAAAACAATTTCTGGGCATTTGCCTGGGGATGCAATTGCTAGCAACAACAGGCACAGAACACGGAAGGCATACGGGATTTGGCTGGATACCCGGTACGGTGGAAAAATTTCCTGACTGTAGATTGCCCGTACCCCATATAGGCTGGAATGATGTGTATTTTACTAATAAAAACAGTCTTTTTGCCGGGTTGGGAGATGCTCAAGTATTTTATTTTGTGCATAGTTATGTGTTGCGGCCGGAAGACCCATCGGTTATCAGCGGTAAATGCACTTACGGGATAGATTTTGCGGCTAGTATCGAGTCAGATAATATTTTTGCGACCCAGTTCCATCCGGAAAAGAGTCACAAGGCGGGATTGGCTGTTTTAAAAAATTTTCTTAATATTAAAAGAATGGCGATATGTTAAAAAAACGTCTTATTCCAGTAGTGCTTTTACAAAATGGATTACTTGTTCGCAGTGAACTTTTTAAAATTCATCAGGTTATCGGCAACCCGATACATGAAGTTAAGAGATTTAATGAGTGGAATGTGGATGAATTGATTTATTTAGATATTACCAGAGATAATAGCGTTTATGATTTGCGCCGGAATGACCATAAGGTAAAGGAATTAGAAGGCCCTTTGCATATTTTAGACGCTGTGAGTAAGACGTGTTTTATGCCTTTAACCTGGGGCGGGCGTATTCGCAGTGTTGACGATATGCGAAAATGTTTCAATCATGGGGCGGATAAAATTACAATCAACACCATTGCCATACAAAACCCGGAGATTATTACCGAAGGTGCGCATTCTTTTGGTAGTCAAGCTATTGTTGTCAGTATTGATGTTTTACGTCAGCCCGCGGGGGATACAGAAGTTTTTATGAAATGGGGACAGGTAGCTACGGGCTTAAAACCGGAAGAATGGGCGCAAGAAGTTGAAAAACGCGGAGCGGGAGAGATATTATTACAAAGTATTGATCGGGATGGAACGGGGCAAGGATATGATTTGGATTTAATTAAAAGTGTTGTATCCGTTGTGAAGATTCCAGTTATTGCCTGTAGCGGCGTGGGCAATTATGAACAATATTCTCAGGGGATAAAAGCCGGAGCGTCTGCGGTTGCCGCGGCAAATATTTGGCATTTTAAAGAATTATCAGACCGGCATGGAAAACGCGCCCTAGCGAAAGCTGGGGTTGATGTTCGCTTATAAAATAGGAGACGTTATGGCTGTTAAATATTGTTCCAAATGTGTCTATCCCAGCTTGGCTGCTACGCCACTGACGTTTGACGAAAATGGTGTATGTTCGGGATGCCGTGTCGCGCAGCAGAAGAAGAAAATAGATTGGGACGCGCGTTGGCAAATGTTTAAAGACCTTGTTGAAGAATACCGAACGGATAAAAATTATGATATTGTGATTCCGGTTAGCGGCGGTAAAGACAGTTATTACCAGACGCATGTTGCGGTTAAAGAATTAGGTCTTAAGCCCTTATTAGTCACGTATCATGGTAACAATTATCTCCCAGAAGGCGAATATAATCTTCACCGAATGCGGGAAGTCTTCGATTGTGACCATATTATTGTGCGGCCGAGCGTTGAGGTGTTGATAAAAATGAATCGAATCGGCTTTAAATTGCAGGGCGATATGAATTGGCATGCGCATTGCGGTATTTTTACCGTGCCGATTCAAATGGCTGTTAAGTACAAAGTCCCGTTAATGTTATGGGGAGAGCATGGATTTTTAGACTTGGGGGGAATGTATTCTCTAAACGATTTTGTCGAGTTTACGGCAAAATTTAGGCTAGAACATGCCTTGCGTGGTTACGATTGGGACGATTTTACCGATGAAGGGCTTGAAAAACTTGGCCGTCCGGAGTTAAAAGAAGGCTTAACGCCTAAAGATTTGATGTGGGCGCAATACCCGTCTGATGAAGATATTGACTCTATTGGTGTGCGCGGGATTTATTTAGGAAATTATGTCGATTGGGATGCTAATAAGCACGTTAAGCTGGTAATTGAAAAATATGGATGGCGGCCAGCACAACAGCCATTCGAACGAACTTATCGTAAATTTTCTAACTTGGATGATATGCACGAAAATGGGATGCATGACTATTTGAAATACATTAAGTTTGGATATGGACGAGCTACGGACCATACGTGTAAGGATATTCGCTCCGGCAAAATGACGCGTGAGGAGGCAATCGAAATTGTAAAACAGAGGGACCATATTAAATCCTCTGATCTTAAAAGATGGTTGAGTTATGTAAGCATGACGGAAGAAGAATTTGACCGTATCGCGGATACATTTAGAGACCCGCGGGTTTGGCGTAAAGATAAAAACGGAAATTGGCAAAAAGATAATATTTGGGATAAAGAGCAAACTAGACAAAAATCCGTTTCTTTTCCCGCTTGAGGGTTGGACAAGTGTTTGTTGTTTTAAGAAGGAGTATTTAGGCATTGCATATATTTATTGCTGTTTTTCTGTTTTTAGTTTCATTAAATTCTCAACCTGTGTTTGCAGATATAGGACAAGATATGACAAGCGAATTTGTAAAAATAAAATTCTTAAATTCCGATTCTTTAGTCAAAGGCAAAAGTAATTCTGTTTATGACATTGCGCTTGATAAGGCGGGACGAATCTACGTTGCAGAATATCGAAAGAATAAGGTGATGGTATTAGATAAAGATTTAAAATACATTTATTCGATCGATAACATATCTACACCGCATGGCATTACAGTTGACCAAAAGGGATTTTTTTATGTAGCTACATACAAAAATAACCGGATTCGCAAATTTGATTTAAATGGGAAAGAAGTTCTGGGCTGGGATAAAAAGCTAATCAAAGAACAAAGAATACATTCCCCTTTATCCTTAGTGGTTGATCAGAAAAATAATCTATTTATAGCGGATTATGGATTGAAAACAATCATCAAAGTCGATAGTAACGGTGGATTTTTAACTACATTTAATACCGCTAATATCACGACAGGTGAAATGTTACCACATAGTATTATTACAGATGGTAAGAGTTATGTCTATGTCGCCGATAGAAGCGACAACAAAGCTATACACCGTTTTTCCTTAGATGGCGAGTATTTAGAAACCTGGCTATCTCCAAGCCAAGAATTTGACCCGATAGCTCTGAATTTTCTCGATCATAAACTTATTCTTGTTTCAAATTATAAGAATAGTGCCTTGCATCTTTTTGATCTAAAAGGGCAACATCTTCTTGTTTTGGGAAGGCAGGGCGATCAACCAGGTGAATTCTTATATGCAACCGGTATTGCTGTTGATGAACGCAATCATGCTTATATAGCCGAAGAAGACGGTAATCGGATTCAAGAAATAGATTTAAGCGAAATTGCTTCTGGGTTTAAGTAAAAGGTAAGAGATGAAAATTTTTATTCTTACAGAAGGCGGTAAAAAAATCGGTTTTGGCCATATAACAAGATGCGTGGCTTTAGCGCAGGGATTTAAAGCTAAAGACGCAAACTGCAAATTTATTATTAATGGGGATGATTCTGTAACCGATTTTTTGCCAAAAAGTAGATATGAGATATTTAACTGGATTACAAATAGCGATAAGTTATTTAAGCAAATTAAAGAAGCAGGTATTGTTATTATCGATTCGTATCTAGCGGATAAGGAATTATATGAACAAATATCAGAAATACTTGGAGGGTCTTTAGTAATTATTGATGATTGTAAACGCTTGGATTATCCGAAGGGAGTTATTGTTAATCCTTCTATTTATGGTGATACATTGGATTATACGTCTCAAGATGGGGTCGAATATTTATTAGGAAAAGACTATATAATTTTGAGAAAAGAGTTTTGGCCTGATTGCAAGAAGATTATTAATGAGGAAGTTAAAAATATATTAGTAACATTAGGGGGTATGAATAATCAAAAAATACTTGATGATATAACACGATGTTTAAATAACAAATTTAATTTTAACATTACGAGAGTCAATTATTCCCAAGATAAGTTTACGGCAAGGCAAATGATCGAACTCATGCAAAAAGCGGATGTCTGTATCTCGGCCGGAGGCCAAACATTAAATGAACTGGCCAGAATAGGGGTGCCTACAATCGGAGTTTGTATGGCTGATAATCAAGAGAAACATTTAGAAGCCCGAGCCAAATTGGGGTTTATTGAATATGCTGGATGGCATAATGACTTATCCTTATTAGGGAAGATTGAATTAGCAATTGAGAAGATGGTGCCTTTATCAATGCGACAGAAAATGTCCGATGCCGCCAAAGCAGGTATTGATGGTCAAGGCGCGCAAAGAATAGCCGACTATATTCTTAATAAATATGCAGATAACTATCAGAAAACTAACGGAAGATGATTGTTATGACCTTTGGGCGTGGCGAAATCACCCCGAAGTGCGCAAATGGAGTTTTAATACCGAGGTCATTGATTATGATGCGCATAAGAAGTGGTTTAAGATGAGATTTAATGATAAAAAAGTGAGGATGTATATTGCCGAGATTGAAGGTGCTCAAAAAATAGGGCAGATTCGTTTTGATAAAGATATGGATACAAGATGGCATATAAATATTAATTTAAATCCCCAATTTTTCGGTAAAGGTTTGGGGGCTGATGTGATACAACTTGCAACCAATTACTTTTTAAACGAAGAAGGCAATGCAAGTGAAGTTATGGCTAAGATTAAAGATGAAAACCAGGCATCTTTGAAGGCATTTAGAAAAGCCGGTTTTGCATGTCTTGATCAGCTAGAGAATAATAAAGACAATATAAATATTTTTACTTATAAGAGGCGGGCATGAATTTTAAGAAGATTTTATCTAAAAGAACTTTTATCATCGCCGAAGTTTCGGCAAATCACGGCCAAAATTTTAAGCGAGCTGTAGCGATGATAAAAAAGGCTAAAGTTTGTGGAGCCGATGCTGTAAAATTTCAGGCATTTACTCCGGATACCATCACCATTAATTGTAAGAATAAATATTTTAAGATAAAACATCCTAAATGGGGCGGTCAAACATTGTACGAATTATATAAAAGGGCATATACGCCTTGGTCATGGTTTAAAAAATTAAAAAAAGTTGCGGATGATGCAGGGATTGTCTTTTTCGTCACGGCTTTTGATAAAACCGCTGTGGATATGCTGGAAGACTTAAAGGTCCCTATTCATAAAATTGCCTCGTTTGAATTAGTAGATTTGCCATTAATCGCGTATGCGGCTTGTACAAAAAAACCGCTTATGTTATCAACCGGCATGGCGACTATTTCTGAAATAAAAGAAGCCGTGGATACAGCTCGAGGCGCCGGAGCAAAAGATATCACCTTATTAAAATGTGTAAGCAGTTATCCGGCAAGACCCCAGGATATGAATTTAAGAACGATTTCTGATTTGAAAAAGAGATTCAACTGCTCGGCCGGGCTTTCTGATCATACAAAAGGAGACATTGCGGCCCGGGCCGCTGTATCCCTAGGGGCCCAGGTTATCGAGAAGCATTTTATTTTATCGCGTAAGATGAAGACACCGGATAATTTCTTTTCCATTGAACCAGGCGAATTGAAAGAACTTGTTAAAAACATAAGGGTTATCGAAAAAACATTAGGCAAAGTCCGGTTTGGGCCAATCGGCGAGGAGAGAAAAAGTTGTAGTTTTCGCAGATCTTTGTTTGCGGTAAAAGATATAAAAAAAGGCGAGCGTTTTACGCAAGATAATATTAAGTCTATTCGACCGGCCAATGGTCTTAAACCTAAATATTTAGGGTCTATAATCGGCAGAAAAGCAAAGGCAAATATAAAAAAAGGCATGCCCTTAAAATGGGGTTTGGTAGTTAAATAAGCTATGAATAAAAAGTTACTAATTATTCCAAGTTTCATTAATCAGAATGAGCTTTTAAAGTACGATAATAAATCGACTGATGTATTAGCTTTTACGCCGGCGGCGATGTTGTCTTTGGATGCCCTTAATATTCCATATAAAACTACCGATGATTTCTATGATACGGAAGTTTTTAGAAATGGACTCAAGAGTCTTCAGGAAAAGACCGAAATCATGTTTTCTCAATTAGATAAAACTTGTGAAAACCTTATATCTTTTCCATATGCATATACGGGAAATATTGGTTATTTTTTGAGAATGTTGGCAAATTTATTTTATCTTGAAAATCTTTCTCGGAAGATTAAAGGGATTTATACCAAAATATATTTATTGAGTAATGGCGAAGCAGCAACATTATCTTGGGGCAAGCTGACATATTCAGAATTGCAATCTATCCCCCAAACCAGAGGTTTAGAAAATAAAATTCAGGTATTAAAAAGCCTTTTACCGATTGAAGAAATTCCGGGAGGATCGTCGATTTCTCCCCGCGTCTCTTATAATCTTAAAGTAAAGGCCTATGTAAAGAGGTTTCCGCAACGTCTTAAGAAAGGGATAAAAGAAAAAAGACTTCCTACTTTTGGAAGATGGAACATGTTTGATTCTGCAATAAATAAGAAAATAACTTTATTCGTTATGGAAGACGGTTATGAAATCGGCTTTTTAAGAAAACATATGCTTGACTTTAAATTTGTAAGTTCAGTTATGTCGCTTAGAAGAACAATTCCCTCTTTGCCTTCAGCCAATTATGATTTTAGGCCGATAAGCGCTCAATTAGAACCGTTCCTAGAAACCAATTTCCCTAAACTAAAATCGCAGATAAAATCACTGTTTTTGTCGTATCATCGAGAAGTTGTGGGAAGACTTAACCTTTTTAAGAAATCATTTGAGGAATTAGTCAAACAGTATAGCCCGAAAACCCTGCTTTTTTCTGCGGGAACGCGTGATGTGATTAATAGTATTTTTTCTTATATCGCGAATAAAAAGAATATACCCATTATATATTTTCAGCATGGGGGAGAGACTGTTTTTATTAAGGACATCTTTCAGAAGTATACGGAAATGGATGATAAGGTAAAGAAAACACTTATATTAAATTCTAGGGTTGAGAAAGAACAAGTTTCTTATAATGGTTCAGAATCTCTGGCGCTGGGTTCGATCCGGTATTATCAATCAATCAAAGAAAATCAATTTCCCCGGAGTAACCATAAAGTACTTTATTGTTGCAGCCCATTCATCTTTTATAATTACACAAGCCTTTTGTTTAATATTAGCGATAAACGTTTATATCAAGTTAATCGCGATATTTTAAAGGTTTGTAAGGAAAAATCTCTGAGTATTGATATTAAATTACATCCGGTACAAGAAGATTATAATTTTCATTATTTTAGACAACTGATTAATACCATTAAATATCCAAAGGCTCAGATTATTTATGGGCAATTAGCCGAATCAATTATTAAATCGTATGGGTTGATAATTTTTGATTTTCTCGGGACAACGGTTCTACCCCTGGCTCTATCTTTAAAAGTTCCTGTCATTCTATATTTAAAAGATTCGAGTGTAGCAAATGAGCGCGTTTTTAAGGACTTAACCGAACGGTGTTATGTTGTCCGTAACCCAGATCAGTTAGACGAAGCCCTTAAAAGATATGCAGCGGACAATTTAGCTTGCAAGTGGTCTTTAGATATTATTGACCGCTATGTTTATCCGACAGAGAACGGGCATCCCGGGCCGCATATCGCAAATTACATTCGATCGCTCTGCGGCCATGAAAAAAAAGAACAATATGCTGAGGTAAAAAAATGAAACAAAAAGTTTTAATTACGACTTCGTCTTTTGGCAAATTTAGTGATCTGGTTTTCGAGAAATTAAAAAATAATAAACTAGAGGTTATTACCAATCCCTATAAACGCAAACTTACAGAAAATGAGCTATCCGATTTATTGCAAAAGGAAAAACCCATTGGTTTAATTGCTGGGACTGAACCCATAACTGCTAAAGTGCTAAAGGAATCAGCTGAGTATTTACGTGTAGTTTCTCGTGTCGGAGTGGGCTGGGATAATGTTGATCATAATACCGCTAAATCAATAGGGATAAAGGTTTATAGGACTCCGGATGCAACAACTCAAACCGTTGCGGAATTAACTCTGGGATTGATTTTAAATTTATTGCGTAAAATTAGTCAAATGGATCATGAACTAAAGGCAGGTTTATGGGAAAAAAGAATGGGCAGCCTTCTTGAAAATAAAAAAGTAGGTATCATTGGCTTTGGCCGAATCGGCAGGCGTCTGGCGCAGTTACTTACCCCGTTTAAGGTTGAAATTGGATATTATGATGTGCTTAAGGTAGATGCCGTTGCTTTAGCTAAAAAGATGGATATCGATAGTTTATTGACCTGGGCGGATATTGTAACATTGCATGTTTCTGTATCCTGTGATAATGCTTTGACTTTCGATGAGAAAAAAATTAAATCAATGAAAAAAGGGGCATGGCTAATTAATGCTTCCCGGGGCGAGTTGCTAGATGAAACTGCCTTATATGAGGCATTGAAAAGTGGACATTTAAGCGGTGCGGCTTTAGATGTATTTGAGTCTGAACCCTATAAAGGTCCGCTGGCGTCTTTGAAAAATGTGATATTAACGCCGCATATCGGTTCATACGCATCTGAGGCTAGGGTACGCATGGAAACAGAAGCTGTTGATAATTTAATCGAAGGGTTGGGATAGTTGATGGAAAAAGATATAACTAAAAAACATATTCTTAGAAAGGTACTTTTTCTGTTAGGGTCAAATAGGAAAAAATTACCGTATCTTTTTATCCTGTTTGCCCTATCTTCTATTATTGATTTTATGGGAATTGGTCTTATTGGGCCGTTTATCGCAATAGTAATATCTCCTGATCAATTGCTTACTAAGTATGCTTGGTTAAAAGATATGGTTGCCGGCATTGCTCAAAATAAGCTTTTGGTTGGATTGGGTATTTGTTTAATCGTTGCCTTTATTATGAAATGCCTTGCTTTTTATTGCGTGCAGAAGAAAATGTTACGGTTTGTTTTTGATTGCCGCACCGAACTGGTATCTAAGCTGCTTGATATCTACCAGCGCATGCCATATTACCTGCACTTATCACGAAACTCAGCGCATTTAATTATGAACATAAATAAACATACTGTTACATTTTCTGAAAGTATTGTACTGCAAATCCTGCGTAGCAGTGTAGAAGTATTTGTTTTGCTGAGTTTATTTATACTGCTGGCCTGGATGAATATCTGGGCCATGCTTATTATTACCGCATATTTTGCGGTGGCCATTTTTACCTGGGATAAGACGTATAAAAAGATTCTGTTCGAATGCGGCAAAATAATGGCGACCTCAGAGGCACATATCATAAGCGGGGTTAACCATGCTATCGGGGCATTAAAGGAAGTGCGGTTGCTGGGTCAAGAGGCTTACTTTCATTCTGAGGTAGTAAAGGATGCTGAAAAAATGGCGGTTGCCGGAACGAAATCAAGAATATTGCAGGGGATTCAACGCTATATATTTGAGATAAGTTTAATCGTTTTTATTGTCGGTACGGTTTTTGTATCTATGGTAAGTAAAGGAGAGCATGCTGCCTCGTCTCTTGTATTTCTTGGGGTATTCGGGGTGGCGGCAATACGTATTTTACCGTCAATAACACAAATTGCATTTTCGTTTGCCACGGTTAGAAGCTACCTTTATTCTGTAGATTTGCTTTATAGTGATTTGTATGGAATGGATGAATATCTTAAAAGGCCTATTCAAGAAAGTGCCCCGGATAAGAGCTCTGAACAGAAAAAGGATTTTGAAATCTTAGAATGTAAAAATCTTAATTATAAATATCCGGGCACGGAGAACCTCGTACTGCAAGACATTAATCTAAAGATTAAAAGAGGTGAATCTATTGGTATTATCGGTAAAACCGGATCTGGCAAAACAACACTTATTGATCTTTTGTTGTGCTTGCTTCAACCCACAACAGGGGGGATTTATCTAGATGGGGCTGAAATTAGCAACAAAGAAAGCCAGAAATTGATGCAGATGTGGCAGTCTAATTTGATTTATATCCCACAGAATTTATTTTTAGTGGATGATACGATTAGACGTAATATCGCCTTTGCGGTGCCGGAAAAAGATATAGATGAACAGCGTCTTATGCAGTCTCTAAAAGAATCGGAACTGCTGGAATTAATCGAAAGGCTACCCCAAGGGGTTAATACCGTAGTCGGCGAAAGAGGGATTCGTTTATCCGGAGGAGAACGCCAGCGTATTTGTATCGCCCGCGCTTTTTATTTCGGGCGGGAAGTGGTGGTTATGGATGAGGCGACCTCGGCGCTTGATCATGAAACCGAAACTGAGATATTGAAGGTCATTAATTCTCTGCACGGCAAACGCACCCTTATTGTAATTGCCCATCGGCTTTCAACAACAAAGAACTGTGATCGACTATTTCGTCTGCATCAGGGACGCATTGTTAGCGAAGGCACATATGAGGATGTAGTAGATAAAGCTGATCTTCAATCCTCATCTCCTGTGGATATACGGACAAAATCCAAAGATGATGTTTTTCTAAACAAAAAGGAAGGAATAAAGTAGTGAGCAAGATTTTATTAGTGCAGCCACCGTTTGGCACAGGAAATGATAAACGGCCGCCGCATATTTTCGATCCTCATTTTCCCTGGGGATTAGGATATATAAGCGGAGCTTTAAGAAAAGAAAATTTCGATATTGAACTTTTTGACATCTATATCCATCAGTGGAATAAAGCAGAAGTCGAAGCGAGAATCAGCGGGTTGGATTATAACTATGTGCTGATTACGGCTATGGCCACGCAATACGCTTATATAAAGTGGCTGGCTAATAAGTTTAAAGAAAAAAATAATGATTGTGTGGTAATTATCGGCGGGCCGCTGGCCACTTTCAGCTATGAGGTGGTCCTTAAAAATACCCGGGTTGACGTCTGCGTTATCGGGCCGGGAGAGGAGACGATAATTGAACTATTGAATAATTGGGACAGGTTAAAAAGCGTAAACGGCATCGCCTTCCGGGACAATAACGATATTTACGTGACCGGGATGAGAAAAAATAAGAAAAGCATGGATGAGAATCCGGCGCCGGCGTATGATTTATTCGAGATGGATATATATAAAACTAATAAGATGTATATTTATAATAGGTCTACGGGGTTATATTCCGATGAGAAAAGGGTGTCGGTAATGGCCATGGTCACCGGACGCGGCTGTCCGTTTAATTGTAATTTTTGCATTCCCAGTTCGCGGCAGTTCAGCACAAGATCCATAGAATCGATTCTCGACGATGTCGATTTTTTTATCCGTGAATATGGGATAGGTGGAATAAATTTTGTCGATGAATTGCTCTTTCTTAACAAAAACAGGATAAATCAAATGGCCGAAGAATTAGGTAAAAGAGGGATTATCTGGAACGGCCAGTCGCGGATAGATACGATTGATGTGGATATGCTCGGTTTCTATAAAAAGAACGGCCTGGTTTCGGTAGGATACGGCATTGAGACCGGGA
>Ga0180009_10001622_pt1 | contig 27299 bp, 28 predicted proteins | sample OS_PC_MetaG_FD_123537 | JGI IMG/M metagenome (GOLD analysis project Ga0180009, IMG submission 123537) | Groundwater microbial communities from the Aspo Hard Rock Laboratory (HRL) deep subsurface site, Sweden - OS_PC_MetaG | ecosystem: Environmental > Aquatic > Deep subsurface > Groundwater... | reverse complement strand
GATGCTCGTTCCTTTGATTTCAGGAGATAACGTGATTGGAATCTTGCATTTGCAGTCAAAAAAACAAAAAGCTTACACCGATCAAGATCGCACACTGGCTGAAAATATCGCTGCTCAAATTGCCGGCGCCATCGCCAATGCCCAGCTTTTCCTCGAGCAAAGGCGGAAGGAGGAGGCCTTATCGAAGGCCCATGCCGGATTAAAACAGGCGCAAGCCCAACTTATACAAGCAGAGAAAGCGGAGGTTATTGGCAGATTGGCGAGCGGCGTGGCTCATGAAGTGAAAAATCCGTTAGCGATCATAGTTCAAGGGATTGATTATCTCTCTGCAAATGTCCCCCTTGATAAAGCAAATGTTTCTTTAACACTTAAGCATATTATGGATGCTGTTAAGAAAGCCGATAATATCACTAAGGGATTATTGAGTTTTTCCCGCGCAGAAGAAATAGAAAAGATGCCGGAAAATTTGAACTCGATTATAGAGAACTGCCTATTGTTCGTAAAGAACATTCTCGACAAATATCATGTTGAAATAATCAAAGAGTTGGGAAAAGATATTCCATCCCTCAACCTGGATAAGAGCAGAATCGAGCAGGTATTCCTGAATCTTTTTCTAAATGCCATTGACGCCATGCCTGGCGGTGGTCAGTTAAAGGTAAAGACTTATAATAAAACGCTAACCGGGGTGCAAGGAGAGATTTTTAAACCAGGAGAGAAGGCGGTTACTGCTGAAATTGAAGATACCGGGACAGGAATCCCCGCAGACATTATGGATAAGATATTTGACCCCTTTTTCACTACAAAACGTGATAAAGGAGGAACAGGATTAGGACTGCCGATTGTAAGGAATATAGTTGAGACGCACAATGGAGAGATAAAGATTGAGAATATAACAGATAGAAGCGGTGTAAGGGTGACCATAAGGTTTAAATAATAGAAGGAAGAGGGGGTAATTGAAGGTGATATTGAAGAAGAAGAAGAAGAAAAGGATATTGATTAAGGATATTGATTATTGACGAGGAAGAGAGTTTTACACAACTTGTTAAATTGAATCTTGAGGCAAGCGGCAAATATGAAGTCAGGGCCGGGAATGAAGGGTCCCTTGGCCTTATCGCTGCCAAGCAGTTCAAGCCAGACCTGATTTTATTGGATCTCATAATGCCGGATATGGGAGGCGGTGAATTATCTTATCAGTTAAGAAGCGATGAGGATACTAAAACTATTCCGATTTTTATTGGTTTTTTTTGGCGGTTACCCTGCGCATGAGGCCAGTAAGCTCAATGGCCTGGCTGGAGCAAAGTTCATAGCAGCAGTAGCAGGCGATACATTTTTTCTCGTCCAGCCGAGGAATATCTTCCAGGGTTAGGGCCTGGACCGGACAGTGTTCGATACAGACGCCGCACTTAGTGCATAACTCCGCATTGACCTTGAGGCGGGGTTTTATAAAGGGACGGTAGAGAAGCCTGTTCACCGTGGCTCCGAAAAACCCACGGCTGACGAAAGTGAGGGGCATCTTGAATTTTTCCAGGGGCGACCATTCACCCTGGATGTCGATTTTGGCCGTATCCACCTCTCCCAAACCCCTTTGGGAAGAGATGTTCAGGTAATCCACACTCTCGGGAGTAAGGCCCATCATTGCAGCCATGACAGCGTCCAGGGAAACTCCGTTTGTCGAAGTTAGGATTTTGCCGATGTGGCGGAGGTCTTTTCCCGATGGGCCGTTTCCCTCCATTCCCACCACGGCATCCATGATCGTAAGATCCGGGATGCGAATCTGGTAAATGTCCACCAGAACCTCGGCAAAATTTTTAGGCCGGGGAGCGGAGAGGTGCACCCGGGCTTTCTCCGCTCCCACCAGGATCCCGAACATGTTCTTAACCGCGCCGGTGATCCGGGTCTGCAGATGGGTTTTGAACTTGGGAACGTTGATGACGATGTCGGCATCAAGAACGCGTTTAGAGACCACCAGTTTCTTTACCAGGCGTGATTTCACTTCCACTTGGATGGTCTCTTTGGCAAAGTTGACAAAGCATCCATCCGCGGCATCAAAGATGCCCGCTATTCTGGCGCAGCGTTCGTTGGCGGCGTACCCGCCCGCCCCGGGGTTATCGCCCACGACACAGGAAGCCCCTCGTTTCTTCAAAGCGACGACCAGAGCATGAACTAAAGAAGGATGGGTTGTAATTCCTTTTTCTGGAGGATAGGGCCCTAAAATATTTGGTTTAATGAGCACCTTCTTACCATCGAAGGAAAAGGGAAAGGCATGGAAAATTTTTTCAACCACTTTTTCCATCTGAGAGTAATCGCCATCGAAAACGAGCACCAATTAAGCAAACCTCTCCATGGGGGGGGATAGGTGTACATCCAGAACCTTTTCGCACCACCGGGCCACGGCCAACAGTTTCCCCTCAGCGAACGCCGCTCCGGCCAATTGGAGGCCCAGGGGGAGTCTTTCATCCATCTTGGGACTGTATTGCTCCCGGTTTTTTTCGAATAATTTTTCATGGAAAGCGGCTGCTTCGACCCACATGATGATGCGGTGCGCATCCTGGACCGCTGATGCACTCAGCATCTTGACTATCTTTTCTTTGGCCTCCGCAGTAGACATGGGGCGTAATCCTTTCAGGTCAGAGTTGGTTTTTAAGGTTGAGAGCCGGTCTGGGGCAACGGATACTTGCCGTGCTCCCAAGCCGCGGCAAACAGGGCAACGATATTCTCAGGTGAAACATCGGGTTGGATACTGTGACAGGAGGTAAAAAGGTAACCACCCCCCGGTCCAAGAATTCCGATCATCCGGCGCACTTCCTCCCGAACCTGGTCAGGGGTAGCGCGGGGAAGAAATCTCTGGGTGTCAATCCCCCCATGGAAAGAGAGGCAGGCACCGTATTTTTGTTTAAGGCGAACCGGGTCCATATCCCACGCGCTGATCTGAACCGGATTCAGAACATCCACCCCGAGTTCCACATAATCGTCCAGGAAAGCATAGACCGACCCGCAGGTGTGGACGCAAATTTTGGCCGCGGTGTGGTCTTTAATAACTTTGAATATCCGGCGATGACAGGGCTTGACGAATTTTTTATAAAGCTGGGGGGAAATGAGGGGGCCATCCTGCCCGCTCAGGTCCTCGTAATAGATCACCATTTGAATGAAATCCCCAACGGCTTGCATATAGTTCTTGTAAACCGCTACATAGTAGTCCGTCAAATGCTGGAAGAGAGATTCGGTAAATTCCGGGTGGGTGAGCATGTCCAAAAAAATGTTCTCCATGGACCGGAGGTGCCAGGACATATCAAAGACCCCCACACCGGTAGTCCCGTCGGCAACGAGAGCATACTCGGTCTGTTTAAAAAGCCGTTGGGCTTTTTCCCGCAGCCCTTCGAAGCGGCTGGGTTCATTAGGGTCCGGCCAGGGGAACTTTTCAATTTCTTCCATCTGGGCCGTTTTCATCGGGTAGGAACTGGGAAAAGCGTAGAAAGATCCCGGGGCTTTATACCAGGGGACCCCCCATTCATCCAACATCGTGTGAGGATCGATGCGAACCCGCTGCCAGGTTTTGGGAACATTCATCCGCAGATATACCGTATCCACATGGAGTGCTTGCAAGATTTCTTCATCGGGTATGATGTGTTCGTCAGCAAAATGTCTGATCCTTTTCTCCAGAGCCAGGTTCATGTGATTTTTCAGGCGGTCGTAGGCATCCACCGTGCGGATGGTAGAAGCAATCGAGCCCAGGTCAATGGGAACCCGGTCAGGTTCTTGATGGTTGAGCGCTAACGTAAATCTTTCTCGAGAAGTAAGCGTTGCCATTCATAACCCCCCGTTCTTGCTACTTAAGAAAGAAGGATTTTATTATCAATAGCGATCCCAGGGAATTTTATACTAATTTTCCAACCCTCTGTCAACAAATCCTTCGCGCGCCCAAATCGTATCTTGACTTTTCATGAAAGTTCAGCCATAAAATAAGATTAGCCCGCATCGGGCTTGCGACCCTTAAATCTTTAAAGTACCCTCTTCGCGGAAATCGACTGGATTGTAGAGGAAAATCCTTTTTGGACACGGATGTACACAGATTATCAGGATAAAATAAAAAGAAAATAATTATCCGTTTTTATCTGCGCAAATCTGCGTCCTATTAAATTTAGATTCGGGATTCGCTTCATGCACGTGGCCTTGGTGAATACCAATTGCATTAAACCTCCGATAGCCCCTATCGGTCTGGATTATGTCGCCGAAGCCTTAAACGCCTCTGGGCATCAGGTTGAGGTTTGCGATCCTCTGGGGGCGGACGACTGTAATGCGGCGATCATTCAATTCTTCCGTCAGAGAGAATTTGATCTGGTGGGAGTTACCCTGCGCAACACGGACGACTGCGTGTTTACCAGCCGTCAGTCTTTCCTGGAACCATTCTGCGCTATGGTGAAAGGAATTCGCCAGTATACCGAGGGGCTGATCATCCTGGGCGGGGTTGGTTTCTCGGTCATCCCGGAGGAAGTTTTAAACCTCTGTGGAGCCGATGCCGGAGTATGGGGGGAGGGGGAATTTCCCTTGGTAGAGCTGGCCAACCGGATGGAAGAGAAAAGAGAATGGTTTGATATCCCCAGTCTCATTTGGCGTTCTCATGATCGCTGGCATCGCAATCCGCCTTTGACTCGCTCTTTAAGAGATCTGCCACCCATGAGTCGAAGCTGGATAGATAACGCCAGATATTTTAACGAAGGCGGACAGGCCGGCCTTGAGACTAAACGCGGATGCTCCAAACATTGCATTTATTGCGCCGATCCCATCGCCAAAGGGAACGAAATAAGAACCCGCCCGCCCCAAGCCGTAGGAGATGAGTTGGAAAGGCTTCTCGAGCAGGGGATCGATCATCTGCACACTTGCGATAGCGAGTTCAATTTACCCTACGGGCATGCCTTGGAGGTATCCCAAGAGATCATTCGCCGCCATCTCGGGGAAAAACTGCGCTGGTATGCTTACTGTGCCTCTGTCCCTTTCTCGCCGGAATTAGCCCGGACCATGCACCGGGCCGGATGCGTGGGCATTAACTTTGGAGTGGATAGCGGCGACGGGGAAATCTTGCGACGGTTAGGACGCGATTTCTCCCCCGATGACATCGCTCAAACGGTGAGCTGGTGTAAAGAGTCGGGTATGGCGGTCATGCTCGACCTTTTACTCGGATCGCCCGGGGAAAGCAGAGAGAGCCTTGTCCGTACCCTCGAGCTGATGAAACGTATAAATCCCGAAAGGGTAGGGGTGGCCGTAGGGGTGCGGGTCTATCCCGGAACCGAACTCGCCCGCCACCTTAGGAACGAGGGTCAAGACGAGGGCCTGGGAACGGGTGAAAATGGGTCAGAGCTTCTCTTCTTTCTTGAGCCGCGCATTGCCCCCTTCGTTTTTGACCTGCTGGATGAGCAGATCGGCGCGGACCGGCGTTTCTTCTTCTTTGACCCTTCCAGGCCGGAGCGAAACTATAATTATAATGCCAACCAGCGGCTTTCCGAGGCGATCCGGAAGGGATATCGGGGTGCCTACTGGGATATTTTACGCCGCTATGAATAATCGCCCCTGGCCGTTGCTCAAAGGCCTTCGCTTCGAACTTTCACTCCAGTCAATTCCTCCCATTGAGTGATGACGACCGGATAATATTTTTTGCTTTTTCCTGCGGCCCGGGCTCCCTGAGCAATCAGCGGTTTCATCTTTTCGGGGAGGATGTCGTATACCCAGAGAGAAAAACCCTTCTTGATCAGGTTCAACGCCATGGGCTTGCCCATGGCTCCCAGACCTATAAATCCAATTGCTCTAGCCATAGACCCTCCTTTGAATCCTCTATTCATTAAAATTTTTGGATCTGCTCCAAATTAGATTCTCTACGGCGACCTGTTAGCCATGAGAGTTTTATTTCGAATATCGGTCCAATGAACTTTATTCAATTGTTAGACTTTTAAATAAGATCAAGTTTTGATTTTTTCTTATCACCTTTTATCTTTGTGGTCAAGGGCCTAGCATTTCTCCCTTGCCCTAGACAACAAAGCCAGGGGCAATCCAGCCCTGGCTTTGTTCCTATCCTCTGCACGCTTTTGATGGGCTTTATTTTAAGATAGTATTTGTGGATTACAAAGGTGCACTTCAAGATAATCTCCAAAGTTGAAGATTACGGATTGAAACCAAGTATTAGGAAGGTTTTAAATATAAAATGGCAGGACCATTTCTGACCCTGCCTTTGCTCTTTGACAATTTAATATCTTTTAAAGTTTCTACCGATTAATCGGTATTTTTTGAAGCTACGCCAATGGGGAATTTTAATCTTCTTTTAATTGTCGCAACGTTCCTGCACTTAAAGCTTTTACTAATTTTTTTTGAAAAATTTTATCATCTTCTTCCTCAACTCCGTCTTTTTTAAACTCTTTAATAAAAAAAACCGAATAGGAGCATTGTTTATGGAAACCCGTATAATAAACACGATGTCTGCCAATCTCTTTTTTCCGCGCTTCCCTCAATTCAGATGGCATTCTTTTGAAGTGACAACTGGGATGATCTAATATGCCAGAATTTGATTCATCGGCTTCCTTGGCAAGATTAAACAATTTTTTCTCAAGATGTTTTACACCGGAATGTTTAAGATCTCTCAATTTTTTATTTGCGGTCTCATTCACCGAGATTGAGCACACGAGATGTCTCCTTGTCTGCGAAGGCCTGCATTACTTTATCCATCAGGCGTCTATTCTGGATCATTTCGCTGTCTTCCAATTCATCAATATCGATCTTACGTGCATTGAACTGGACAAATTTTCTTAAGAAGGAGATAGCGCTGTTGATTTGAGAAAACGAAAGCGTGGGCAATTCCTTTTTAATTTCATCATAATCTAAAATTTCATCGATGACTTCTATAAACCTATAAAGAAAAACAGGTTCATTATCATTGCCAATTAAAGCGGGGCAGAAAGAATATTCACTCAATAATTTTATATAATCCCCTGTAGCATGGCTCGCTAATAATAGCTCCCGGATTCCTTGCACCCTTTTTTGATAATCAAGCGTTGTTCTTTCTATAAAATCCAACTGCTCAAATAGCTCAGGAGGTTTGGTACTCTCGGTATGTAAACATATTGTTGTTTCAGTCGAATTAATCAGTAGAAGCTTTTTTTCCATTTTTCTCTTCCTTATCTAAGCCAAATTGCTGACGTTTCTCTGGAGATAATAGGCTGGTTGGATCAGCAACGATTTCTCCAAACATTTCTTCAAAACTTTCAATGCTTTTATTCAAAGATAAAGCTAAACGCTTGGCATGCGCTAAACCGATGTAAATCTTAGCCACACCAGTCGCCCTATTCGATTCATCATATCTCCTCAAGGCAAAGTGAAGGGCAACGTCATCATTTGTCATTCGAATTCCGATAACATTTGCATAACATTGGATTTGATTGGGACCATCTTCTATTGTCGGTTGTCCTTTTATGAAAGACGGTTTTTCCATTTTACTCCCCCCCTCCTGGATTCTATTTGGCATGTCAATCTTTATTTGCTTGAGAATTCATTCCGTTGGTTTTCATGCATACTCTTCTTGGCCCTTGAGGTCGGACAATATAAACCACTCTTCTTTTTCGGAGGGAAATTATTAAAACTGAAATGATTTGCCTATCTTTCTAACAAAACACGGCGAGAAAAGTCAAATAAATTTTTTGAAGCATAAAACTTTTTCCCTACCCTCCCTTAAAATTATACTCTCTTTTGTGGAAATGCAAAGGTAAAAGATTTCTTCGTGGAATACACTATAGCTTCCCTTTCGTTGGTCGTTAAAAGGAATCTTTCGGGCTCCTCACACACCTCCCACTTCTTGAAGATTATGAAATGAAATTTACACCTTTTCATGGAACCTGTCAAACGTTGACTTCAGGAAGAAGTCAATATAAAAAACCCCATTCCTCTACCGACAAGAAATGGGGTTCATTTTATCCAGGCCACAAGCCACCTCCCGATGAGGATGATGGAAAGCCTTTATTTTTTGGAATAATGACAAATTAGGGGAAAAAGTCAAGGAAGGATAAATTAGACCGATGGAGCCGAGCCGGGGAAAGCAGCCTGCCCGGCCCCCACACCCGATCAGGGATAAGGCGTTAACCTGATCGGTTCCCGCAAACAAGGCTAAAGAGGTTGAGTGGCCCTGAGAGGAAAGGGATGTGGTCGGTCGTAAGAATATTCCTGCATCAGGGAGAAAGGCAGGCTAACCACACCCGATGACCCTTGGGTGAACTTGGGGGCGAACATAATTTTCAAGAAACCCTCAAAATTTATTTTTGTTGCATTTAATAGACAAATATGTCATCTTATTACTATGAAATGGAGCGAGGTTTTGACGATTACGAGAGACAACTCGGTTTTTCCCTCTTCGTTTCTTCTGGCGGGAGGCGGTTCAGCTACTGCCGTGCGGCGGCAACTGGACCGCTGGGTCAAATCGGGTCGGCTCCTGCGGCTCCGGCGCGGCGTTTATGCTGTGGCCCTCCCATACAGGGCCGAAGCGCCCCATCCATTTCTGGTCGCCAATCACCTGCGAAGGCCGTCGTATGTGAGCCTGCAGTCCGCGCTTTCCCATTACGGGATGATTCCGGAGTTCGTCCCGGTAACGACGAGCGTCACCACCGGCCGTCCTGAGGAATTGGATACACCCCTGGGAAGATTCCTTTTCCGCCATGTCAAAAAATCGGCCTTCTTCGGATACACGCAGACAGAGATTTCGGGGGGCCAGCCAGTTTTTCTGGCCTTGCCCGAGAAGGCTTTGCTGGATTTGCTCTATCTCACGCCGGGAAGCGACTCCCCGGCATACCTCGAAGAGCTGCGATTCGAGCCCGCCGATCGTTTTGACTGGTATACTCTGCGCATGCATGCCGAGCAGATCCGGAGCCGAAAGTTGAAACGGGCGGTGGAACTAATCTCGCGCCTGGGAGGCGGTAAGAGTTATCAGGGGTTGAAAGAATGAAGGACTATCTGATTCAGATCGTTTCCCAGCAACCAAACGACTTCATGAAACGAAGCATCGCCCGCGAATACCTGCAGGCCCGTATTCTTGAGGCGCTTCAGGACCGGGGCGCGTTTCTCAAATGGGCCTTTGTCGGTGGTACTGCTCTGCGGTTTCTCTATGGGATGCCGCGATATTCGGAAGATCTGGATTTCTCCCTGGTCGTTGCCGAAAGGGAGCATGCTTTTGCCGCCCTTTTAAACAAGGTCAGCTCAGCCTTTGCGGCGGAAGGCTACTCAAATGACATCATGATTAGGGACAAGGGAGCCGTGAAATCCGCTTTCATCAAGTTCAGAGGGATTCTCGCCGAACTTGCTCTTTCCTCCCGTGAACACCAAATGCTGTCTGCCAGAGTGGAGGTTGACACGAATCCGGCCGATGGGGCTACCACAACCACGACCGTGATCCGGAGGTTCGTCGCTCTGAATCTGCTCCATTACGACCGCCCGTCACTTTTGGCCGGGAAGCTGCATGCCGTTCTCTCTCGCGCCTATACGAAAGGACGTGATTTGTTCGATCTGGTTTGGTATCTAACAGACCGGACCTGGCCTGAACCGAACTTCACCTTCCTGAATAACGCCCTGGCTCAAACCGGATGGCCAGGACCGGAGTTAACTGCCGCAAACTGGCGCCGAATTGTTAGGAAGCGGATGGAGGAAATTCACTGGAATCGGGCCGTGAAGGATATTTCTCCATTCCTTGAGCGCCCCCAAGACGTGAATCTTCTTACGCTCGAAAACGTCAGGAACCTGCTGTTGAATAAGTGAGGTTTGAGGAGGTTAAAACTTCTGGCCGTAGGTGTCACGGTGGACTTTGTCCTTGCGGTACTTGGTATGGGGAGGGGGAGATTCTGAACTTTTATCCCCCAAGACAACAACGGCCGCAGGAGCCTCAGCAGCCATGTAAACCCAGGGGTGGACGCGGGACAAGGCCTCTTTGATTTGGGGATCCTGGACGATCACGAATTCCCAGGGCTGAACATTGTTCCCACTGGGAGCGGCCATGGCGGCCTTCATCAGTAGCTCTAAGATTTCCGCGGCAATTTCTTTTTTTTGATAGCGCCGGACACTTCGGCGGCGGCAGATAAAATCAAGGATCGCTTTGGTCTCCATCGCTTACCCTCCAGAGATATTTTTTGCGCAGCGAAAACCAAGCCAGTGGGCTCCGTCAACCTGGTCTTCGGCTGACCAACGGACCGTGGTGCGTACAAAGGTGGCACTTCCAAGGAAACATCCCCCCCGCATGGGCAGGTGGCCTTCGATCCACACTCCCTCGCACATTTCCCAGACGTTTCCGGACATATCATAACATCCATATGGACTGAGACCCAGGTGGAAGCGGGAGACGTCCGTCACCCGATTGATACCCAACTCGGCGGAGTTGCAATACCCGGGATAAAAATCATTCCCCCAGGGCCACCACCGGCCATCAGTTCCCCGGGCTGCTTTTTCCCATTGAGCTTCCGTAGGAAGCTCTTTTCCAGCCCAGTCCGCATAAGCCCGGGTGTCATCCCACCCCAGACCTACCACTGGCTGGAGGGGCTCGTTCCATCCTTCTTTTCCCCAGAGCATGGGGGTCCGATGATCCGTATCCTCAAGGAACTTGCCGTACTGGTAATTGGTTACGGGATGAAGGTCGATATAATAATCTTCCAGTATTATTTTCCGGGCAGGCGTCTCGGCCGTAAAAACAGGGTTTTGGGAGCCGTCTAAAATGAAGACCTGGTGCAACTCACTCTCCGAAAGCCCCATGGTAAATTCCCCCGCGGGGATGAGAACCATCTCGGCGCAATCGATGGGGGAAACAATTTTGGGGGGCAAAAGGGAGGATTTGACCAAATTGGCAATAGACCACGAATTTCTTTTGACCACTCCGCTCCCCTCAAAGATTTTAACTGTCCCATTATAACGCTTTTTAGAATGAAGAGGGCAAGACAAATCTGATGCCCTAAACAGAAGGTAGAAGGGGGGAAGGGGAACCATTTTAATGAATCTGACCAGCCGTAAACAGCCATTTCGAAAGGGTCGCCGAGGTGGTATAATGAATTTTTTTAATAGAGGAAAAAGTTGCGATTTATTTTCTTGGAAGAGGGGGAGGAAACATGGGCCGGCCAAGCTGGCAGATTCAAATCATAACCGCTTTTTGGCCGATAAGAAATTTTTTAGCCAAGATGGTGGGGTGGCCGGTCATCGGGCGCTGGCTGGCCTCTACTTTTCGGGGGGATCAGGCGATTTTCCTCCCGGTGAAGGTTGACGTGGAAAGGCCGGTGAGTTTCGCTTTACCCGGCAGGGTTGTGGAACAGCTTATCCAGGAGTCATCTTTCCGTTTTCTTCTCCATGAATGTATGTGCCGTTCTCTCGAGCCGTGCCAACATTATCCGAAAAATATCGGTTGCCTTTTCTTGGGCGAAGGAGCCAGGGAAATCGTTTCTTCGCTGGGGCGGGAAGCCACTGTGGAAGAGGCCCTGGCCCATCACCGGAAGGCCCTGGCTTTGGGCCTCATTCCCATGGTCGGGAAGCTGCGGTGGGATTCACTCTGGCTGGGGGTGAAGCGCGCCGACCAGCTTTTAACGATCTGCCACTGCTGCGATTGCTGCTGCTATTTTAAACTTTACCGCCTTCTGCCGCAGGAGGCGGCCAGGGGTTTGCAGAAACTGGAGGGCCTGGAGATCCGGGTGGAGGACGAAAAGTGCGATGGATGCGGGATCTGCGTGGAACGGTGTTTCATCCAGGCTGTGATCCTGAAAGAAGGGAAGGCCCTGGCGGGGGAGGGGTGCCGGGGCTGCGGCCGCTGCGCCATCGTTTGCCCGAAGCAGGCGGTTAAGATTCTTCTTCCTTCGACTGAATCGCTGACGAATTACATTCACCGTATTCAGCGAGGATAAATCAAAGATCAATATTTTGTCTTGAATCCTTCCCCGAAGGCCAAGCCCCCGAATATAGCCGGCCTTAATTTTTAACTTGCGATGTTAAATATTAAGGGCAAAAGAACATGAAACCCGGATATCAATTAGGGGGCTTATTATAAAAATGTAGGGAAACGCCTGGTCAACAGCTCAAGCTTCGGAAATCTGTTTAAAGCGATGATCGTCACAGATTTTTTTAAAGAGGTTTCTTCATTGCGGGCAGATGCCTTCCCCGGTTTTTAACGTGGCCATCAAGGCTGTTATTAAAAAATCTTTGACTATTGACTATTTTCCTCAATCTGGTAAAATTCTAAAAAAATCAAAGCCTTGACTACCATCCTTAATCTTTCAACCCAAAGCCTTAACCTTGCCAAGGAGGGTGCCATGGCCAAAGGAATTATTCTAATCCTGGTTAGCATGGTCTTTCTTTCGTCTCCCGTCTTTGCCGAGCGCGGGAAAACAAAAATCAGCGTCTTCCCCCTGCCGCCGAATTTGACTGCGACCGTTCAATTCCATGAACCCTCGGGAAACAGCATTCTGGATGCCGATGAGACTGGCAAGTTCATTATCACGCTCCAAAACAGCGGGAAAGGAGACGCTTTTGATGTGCAGGCCGAGCTGAAAGCGGACAAGAGGTTGAAGGACCTTTCCTATGAAGAAACCGTTTCCATCGGTACAATTCCATCGGGCGGGAGTGTTGAAAAAGAAGTTTCATTAAAAGCAGCAGAAGATATCCCCACTGAAAATATAAGCTTTGACATCGAGATAAAAGAAGCCAACGGCTTTGACGCCACCCCGCTGAAGATCGCCTTCAAAACCAAGGCTTTTGAGCCGCCCAAGCTTGTGGTGGCGGACATCGGAATAGACGACCAGAACAAAAATTCCCGGGTGGAGCCGATGGAGATCGTGGAGCTTACGGTAAGGGTGCAGAATATTGGGCATGGCGATGCCCGGGATGTTGCGATGGATGTCCAAACGGGGAATAACGTCTTTTTGGCAGGGGAGGCGGTTACCCATTTCAATCTCGGTAATATTCCGGCGGGGAAATTCAAGGACGTGAAGTTTATGTTCTATACCAACAACCGCATTGCCAACGGCGAAAAGATTCCCATCACCGTCCAGATCAATGAAAAACGACCGAGATTCCAAGCGGCCCAAGCGTTGAACTTGACCATGAATGCTCCGCAAAAGAGGATTCAGGAGGTCATTGTAAAAGCGCAAGAAACCGAAAGAAAGGCGGATATTCAACTGGCAACGGGCTTGAGCGTTGATGTGGATATGAACATTCCGGAAGGGGAAAAAGCCGGAAAGTATGATGTCGCCGTGGTGATCGGCAATAAGAATTACACTTCATCGGGTATTCCGAACGTGGAATTTGCCGACCGGGACTCCCGGGTCATCAAAGAATACCTGATCCGAGCTTTCGGCTATGATGCCGATAATATCCTCCATGCTGAAGATGCCACCCTTGCCAGATTTAACGAGCTATTCGGGTCGGAAAGGGACCCTAAAGGGAAATTGTACAAATACGTGAAAGAAGGCGTTTCCAGGGTTTTTATCTATTACGTGGGCCATGGGGCGCCCGATCTTGAATCCGGAGAAGCCTACTTTGTGCCGGTGGACGCCAATCCCCAGTATATCGCTTCCAATGGATACCGCCTCCAGACCTTTTATCAGAACTTGTCCAAGATTCCGGCCAAGAAGGTCACCATCGTTCTCGACGCCTGCTTTTCGGGCAACTCGGAGAAAGGGATGCTCTTCAAAAACATCAGCCCGGCCATGGTAAGGGTGAAAAAGGAATACGCTGCGCCGACCCAGGCCTTGCTTATCACCAGCGCGGCAGTGGATCAGGTATCCACCTGGTATCCGGAAAAGAGGCATTCGCTTTTCACCTATTATTTTTTGAAGGGATTGCAGGGGGAAGCGGATTTGAACCAGGATAAAAAGATCACAATGGGGGAGATGAAAGAATACCTGAAGGAAAATGTTCCCTACATGGCCAGAAGGTTGAGCGGGACGGAGCAAACCCCGGTGGTTACGGGGAACGATCAAGAGGTGATCATTCAGTTGAAAAAATGATTTTGTTTCAAATGGGCAGAGGTGCATTGCCGATAAAAATATCCAATTTATGGGGGTATAGGTCTTATCATGGTGATCAACAATATCAGCTTTTCAGATGAAGCGATCCGGGAAATATGCCGGCGATATAGGGTAAGAGAACTCTCCGTTTTTGGATCAGTTCTACGCAGCGATTTCAATCCAATGAGTGATGTGGATTTTCTGGTGGAGTTCATGCCGGAAGCTCAAGTCGGATTTATGACCCTTTCAAAGATGCAGAGAGAGATCTCCTTGATCCTGAATCGCCCGGTGGATTTAATTCCCAAGGGCGGATTGAAGACCAAAATCCGTCAAACCATTCTTGCCAACGCCCAGGTGCTGTATGAGGCCTGAGGAACTATACCTGACTGATATTTTGGAAGCTGCCGATTCCATTAAGAATTTCCTCACCGGCATTGAGCGGGAAACTTTCCTCCAGAACGACCTGTTACGCAGTGCGGTACTTCAAAAGCTATCCATAATTGGCGAAGCGGCTGCCCACCTCCCTCTTGATTTCAAAAAACGCCACCCTGAGGTCGAATGGGGAGATATCGTCGGATTCCGCAATATTGCCGTTCATGCATATTTCGCTGTCGAGTGGCCAATTGTTTGGGTGACCGCCACACAAGAAGTTCCGGAATTAAGACGTCGAATTGCTGATATTCTTGCCAGGGAATATGCCGGGGACTAAAGCGACCACAATGGAAGGCCCATGCCGCATGAAGTTCCTCATGACAAGTTCGCTTGAAGCGGAAATGGGCGGGTTCTTGCATTGCAGACAATAATCGGAGGGTTGGAATGAAACGAGCAACTATTTTATCCTTTCTTCTTTGCCTTATCATTATTCCAAACCTTTACGCCGCCGAGGTAAAAAACGTCACGGCCAAACAGGTCGGCAACCGAATGCTTTTTGAATATGAATTGATAGGGAATGAAGCAGAAGCGGAGGTGAGCGTCCATATAACGGTCAAAGGCCAGTCTTACCCAATGGAAAAATTGCGCTTAGAGGGCGACTTCGGCAGGGTGAAACCCGGTAAAGCCAAAAGAATATCGTGGAACGTGCTCCAGGACTTTCCCCGGGGGCTCGCTGGAGACGTGGAATGGGAAGTTGTGGCCGGCGCCAAGATGCTTAAGGACCCAGTTACCGGTATGGAATTTATCTTCGTAAAGGGCGGATGTTTTGATATGGGTGACACTTTTGGAGATGGCGAGTCCGATGAAAAACCCGTTCATCAGGTGTGCGTGAATGATTTTTTTCTTGGGGTTTACGAGGTGACGCAGACCCAATGGGAAAGGGTTATGGGTATTAATCCTTCTCATTTTAAGAAAGGCGGTAATTATCCTGTTGAGCGGGTTAGCTGGAACGACATCCAGGATTTTATAGGAAGATTAAACCGGCAAGGCGGCAGGAGATATCGTTTGCCGACCGAGGCCGAATGGGAGTACGCGGCGAGAAGCGGCGGGAAAAGAGAGAAGTACGCGGGAGCGAGCTCGGGAAGTGAACTGAATGAATATGCCTGGTATAATGCAAACGCCGGAGGAAGCAGCCAGCCTGTGGGGCAAAAGAAAGCCAATGGATTGGGCTTACATGACATGACCGGCAATGTGTGGGAATGGGTGGCCGATTGGTATGGGCAAGATTATTACAGAAACAGTCCTAAAAATAATCCGGCAGGGCCGAGTAGTGGACAGTTTCGGGTGCTTCGCGGCGGTTCCTGGTTCAATTATCCGTGGAGCGTGCGGGCCTCCTACCGGTACAGGAGCGTTCCGTCGTTCAGGAACAACGGCTACGGCGGGTTTCGTCTGGTTGGTCCCTCCCAGTAGTTATTTTCTGAGTTCTGGATTTCTATTTTCTCTTTTTTGGGTGGGGAGGTTGGGGGCAAAGCCCCAACAAATTTAAAATTTTCAGGAGGAAAAAATAAAGGAATCGCCGATATTTATAAAAACGTATGACTTCAGCAGATGGCTTCTTGAACACACCATCAAATTTCCCAAAAGCCAGCGGTTTGTGATGGCCAAACGAGTGGAAGAGGCCGTCTTGGAATTTTACGATTTACTTCTTCTTGCGGTAAAGAAAGGAGGCGACAGGAAGAGTGTTCTTAACAGGGCAAGTTTTGAACTGGAGCGGTTAAAGCACTATTTGCGCCTCTGCAGAGATTTAAATATTTTAAGCATCAGACAGTACGAATTTTCTTCAAGAGAAATCGTTGAAATCGGTAAATTATTGGGAGGATGGCTGAAAAAAGCTTGAAGGGTATGGGCTTTATATGCTTCGCGGCGGTTCCTGGAACAATAATCCGAGGAACGTGCGAGCATCCAACCGGAACAGGAACAATCCGTCAAACAGGAACAACAACAACGGGTTTCGTCTGGTTGGTCCCTCCCAAGACAGTCATGAACAAGCGCCAAGATGCCGAACTTCCAAGGAAGGGCGGATAGTGCAATGATTGTCTATTGGCCCATATCCTGGCTGCGCAAACAGCCGAATATAAAAAAGGCTGGGTGAGCTTAGTAGCTTCGGCGAAAAATTCACCCAGCCAAATTCTCCCGATGAAACGCTACGGTAACCTTTTTGAGCACTTGACTTCTTTTGAAAACCTCTATCTGGCAAGTATAAAAGCTCGTAAAGGCAATCGTTGCAAGGGAAGTGTGATAAGGTTTGAAAAAGATATCGAAGAAGAGCTTTTCCAATTGCAGGAAGAATTGGTTACCAAAACATATAAACCGGGCGGGTACAGGGAGTTTACCATTTATGAAAGAAAACCGAGAAAGATAAGTGCTGCTCCTTATCGGGACCGGGTAGTACACCACGCTCTTTGTAATGTTATCGAACCAATTTTTGAGAAAATATTTATTTTTGATTCCTATGCCTGTCGCCACGAGAAAGGAACTCATAAGGCAGTGGGTCGTTTTACTGAATTTTCTCGGAAAAACAAATATGTTTTGAAAACCGATATTAAAAAATACTTTCCCAGTATAGACCATGAAATTCTCTTTGCCAAAATAAGAAAAAAAATTAAATGCCGGGACACTCTTTGGCTAATAAAGACGATCATCGATGGAAGCAATGAACAGGAAGAGGTGAAGGATTATTATGAGGATGACGGCCTTTTTACGCCATTCCAGCGGAAAAAAGGAATTCCCATTGGCAATCTCACCAGCCAATTTTTTGCCAACATTTATCTTAATGATCTTGACCACTATATGAAAGAACATCTCAGGTGTAAATATTGCCTCCGGTATGTGGATGATATTACAGTATTCGAAAATGATAAAAAGACTCTATGGGGGATTAAAGAAAAGATAAACGATTTTCTGACGAAGGATAAACTCAAACTTCACCCAGGAAAGACTTATGTTGCGCCTGTTTCGGTAGGCATTGATCACCTTGGGTATCGTATTTATCCTACACATAGGCGCTTAAGGAAAGATAACAGCCTGGCGTTTAAAAGGAAATTAAAACGCTTGGCGCAACTTTATAACGCAGGGGAAATTTCGTTTGATGAGCTAAATGCTTCGGTGCAGAGTTGGCTTGGGCATGCAGAACATGCGGATACTTATAGATTAAGGAGGAGCATTTTTAGCCAGACAATATTTTCGAGGGATTGAATTAATTCTGATTTTTTTTGAACTGGAGAGCCGGTAGTTGAAGATTGAGGGGATAATCTGGTTTGATGAAATTACTGAGAAGCGCATAGTAAAACATCATGTGAGCCAGGATGAAGTGCGAGAAGTCTTTGCCAATAAACCACATTTCCGTTATATTGAGAAAGAACATAGCCCCGGCGAGGATGTTTATGCCGTAATGAGCCAGACGAATAGCGGGCGTTATCTTATTGTTTTCTTCGTTTATAAAAGAGATAGAAATGCCTTGATTTTGTCGGCACGCAATATGACCAGGGCCGAGAGGAGGAAATATGGACAAAGGTAAAAGCTCGATTTCACGAGCAAAGTCATATAAAGAAATTGGGGACTTTTGGGATGCCCATGATTTAGCTGATTTTTGGGACAAGACAAAAGAAGTGGATTTCAGTGTTGGCATCAAAACGGAAAAGACCTATTATGCCGTGGATAAGAAATTGTCAGAGAAAATGCAAGCGATAGCCTTAAAACGCGGCGTATCCGTTGATACACTTTAAAACCTATGGCTACAGGAAAAACTCCACGAGCAAAGATCATGATGAAAAATCAAGATAGATTATCAATATTGTCTAAAATAAGAGATTGCTTCACTCCGGGCGCAATGACAATACCAACTGATACAAACGCATTCAATAACCTGTCATTGCGAGGAGTGGAGCGACGAAGCAATCCCAAGAAAAATGAGATTGCCGCGCCCTTCAGGCTCGCAATGACTTGTAAAAGGAAGAAATGTCTTGCTGTTAGGTTCATCATCCTTTGGACTTCCTTTTTCCTGTCGGTCGCCATTGGCCAGGCTGAAACGGTAAAGAATATTGCCGCCGAAGGCTCTTGCGCCATCGTGGGGATGAGCGCGGAAGAGTCGCAGTTAATCGCCCTGCAAAGGGCCAGGGCTGCGGCGATAGAACAGGCAGTCGGGGTGTCGGTAGTATCAGGCACCCTGGTAACCAATATGATTCTCCGGGCGGATTTTATCAAGACGTATTCCAAGGGATTGATCATTAGAGAAAAGGTTGAATGGTTGCCGCTTAGGCAGTACCAGAAGGATTCTTCCACGCCCCCGATTCCCGAATACAGAGTTAGATTAACGGCCGATGTTTACGTGCCGCAGGTTAAGATCAAACCCATTGGTTTGCAGGCAATAGCCAACAGCGCTGTGTTTAAGAATGGAGATAGGGCAACCGTTGAGATGGGAACGGGGCGCGAGGCTCGGGTTGCCATTTTCAATATTACCGCCGATGACCGGGTAGTGATGCTCTTCCCCAATGAATATGAAAAGAACAGCCACCTTTCAAAAAATCAAAGGCTTGTTTTTCCGGAGAAAAACTCCAAGGTTGAACTCATTATGCAGACGCTTCCCGGGCATAAAAGGGATGCGGAAGCCTTTTATATTGTGGCGATGGATGAGAGTGGGCCAAAGAAGTTTATGGATCTTTTCACGCCGGGCCGGCCGATGAATTTCAGCACCTTTTTTAAGAAATATTCCGAGATTTCTGATTATTGTGAGGATGCGATCCTAACGTATGAAGTAATGGATGGGAAGGATTGCGATTGCTTCATCCCGCCAAAAGCGGGATTCGCAATGACAATACCAGCTAATACAAACGCATTAAATAACCTGTCATTGCGAGGAGTCCACCTCAGGCGGACGACGCGGCTATCCCATGAGATTGCTTCACTTCGTTCGCAATGACAACGTATTGAATGTCAAACTATTTAAGCCGTTCACTATAACTTCAGTCTTCATGGGCTGTTTAAAAAAGCCCGGTAAGCTTTGTAAGCCTCGAAGATATCCGCTTTGGAGGTTACTTCGAAGGGTGAATGCATGGAAAGCACGGGCACACCGCAGTCGATGATATCCATACCGTAAATAGCCAAATACTTGGCCACGGTACCTCCCCCCCCTTCGTCCACCTTGCCAAGCTCGGTCATCTGCCAGGCTACGTTGTTGGCGTTGAAAATACGCCGGATTTCACCCACATACTCCGCCCGGGCATCTGAGGCGGCCGCTTTCCCGCGAGAGCCGGTAGATTTCTCCAGGCAAACTCCGTAACCCAGCTTGCCAGCATTTTGTTTTTCGTGAACCTCCGGGTAGTTGGGGTCTAGGGCGGCCTGCACATCGGCGGAGAGGGCTTGGGAATTGGCGAGGATCTGTTTCAGCAGAGCTTCCGTGGCCGTGAGGCCTGAGCGCTTGATCAGGGTCCTAAGGACACTTTCCAGGAAAAGGGATTTCGCCCCCGTGCTTCCATCACTGCCGATCTCTTCTTTGTCCACGAAGAGGACGATGGCTGTTCGGGGAGGTTCTGTAATCGAGAGGACGGTCTGAAGAGACGTGTAGACACTGGCGCGGTCGTCTTGCCCGTAAGAACCGATCAGGCTGCAATCAAACCCAACATCCCGAGCCTTCATCGCCGGGACGAGCTCCAACTCGGCGCTGATGAAATCTTCTTCCACCAAACCGTATTTGTGGTGGAGAAGCTCCATCATCCGGAGCTTAAAGCGTTCCTTGGCTTCGGTATCGGGAAAAGGAATACTTCCAGCGAGGGCCGTGAGCCTCTCCCCCTCGATGGCTTCGGCGAGTTTCTTCTGGTCCTGGATCTTGCCCGAGAGATGGGGGAGAAGGTCATTGATGACGAATACGGGATCCGCTTCATCTTCCCCGAGGACCACGTTTAAGATCGAGCCGTCCGCTTTTACGATCAGGCCATGGAGGGATAAGGGGATGGTCACCCATTGGTATTTTTTAATTCCTCCATAGTAATGGGTTCGGAGTAAGGCCATGTCCGCATCCTCGTAAAGCGGATTCTGTTTGAGGTCTATCCGCGGGGAGTCGATGTGCGAGACGATAATCCTGAGGCCTTCGGCCAAAGACGCTTGGCCTATCAAGGCGAGGGCAATGGATTTGTCTTTATTCACGGCGAAGAATCTTTTGCCCGCTTCCGGGGAAGAAGCCTCTTGAAACCCGGCTTCTTTGGCCGCTTGGGCAATTTCCCGGACGGCCTCCCGTTCGGTTTTGGCCCGGTTAAGGAAGGTTTTATATCCCTCGGCAAAACGAAAAGTCTCTTCCTTCTCCTGTTCGTCCAGAAGGTCCCAGGATAATTTCCCCTGGAACTTCAATTTTTTCTCCAGTTCTTTTGTTTCCTTTTTCCTTTTTTCTTTTTCCAGTTCCTCGCCAGCCATCTTTACGCCTCCTTGGATTTCCTGCGAAAAAACGTTTACGTTCCCCTAAGCCTTCTCCGGATCAGCGATTGATGCGGGCGAACCCGTCCTCCAGGTTCACGGTGGCTTCAAAGGATGGAACCATTTTAAAACAAGGCTCACAGATGGGGAAATGGATGATTTTGTGGTCCACTTCCAGTTGTAGGCTTACCCCTTTTTCGTTGAAAACCTTTCCGCAGTAAGCGCAGCTGGGGTTTTTCAGCAAAGGTTCTTTGCTCAGTTTTAATTCCATCATCTCGTTTTTCCCTCCTTTAAAATATTGTATGGAAATTTTGAAACTTTTTAGCCACAGAGAACACAGAGGTCACAGAGCTATAATCAAAATGTTTAGAACAAAAAATAATTTAGGACACGGATGAATACGGATAAACCCAAAATAAATTTAGGAAAAAATCTTAACAAATCCTTCAAAAAATGAACTTTCGTAGTACAGAGATCACAGAGAATGCTGAAAAAATTATGTGAACTCAAACGTTGAAACACGCAACCTGAAACTACTTTTTCTTATTCTCTGTGTTCTCTGTGCCCTCTGTGGCAAATTTAAGATTCCTGAAACATCATTTGGCAATTTTTCTCAACTCACCGTAAGGTCCCCGTTCAAAGGGAGCGGAATCCGGGCTTTGTTCGGACCACAGGGCATCCGCTAATTTTCCATAGGTCAGGGCATACCGGTCCAGATCACCGGCGAATTGGGTGAGAATGCCTTCGGCACCCGGGTGGGTAGGATGAGCGCCGGATTGCCTGATTACATCACGCAGGATATGCGGGTGGTCGATGACCATACAGGGCCGGTAATAATTTGCCGAATAGGGTTGGCGTTGGCGGATGCTGTGGAAAAATTGCGAGTTTAAAATTTCCGCCAAGGACTTTTCTTTGATGTTGTCCAGGGCAAAGTGGACGAATACGCAGGGTTCGACATTTCCGTTGGCGGTAATGTGCAAATAGCGGTCCCCGGCAATGCACCCCCCTACCAGTGGTCCATCGTTCCAGAAATCGGCTAAGATAATGGGCAAATTCGGGCGCATCTCGATGAGACGCTTCCTCCGGTAGATCCGCTGTTCCGGGGTGGGCATGAGATCAAGGTCCGGTTTTTTACCGATGGGGAGGTAGTTAAAATACCAGCCGATAAAACATCCCTGGTCGATCCAGAACTTCACGAACTCGTCGCTGCAAATCAATTCATTGTTCTGGCGGGTGGCGGTTGCCGAAAATCCGAAAAGAACCCCGGCTTGCCGCAACCCGGCCATGGCGGCAAGGACTTTCTTAAAGCTCCCGGGGCCACGGCGGGCGTCCGTGGCTTTTTCCCAGCCTTCCACGCTGACTGCCGGCAGAACATTCCCCAGCCGGGAGAGAACCCTGGCCATCTGCTCATCGATGAGCGTGCCGTTGGTATAAACCTGGAAGTAGACATCGCTGTGAGCGGCAAAAATATCCAGGAGATCCTTCCTCATAAAAGGTTCTCCCCCCGAGATCGTGATAAAATAGATGCCCATCTCTTTGGCTTCCTGAAGAAGGTGATGGATGAGGGGTGTCTCCAATTCCTCCCTCTTGTTATAATCCCCGGCATAACAGCCATAACAATTCAGGTTACATCGCATGGTTGGGCTGATTACTAAAAAGAAAGGTGGGTAGAATCCATAGCGGGATTTAAACTCGTCCCTCCTGGGGGTGGCGGTGATGAACTCGTTGACGATGAGGTTTTCAGCAAACTTGGCCAGACATTCCTTGGAACACCGACCGATGGCCCGCCGGACGTGGAGAAGAAGACTTTTGAGGAAATCTCGGCCCTCCGGGTAATAGGAAACCGCATCCAGGCCTTTTTGAACCAAGGGAAATCCCAGGAGCCTTTGCTCGCTAATGTGGGGTAAAACTTTGAGGATGGTCTTGGCGGTCTGGACTACGGCAAATTGTTTCACTTTGGATGGAACTTCCATTCTGAAGAGCGCCTCCTTAAATTGTCATCGCAACCATGTCTTTTCGTAACAGTTTAGCCCTTTGAAAAAATTGGCTAAACTTCAATGCAAAATGCAAAAATTAAATTGAAAATTTCAAAAGGGTTAAAGCTTTTCAGAGAAATTTGCATTTTTCCATCTGCAATTTTCACTTTTCAATGAAATTTAGCGTGTCTTTTCAAAACGCTAAATTGATACGACTTTTCTTCTTTTTGCCTGAGGAAAAAATTTCCTCCTTCCAAAAGATAATTTAATTGTATAGGAAATTCCTTTTTGGACACGGATATACACAGATTATCAGGATAAACTAAAAAGAAAATAACTATCTGCGGTTATCTGCGTAAATCTGCGTCCTATGAAATTTATCATGACGATCCCCCCCATCAAGACCGGCTCAGATTTTTGATTAAAATATTGCGCACGCGTGCGGAGAGCTCCCCTTCCTTTTCGGTGGGGATACCGGCGGTTTCAACGGGCGGATCAATGATGATCTGGACATTTCCCGGGTAAATGCGCCAGTCGCCCTTCGGCATGATTCTTCCCGTACCGCAGATCGTAATCGGCAGAATGGGAGCCTGGGATTTAAGGGCGATGAGAAAAAGCCCCTTTTTGAAGGGCTGGAGGTTGCCATCCAGGCTGCGGGTTCCTTCCGGAAAAATCATGACCGAAACGCCGTTTTTAACTTTCTCGGCCGCTTGGAGCATGCTGCGGTAAGCCTTTTTGGGGCTCTCGCGTTCGATGGCAATGTAACCGATGCGGGACATGGCCCATCCCATAAACGGGGCACGGAACAGCTCGGCCTTGGCGATCCAGCGGAACTGGATCGGAAGATACCCCAGGAAGGCAAAGATGTCGAAGTTACTCTGGTGATTCGATACCAGGATGTAGCTTTTTTGGGGGTCGAGGTTTTCCAGGCCCTGAATTTTTACCGTTGTGCCCGTGGTGGCAAGCTGAATCTTGCCCCAGAGGCGGGCAATAAGGTGGGGGAGATTTCCGGAGGAGTCGAAAAGGGAAAGAAAAACCGCCCCCGTCCCCAAAATTACCGTAGAAATCAGCAAAATCACCCAGGCGAAAATCGTCCGGAGCATCGGTTCATGACCCTTAAAAATCGATGGAATAATTCTATTCATACTCGATTCAGAGTGAGCTGTCAATGTTGCTTTTTCCAGGGCTTATGAATAAAACCTTGACTTCCTTCCTTTGAATGATAAAATTCCTTAAAAAATAAATATCTGCGGTTATCTGCGCAAATCTGCGTCCTATTAAATTTTAAGCCGGAGAGGGAGGGCATCAGTGGTCAATAAAGTTATTCTCATCGGTCGTCTGGGGGCGGATCCGGAAATTCGTTATACCCCCAGCGGGGCGGAAGTAGCCACCTTTCGGATGGCTACCAGTGAATCGTGGACCAACAAGAGCGGCGAGAAAGAGGAGCGGACCGAATGGCACCGCATCGTTGCCTGGAGGGGGTTAGCCAAGATATGCGGTGAATATCTGAGTAAGGGGAAGCTGGTTTACATTGAAGGCCGGTTAAGAACCCGTTCCTGGGAAGACCGGGATGGGAATAAACGGTCCACCACGGAAATCGAAGCCAATGAGATGAAGATGCTTGGTGGAATTGGGGAGCAAAAAAGCAAAGGTAAAGACAAAGACACCGAGGGGGATTTTTCCCCCCCGCCGCAGAAGGATGAAGAGGATATTCCTTTCTGAATGAAAAATCATGTTAACCCTGTTGTTGCATTAAATTTATTGTATAGGAAAATGTTTTTTGGACACGGATGAACACAGATTGTCAGGATAAACGAAAAAGAAAATAATTATCTGTGGTTATCTGCGAAAATCTGTGTCCTATTAAATTTAATGTTCGTAATCATGAAACCTTTGCCCATGGGGTGGCGGACCTTAACTCAGTGTCATTCGCTGGATCACTCTAAGGGTGACTTTTAAAAGGTACCATCAAAAGGGAGTAAATCGCCTCTTGATTGTATAGGAATTTCCTTTTTGGACACGGATGTACACAGATTATTAGGATAAACAAAAAAAATAATTATCTGTTGTTATCTGCGCAAATCTGCGTCCTATTAAATTTATAAAAATATAAGGGTTATTCGACCGGATCTTTAGGCAACAACAGGGTTAAGGAGAAGGTTTTTTGAATGCCGAGCAAGCGATAAATTTGGTCGCAGAAGAGATGAAGGCCGTAGAAACAGAGATGGCCAAAAACCTACTCTCCACAATCGCCATGATTCCCACGGTGAGCCGATACCTCATTGCCAGCGGGGGGAAGCGGTTTCGCCCTATCCTTTTGCTTCTCTGCGCACACCTTGGTGGTTATCACGGACCGCGGGCCGTTTCCCTGGCCAGCACTATCGAATACATCCACACGGCTACTCTGCTTCATGATGACGTGGTTGATCGGGCTTTCGTCCGGCGAGGGATGGCTTCGGCCAACTCGGTGTGGGGCGATGGGGCAAGCGTGCTGGTGGGAGATTTTTTGTTTACCAAATCCTTTTCCTTGATCGTGCGGGATGGCAACCTGCGTATTTTAGAAGTTGTTTCCGGGGCCACCACCCGCATGGCCGAAGGGGAGGTTATGCAGCTGGTTAAGATGGGAGACCCGGCCATTACGGAAAAGGACTATTATTATGTAGTGACCAACAAAACAGCCGTACTAATCTCTGCCGCCTGTCAGATGGGAGGAATTCTCGGCACCGCCCCCCCGGCAGAAGAGAAAGCGTTGGCCGATTTTGGGCTTAACTTAGGAATTGCTTTCCAATTGATGGATGATACGTTGGATTACATATCCGCCAAAGAAACGCTGGGAAAAGCCATCGGCCAGGATCTCAACGAAGGAAAAATCACTCTGCCACTGATTCAGGCTTTAAAAGTCTGTTCCCCAGCAGAGAAGGACCGCCTTAGGCAGATTATCCAGGAGCGGGACCGTCGGGAAGTAGATCTGGAGTATGTGATGAAGGTCGTAAAAGACTGCGGGGGAATTGAGTACACGATCCAGGCCGCCGAGAATTTTATAGGAAAAGCTAAAAATTCTCTCTTGCCTTTTCCACCTTCCAGAGAAAAAGATGCGCTCCTTACCCTTGCCGACTATGCCATTCGGCGAAAATGGTAAAACAATAAAGGGTTCAAGGATTAAAGAATTAAAAGGACCCAGTGGTTTTTTTATTCTTTTCACGTGACCCCTTGACCACTTGAGCCCTGGAACCCTATTTCAATCTTGGTTTAAATCACGGTAAGCCGGAAGGAGTCCAAGACCATCAGCGGTTTGGATGGCGCGGAGGACCGCAGAAACTACGACTTCTTCAGCCACCAAACCTATGGTATTAACATCTGCAGATAAATCTCCGGCGGAAAGCGCGAAGATCAAATCCCCGTCCACTGTGGAGTGGATAGGCGCAATGGTACGAGCAAATCCACTTTGAGCCATCTGAGCCACCTTGGTGGCTTGTCGCTTGGAGAGCTTAGCGTTCGTGGCCACAACACCCAGAGTCGTATTCTGGAAACCGGTCTCACGCCTGGGCAGGGAAAATCCTCCCTTGATCATGGCGGCCGAATCGATGAAACGCCCGGGGTTGGCGGGATCTCTCGCTCCCGCAAGGATCTTTCTCGTTTCCGGATCGATAACATCGCCAAAGGCATTGACAGCCACGAGGGCGGCTACAATAACTCCACTGGCTGTGGTCTTAGCTGCTGTCCCAACGCCGCCTTTGGTGGCCAAGTTGATTCCCAAGAGCTTTCCAACGCTCGCTCCAGTTCCAACTCCTACGCTTCCTTCGGCAATTTCCCCAGAATGGCTATTTAGGCAGGCCTGGTAGCCCATCTCTTTGCCTGGTCGCACCCGGCCATCCCCCAAACCCAGGTCATAGATTATGGCTGTGGGCACGATGGGGACCTTGGCCGCTGAAGTCTGGTAGCCGATGGATTTTTCTTCAAGGAATTTCATCACCCCGCCAGAAGCGTCCAAACCAAAAGCACTCCCGCCTGAAAGTAAGACAGCATGCACTTCATCGACCCAATGGAAGGAATGGAGGGAGTCGGTCTGACGGGTTCCCGCCGCAGAACCCCGGATATCCACTCCTCCCACCGTTCCCGGAGGGCATAGGACAACGGTGCATCCAGTGGCTGCTTTTAAATCTTGCGCGTGTCCGACCTTGAAGCCGGGAACATCGGTAAGGGCGTTGTTCATATTTTCCATCTCCCCGATTTTTATTAAAATATTTCTACATCTATCATCTAAAGAAGTCAACATCCTGTTTCTTCTTGAATCTGCTATATCCTATTTAGTGGCTAAAAAGGCTTGACGCATTGAGAAAGGGCTTTTACAATTTAATAGAACCCCATTATTGACTTTCGCATAAATAATGGAACGGGCATTGGCACTGCTTTAAACCCCCTCACCTTTATCCTCTCCCCCTGATTAGGGGGAGAGGGGAGGGTGAGGGGGCGTAATAAATTAATCAAT
>Ga0180009_10001621_pt1 | contig 27302 bp, 24 predicted proteins | sample OS_PC_MetaG_FD_123537 | JGI IMG/M metagenome (GOLD analysis project Ga0180009, IMG submission 123537) | Groundwater microbial communities from the Aspo Hard Rock Laboratory (HRL) deep subsurface site, Sweden - OS_PC_MetaG | ecosystem: Environmental > Aquatic > Deep subsurface > Groundwater... | reverse complement strand
CTGGTTCCCAATCTCCGGCTTGGGAACCCACTCTTGGAAGCTCCAGCTTCTCTCTTGGTTCGTCATGACTTTGCCTGGCGCCGCGGTCGTACTATCCGGAATAAGGTGTTGAAGCAGGGCTTCAAGGCGAACAGGCGCGCCCAAGCCGGAGCCTGGGCGCGAGTGGAAAGAGATATCCGTCTTTGCGAGGAGCCGCAGGCGACGACGCAATCTGTTGGAGCCGTAAAAGCCGGGTGGACCAAGGCGGTGTCCAGCTTAGGTGTAACTATCTAATCTTACGTGATATATGCTCACATCACCCCGAAGCCGAAAAATTTGTTTCTTAAGCAGCGAAGCGACGAAGCAATCTCATCCTCTCGGAAACACCAAGCCTGGACCAACGTCGCCGGCGTGGTGATGCCGCGCCGGCGACAAGAAATCAGAGAGTGGCCCGGATTTTTTCCAGGGCCGGCTGGGCGTAGGGCACCATCTTGAAGAAGCCGGCCAGGGTCTCGCAGGGGTAGTCCGCGCAATAGGCGCAGTTTTCCAAATCCCGGTCCCGGGCGCAGTGGCGCATGTGGCAGGTGGCGCAGTGTCCGAAGAGCCGGCCGCCGTCGGTCAGGCAGCCGTCGCAGTTGATGTCGGCCACGGTCAGTTTCATTCCGAACTGCTTGCCCCACATCTGGGCCGTCTTTTCCCGGGCCTCGTCGTCGTCCCGGATGGTGGCCAGTCGGGCCGGGCATTCGCTGCACGGGATTCCGCAATAGGCGATCATGGTCTCGGTCATGGGCTTTCTCCTTTAGGGGTTTATGTCATGCGTCCAGGGGCCTGGACGGGTCGCCGCCATTGAGGATTCGCTTGATATCGCCGAGCAGCCCCTCCGGCGGGTCGTAATCGGGCTGGCTACGGAACAGTTCGGCCACGCGGGCCAGTTCGTCCAGATCGGCCAGGCGCTCCGGGTCCAGGGGGTCTTGACGGGCCCGGCAGGACAGCCGGGTGAACAGGGGCCGGTCCGGGTCGATCCAGCCGGTTTCCACGGCCATGGGGACCACGCGGGCGCACTGGCAGGGATTGGCCGGGTCCAGAAGGCCGCAGTGCTTAAGCAGGAAATCCCGCAGCCGTCGCCGGGCCCGGGAAAGCCGCTGGCGGAAGGCTTCGGGGGAGACGTCCAGAATCCAGGCGGCCTGGTCGCCGCCGATCCCGAAGACCTCGGTCAGGACGTAGGCCAGGCGCTGGGGCCGGTCCAGACAAAGCAGCAGGCCCTGCAGGCAACTGGTCCGGATTTCCTCGACGATAAGGGCCTGCTCCCCTTCGGGCGGCTGGTGCGGTTCGGACGCGGCCAGGCCCTTTTCGATCTGCTCCGCGTAGTAGTCGAAAGACACGGCCGCCCGCTCGGCCCGACGCTTGCGCGTAGTCAGGAGGTGGTTCGAGGCGACCCGCCAGACCCATGTGGTAAAGGCGCTTTCGCCCCGGAAGCCGTCCAGGCGGGTCACGATCTTGATCAAGATTTCCTGGGTCGCGTCCTCGGCGTCGGCCGGGTGGTAGAGCATGCGCAGGGCCAGGCCATATATGCGGTCCTGGACCTGGCGGACGACTTCCTCCAAGGCGGCCCGGTTGCCTTCCCGGGCCTGTTCCACCAGTTGCTCCAATGAGCCTTCCGCCACGTCGACCTCCCTCCGGGGCCCCTTCCGGCCCCTGTTGCCTATTTAGACACAAGCGGCCGGAAAATGTGACCGGAAAAATGAAGGGGGGTTTGAGGGCGCGGAGAGAAGACTTTTCGTTACCGCGGCGGGTTCGCGTTTGGCGGAAGCCAGGCCGGCGCGTTTCGCAATCCACGGCCCCTTCACCCCGCGCCTTCTCCCCCTGAGGGTGTCCATTTTGGCTGAAAATCAAGCAGACCGGATTCCCGCTTTCGAGGGAAATGCATGTAACTAACCGGCAATACTGCGATAAAATGAATAAACCTTTGTGGGGCCCACCCTTAATTGGGTTTCAAGAGCCATTTATCGACCGCCTCCCCTGAAGGTGTCGAGGGCGCTGTTCTGCACATTCCCTCCAGCTTGGGAACGAGCGGAAAAGTCGAGGAGGCGGGACGAGGAGCCATCCGGGGCCGGCCTCAACGTTTCGGGCCGAGGTCGTATTTTTTCTGGAGCACGTGGAGGCGCTGCCTGGAGATTCCGGCGATGCGGCAGGCCTCCTTGATCGAGCCCCGGGTCAGGGCCAGGAGGTCCCGGAGATACTGGCGTTCGAAGGCTTCGACCACGTCCTGCCGGGCCTGGCTCAAGGGGGGCAGGGGGCGGCAGGGATCGGCGGGCGGGCCGGGCGCCGGGGAATCCGTTTCGGGCGAATCCAGGGTGGCCCGGGCGGCGTGGATACGCAGGGCCAGGGGCAGGTGGGTCGCATACAGGGTCGGGCCGTCCAGGGAGGCTGACACGGCCTGTTCGAGGACGTTGACGAGTTCCCGGACGTTGCCGGGCCATTCGTAGGCCGCCAGGGCCTGGAGCAGATCGGAGGAGACGCCCTTGTTTTCGATGCTTTTGCGATCGCAGAGCTTGGCCACGTGGAACAGGGTCAGTTCCTTGAGGTCGGTAAGGCGCTTACAGAGGGGCGGGATGTGGATGAGATGGGCCTTGAGGCGAAAGAGGAGGTCGGGCCGGAAGCGGCCTTGTTCGACCATGGCCTCCAAGTTGCGGTTGGTGGCGGCGATGAGCCGGAAGTCGCTGGTCACTTCCCGATCCGAGCCCAGGGGCCGAAAGCGGTGTTCTTCCAGGACGCGCAGAAAGGCTTTCTGCATGGCCGGGGGCAGTTCGCCGACCTCGTCGAGGAACAGGGTTCCGCCGTCGGCCCCCTTGATCAGGCCGGTCCGGGAGAGTTCGGCGCCGGTGAAGGCTCCCCGGACGTGTCCGAAAAGGGTGCTTGCCACGAGGGTGTCCGGGAGGGAGGCGCAGTCGACCACGACAAAGGCCTTTTCGGAACGGGGGCTGTTGGCGTGGGCGGCCCGGGCCAGGAGTTCCTTGCCGGTGCCGGTCTCGCCGGTGATGAGGATATTGCCCAGGCCATGGGCGGCTTCGGCCAACTGGTCCAGGCAGGCGTTGATCTGTTCGCTCTCGCCGACGATACCCGGCCGCTTGACGGCCGACATGGCCCTGGCCGACGCCTTGTTTTCCCGGTACTGGATCGCGCGCTTGAGGGTCAGGATCATGCCCTTGACCGTGGCCCGTTTGGGCAGGTAGTCCCAGGCCCCGTTCTTGATGGCCAGTTCCGCGCCGTCCGGGGTGGTGAATCCGGTGATGATGATGACTTCGGGGCTGGACGGGGCGGCCTTGATCCGAGGGATGGCTTCCAGGCCGTTGCCGTCGGGCATGAGAACATCGAGGAATACGATGTCGTACCGGCCGGTGCCTGCTTCGGCCAGGCCTTCTCCCAGCCGGTTGACGAACTTGACCTCTTCTCCCATCTGGCGGACGACCCGGGACAGCATTTCGCAGACCAGGGGGTCGTCGTCCACGATCAATACGCTGGCCATGTCACTTCCTCGTCACTCACGGGATGCCGGTGGGTCGGGGGACACCAAGGCTCGATCCTCCGTCAAGGGGGGGGAGCCGGCCAGAGCCCGGCGGAGCGCCCGGGACAGTTCCTGGTTGCTCATGGGCTTGGTCAGCAGGATATCGATTCCGCTGCTTGAAATCTGGTCCATGGAGACGGTATCCGAATAGCCCGTGCACAGGATGATCGGGATGTCGGGCCGGCGGGATTTTATCTCGCGGGCCAGTTCGAGGCCGGTCAGGCCGGGCATGGTCAGGTCAACCAGGACCAGATCGAAATTTTCCGGGGCCTCCCGGAAGGCCTGGATGGCCCGCAGGCTGTCGGAAAAGCCCGAGACGCGGTACCCGAGACGGGAACACAGCTCGGTGACCATGCCGACCAGGGTCGTTTCGTCGTCGACCAGCAGGAGCCGTTCGCTGCCGGGCTCGAGGCCGGGGTGGGCCGCCACCTCTTCAAGTCTTGTTTCGTCAATCCGGGGCAGGTATATGTCGAAGGTCGTCCCCCGGCCGGGGCGGCTCCGGACAAAGACTTCTCCCTCATGACTCTTGACGATGCCGTGCACCGCGGCCAGGCCCAGGCCGGTGCCTTCACCGGGGGCCTTGGTCGTGAAAAAGGGGTCGAAGACCCGTTCGATAATGGACGGGTCGATGCCGTGGCCCGTGTCGGAAACCGACAGTTTCAGGTACGGGACGGGCTCCAGAATCCGGGTCCGGTCCGGGGATTCCTCCTCGGGAGCGATGGCGGCCAGGCGGACCGTGATGACGCCGCCCCGTTCGCGCATGGCGTGGGCGGCATTGGAAAGAAGATTCAGCAGGACCTGGTGAATCTGGGTGGGGTTGGCTGAGACGTAATCGGAATCGTCCAGGAGTTCCTGGTGAATCGCGATGGTCGTCGGCAGAGAGGCCCGAAGCATTTTCAGGGACTCCTTGACCAGCGGGACCAGGGCCAGGGGCCCCAGGTCCTCCTGGCCCTGGCGGCTGAAGGCCAGTATCTGTTCGACCAAATCCTTGGCCCGGTGGCAGCCCCGGAGAATCTGGCTGACGTTGTCGTGAAGCCAGCCGCCATCCGGCAGCTCATCGAGCGTGATTTCGGCAAAGCCCGTGATGGCCCACAGAATATTGTTGAAATCATGGGCGATGCCCGCGGCCAGCGTGCCCACGGCCTCCATTTTCTGGGACTGGCGCAGAAGGGCCTGGACCTTTTCCTTTTCCGCCTCGGCCTGTTTGCGGTCCGTCACGTCGCGGCTGAAGGAGGCGACCCGGAATATGCGGCCGCTCCCATCGAAAATCGGGTGCAGTTTGTGCTCGAATATCCGCCCCCCCCGCTTATCGATGAACTCGATCGGCTCCTGGCCGTCAATAACCTGCCGGAGCTTTTCCAGGCGGGATTCCACGATCCCGGGGGGCAGAAACTTTCGGAGGCCCCGGCCCAGAAGGTCCGGGACCTCTGCTCCGAGTCTTCGGGCCGCCAGCTCATTGGCCATGAGGACGTTGCCTTCCGGGTCGAAGAGCAGGGCCAGTTCGGGCGAGGCGTTGAGCAGGACCATGGCGGTCTTGCGGCTGTCGCGAAGCGACCGTTCGGCCTGTCTTCGTTCCGCCTCGAGGCGGGCGGCGTAAAGGGCCATTTCCACCGCGATCCGGAGTTCCCGGTCCTGGAAGGGCTTGAGCACGTACCCCAAAGGGGCCGCGGTCATGGCCCGCCTCAGATGGTCGGCGTCTCCGTGGGCCGTGATGAAGATGATGGGCAGGTCGAAACGCGAGACGAGGACCCGGGCCGCCTCGATGCCGTCCATCTCCTCCCGCAGGACGATGTCCATGAGCACCAGGTCCGGCCTGGCCATTTCCGCCAGACCGATAGCCTCGGGGCCGGATTTCGCCAGGGCCACGACCTGGTAGCCCATGGCCTCCAGGCGCTCCGATAGGTCCAGGGCGACCACGTGTTCGTCCTCGACGATCATGATCCTGGCTGATGCCTTGGCCTCGGGCCAACTCATTAAAACCCCCCTGATTACGATATCGACGATATGCCGGGAACGGCCTGCCCCACTCCGAGGATGAGACCTCGACCGGGCCGAACACGGTTGCCCGCCCGTTCGCGGACCGTCGTTCCGGAGGGGATGAGTTCCATGATGTAGGTTTTTTGAAGAAAAGACAAGACCCTGAGAGGGAAAAAGCGCGACGGGCCTTGGAGGGATGGACCCGGTCCGGTTGCGGACGGGTCTGACAGCGGTCGGTCAAGAACGCGGAACCGCTGGCTTTTATTGATACACTGAATAATATACGCAATAGCGTAATAATAACTTGACAAATGTTGTAACTGCGTATATAGTATCCACTATGAAGATGTTAACTGGCAAATCAAGAAGATTCAAGGCGGCGGCCGGATCGGTCAGAGCCGCCCGGTCCGCTCGCTTGCTCGTGCCCGGGGTCGCGGAGGGCAAATGCAATGAAACGAACACCACACTGTTCGTCGAACCCTGCCCGCGGCCGTCTTCACGGCGGGAGGGGCGGGCTGAATATGTGGAGCGGACGCCCGCCCCGAGGTCTGCCTCGGGGCGGGCCCGCCGGATCGGAAGCTTGGCCTGTCCCCTGACCGGTCCGAGGTTTCCGGAGGCCGGGCGTCGGGAAAGTCAGTCCGGTTCGGTGCCGGGGGGGGGATGCCGGTGAGCCGATCGTCGATCAACCCCGGTTATGCGGCCCGGGTCCGGGACGAACCCTTCATGGCCCCTCCCGGACCGGACATCCGGTGTCCCCAGTGTAAAAAGACCCTGGGCCAGGGACGGGTGGTCGTCTTTTACACGCGCTGCAAGCACTGCCGGAAATGGGTGTTATTGAAACGGGAGGTTGACCCCTAAACGAACTCGGACTTCGGCCAGGCGCCGGAACATCCAGCGCGGCCCGCCCGCCTGCATCCATTGAAACAGCGGCTCAAGCAGCCCGGTTTTCGGAGCGACGCTCCGTCAACCGGGCTTTTTTCGCCCTGGAAGCCGGGCCGGAACGGCAACGCGCGGCACGCCGCCTTCGAGGGGATCGCCCGGAAAATGAAAGGTTTGACATGCGGGAACTGTTGTTAGCCATCGAGTCTGAAATCGAGTCCTCCCTGGCCTACATCCGGGACGAGGATGTGTTCATTTCACCCCATGCCACTTGGCTGCCCGAGTCGGTCCAGCATCCCTGCCTGGCGATCAAGGACGGCGCGATCGAGCGCACGGAACTGACCGGCGGCATGTGGCAAGAGACCATGACCGTGATTCTGACCGTGTACGTCTCCTTTACCGGAGACGGCCGGGTTCCCGTGGTCGGGGACGTCAGTGTCAAGGGGGTCCTGGAGATCGCGGAAGACGTCCACGAGGCCCTGGACGAGAACCTTCTGAGCCTCACCGGCATGACCTCGGCCTTCAGCCCTTCGGAAAAAGGCGCGGAAGTGGTCTGGGACGGCCGGGGCGGCGGCATGGAGAAAAAGGAGATCACCTATCAGTACGTCCGGGAGGTCGATCGACCGTAAGCGGCCGGAAGCGATAGCAGTCGTTTATCACGCCGGAGAATCCGGCAAATCAACCAGCATGATGGAGGTGCTTGAAGATGTCCCGTAATTTCTTTTCCACTTACAACGTTCTGGCCGTCAGCGCGGCCCACTCGGAAGACCGGATCAACGAACCCCTGGCCCCGGATACGGCCCTGCTGGCCGGGGCGGCCGACGTGATCAATCTCGAGTCCCGTCGGGAGACCAACGCCGAGGAGGCCACGGGCAAGGAGGAGCCGGACGTCATTTACGACCTGGGCGGACTGGCCGCGGCCACCTTCAACTTCGACAAGTGTCAGGCCCAGCACGCGGCCTTCCTGCTGGCCTTTGCCCTGGGGTCGGTCTCCACGGCCGGGGCCGGCGGGAGCGGCTATCTGCATTCCATCACCCCGATCTCCGGGGACCTGGACGAGGCCCGGAGCAATCCGTCCTTTACGGCCGTGCAGCGCCTGGGCAGCTCCGTGGCCAAACGCCTCTTCGCCTCGTGCTTCGTCGACCAGGCGACCCTGACCGCGGCCGCGGATTCATGGCTCAAGATCGCCGGCACGATCAAGGGCACCGGTTACACCCAGGGCAACGTCAAGACCGACCAGGTGGCGGGATACGAGGACGACGCCTCCGTGACCCTGAGCCTGAACGCGGTCCAGGGCGCGGACGCGGCCGCCCGGCTCGAATCCATCCACTATGCCCGTTTCAAGGCCGTCGGGGACGCCCACTGGCAGTACGCTTCGGTCACGGCCGTGTCCGGCGACACCCCGGCGGTCCTGACCGTGACCCCGCTGTCCGCGTCACACGACGCCGGGACCTGGGATATCGGGTACGTGCCGGATGAAGAGACCTCCCTGGTCGCTTCCACCGCCACTTCCGATCCGCCGAACGATACGACCGGAGTATTCACCGATTCCGGCGTGACGATGGTCGTCGACGAGCATATCGGCCGCTGGCTGGTCATTCTGTCCGGCACGGCTTCGGGCCGGATCTGGAAGATCACTGACAATACTGTCACGACCCTCACCTGCTCGGGAATCAATCTCTATGCGGCCGGGGTGCGGTCCGGGGATTCCTACAAGGTGGTGCAGTTCGGCTGGCTGCCCCTGCCGGCCCGGGTCTCCGAACCCCCGCTCCGGGTCTCCGGGGTCTATCTCCACCTGGGCGGGGCCTGGAACGGGTCCGCCTTCCAGGGCGGGTACCAGTTGGCCGCGCCCCTCAAGGAACTGGTCTGGACCTTCAACAACAACCTGACCCCCCAGTTCACCCCGGGCTCGGGCACGGACGCCTTTGCCGACCGGGCCCTGCGCAGCGGCCGGGGCCAGACCCTGACCCTGGACAAGGACTGCCGGGACTGGCTGCTCCAGCAGCGCCTGGCCGACAACGAGACCTTCGGCATCCACCTGCTGTGCGAGGGGCCGGAGTACGAGGCCGGGCACAAGTACCAGATCGAAGTCGTTTTTCCCAAGGTCGGCCTGCTCAGCGCCGAAGTCGGTGAAGCCGACGGTCGTCTGAGCGAAAAGGCCGAAGTGGTCATCCTCGAGGACGACGCCTACGGATCGGTCATCGCCCGGGTCAAGAACCAGCAGAGCGGGTACGCGGCCTAGTCGGGGACGCCAGGCCGCTAGGGGAATAAAAATGAACCACGGAGGCATGGAGAGCACGGAGAAGATGAATCCGCAGAATACGCAGATTTTTTCCGGGAGAAATATTCTGTTCTTCTCTGTGATTTCCGTGTCTCCGTGGTGAATCCATAATCACGGAGAGAAAGGAAAAGGGGAATGGCGAGAATCATCGGAGAAAACGTGGTCAACCAGGTCGAGATATACGACGCCATCGGCGGCGGCACGGTGGTCTTTTTCTATCGAACGCCGTCCACTTCGGACCGGGCCGGGTACCAGGCCGATTCCATCGAGTTCAAGGCCGGCCGCAAGCCCAAGGCCCGCCTGAGACTGGCCGAGACCCGCCAGAAATACGGACTCCAGATCATCACCGGCATCCGGGAAGGGGACGTCCTCTACCGGGACGAAAACGGCGAGACCCGGCCCCTGACCAGCGAGACGCCCGGATGGAAGGAGCAGCTTTCCCGGTTCGCTCCGGAGCTGGTCGAGGCGATGGCCGCGCACGTCTTCGAGGCCGCCGCCGCCCTGCCGCCGGAAGAAGGGGACGATGAGGACGAATCGGGAAACGACTGATCCCCGCCGGCCCGGCCGCCGTGCTGGAGCGGGACCTCAAGGCCCTGCTCACCGGCGAAGGCCTCTGCTCGGAGCGGGACGCGGCCGACTGCGAGGCCCGGCACGGGGACTGGCTGGACTGGGCCTGCCAACGGTGCGAAAAGGTCCAGCCGGACCGGTTGTCGGGACGGGCCCTGCGGATCGTCTTCCTCCGCGAGCTTCAGCGGGGAGGCTTTCCCTTCGGCCCGGACGACCTGAGCCTCGAAGACTGGCTGGGGCTGGGCCTGGCCGCCCGCATCGAGGACCGATCCCGGTTGCTGGCGGAACTGGCGCCTTGGATGGCGCCCGGGCGGGGATGAGTTCATTTCAGCGGGACGAGAACCGCTATCAGGAGAGGGGTTAACCGGTGGCCGACAATAGTGTAAAAATTTCGCCTGCAGGTACAACGACACTATCGGTATTGTCCAAAGTCATTCGTGGGGCTATCAGTAGTACTCAAGCTTTGGTCGCATTAACCGAGCAGGCGGCAAAACAGGAAAAAGCCGAAGCCAAACTTGCGGCTGTGCTTAAAGCCACGGGAAATGCGATCGGTTATAAGAGTGAAGAACTGGGTCAAGAGGCCCTGAAGATGCAAACGCTAACTGGAATTAGCGACGAAGTCATCCTCAATGCTCAGGCCGTTCTGGCTACTTTTAAAAACGTAAAAAGAGTTATGTTCGGCGAAACGACGCAGGCGGCTCTGGATATGACCACTGTGTTGAGCGACGGAGAGCTGTCTGCAGCCTCTCTCAATACAACAATGATCCAGCTAGGTACAGCCATGAACGATCCAATCAATGGCCTTAATGGATTAATCCAGGCTGGTATCACCTTCGATAAAAATCAGAAGGATCGGATCGAATCCCTCATTAAGGAAAACAAGCTGTTCGAGGCCCAAGAGATAATCATTAAGGAGTTGAAAGACAGATTCGGTGGAGCGGCGGAGGCGCAGGGGAGACTATTTTCAGGACAAATAAATGCCGCAAATGCATCGATCGATAACTTGTTGGAAGAACTTGGATATAGCATAACGAAAAACGTTGACGTGAATAACAAGATATCGGCTGTAATGTCGGGTGCCGAGTCATTGCAGAGATTCGCCCATAATAATCAGGAATATCTGAACAGGTTGGTGGGCTACTTCGTAAGCAACCCAAAAATGTTACTCAATTTGTTATTCCCAACCAATTTTCTGAGGACACTTCCTGATACCATCGGTGAGTCAATTCTAGATGCAATAATTCAAACTGAAAGACTGGAACCAGGTAGCTGGTCTAAACCAATTCCTCTTCCACCGGACCAGCAAAATAAAAATGCTGAAGCAACATCTCAAAGCTCCAGCAGAAAAGTCCAGGCCCCTCCAAGTGACAACACTGCGGCTTCAAAGAAGACCGGCATTGAATCATTGCTTGCAAAGCAGACGACCTGGTCTGAGCAAGGGATACGGATTTTCAAGGATTTCGTCACCCAGATTGATCTTATTCTAGACAAGGGTTTTGTTTCCGTAGTCGAAGGGGACTTCGAAGCCCTGGACAAGCTGGTGGAATCCTGTTCGGACAACATGGTCAAGTCGGTTGCCGGTGCGGTCAGCAAGATGGGCGCCCAGTGGGTGACCAGTGAGGTGGCCAAACTGTTTGAAATCGACACCGAGGCGGAGGAGCAACAGAAAGTCTTCGACGAAAAGGCCATTAAGAGCGAACAGGAACGGCTGCTGAAGTCGGGTGAGTTTTTCAATGGAATCAAGGCCGCATATCTCGATCTGCTGCGCGATCAGACGACATGGTCCGATCAAAGCCAGGAAATCTTCAAGGAGTTCGTCACCCAGACCAGCCGCCTTTTCGAACAAGGCCTCATCTCAGTGATCAAGGGCGACTTCGAGAACCTGGACAAGCTGCTGGAAGGATTCCTGGACAATATGATCCAGTCGGTCGCCAATGCGGTCGGACAAATGGCCACCCAGTGGGCGACCAACGAGGTGGCCTCCCTGATGGGCATCGATCTGTCCAGGCTGGGCATGAACAAAATGGCCGGCACGGGCGTGGGGGCGTCGGGCGGGCTGATGAACACGGCCCTGAGCGGATACGGGATGTACAACTGGCTGGGCGGATCAGAGGCGGCAACCGGGGCTGCCGCTGCCGCTGTCGGGGCCGTTCCTCTGGGTCAGATTGCAGGAGGGGTCGGTTTGGAAGGGCCATTTCTAGGGGCCAGTTCCGCGGAATGGGGGACAGGTGCGGCAGCCGCCGGCGGTCTAGGCTCGGCATTCATGGCCTACCTCCCATACATCGGTATCGCGATGTTGGCGCTATCGATGATCGGTGGAGGCAATCCGTTTTCGGGGCTCGGTACGACCGTGAACTGGATCGGGGATACGGTCGGCGGCGTGGCTGAAACAGTGGGCGGATTTGTCGAGGATGTGGTCGGCGGTATCGGCGATTTCTTCGGCTTTGCTTCGGGCACGGCCTACATCGAACGGGACATGATCGCCCGGGTCCACCAGGGCGAGCGGATTCTGAGCCGGGAAGACAACAAGGCCCTGATCGCGGCGGTTGGTCGCCTGTCGGACGGCGGGTCGGCCGGAGGGAATCAGGAAAACATCCACTTCCATTTTCACGGGGACGTGTACGCGGACGACGGGTCCAAGGACCGGCTGGCCGAGGACATGTATTTCCGCATGAAAAAAGTGCAGCGCCGGGAGATGCGGGCCGGCGCGGGGAGGTAGCACGTGGGCAGACCGAGGATTCTTTACCACAGCCTGGTCCAGTCCGGCCAGCTCGGCGCGTCGCCGATCAAGACCGGGCTGGCCACGGCGGCCCTGAAGGACGGGGCCGGTTCGGCGGAAATGCAGATCGCCGGGGCCTATACCGGCCAGACGGACAAGGAGTTCTGCGTCGAAATCGACAGTGTCCACAACGGCGCCGGAATCGGCCAGGCCACGTTCCGGTGGTCGGACGACGGGGGCGAGACCTGGCAGGCGATCGGCAGGGTCACTTCAAGCTCGCCGGTGCTCCTGGGTGACGGCTTGTATGTGTACTGGATAGAGGGTGAAGACGACGATTTCGTTTCGGGTGACGCCTGGTATTTCAAGGCCCTGGTGCCGTTCGGCCCGAACAAGGCGGCCGTCTGGGACCGGGACGAACGGTTTCGCTCGGGCGGTGTGGCCGGTTCGATACGGTTGACCTGGGACTCGGAGGTGAATATCGCGAAGACCCGGATTACGGAATCCGGCGATACTCGAACCACTGAAAATGACGGCACAAGGATTACGGAAGGTGAATGATGTCCAATATCAAAATCTCTCAGTTGACTGCCATGTCGGCCGCTCCGGAGGCGGACGACTATTTTGAAATCGTCCAGGCTGACGGTCAGACCAATAAACGGATCACCCTGTCCACGCTGTTGACGGACCTGGGCCTCGACGTCCAATTGAGGAACGCCCAGTTCAAATCCCGAATCGAAGGGCCGAACCAGTCCGGCCTGGTCGTCTGGGACAATACCCAGCGCTGGCGGTCGATTTCTCTCCAGAGTGCATCCAGTAGCGCCTGCAGGAACTGGTTTTTTGTCGCGGGTGAGACGGAAGCAAATTCATGCAAGTTATTCATCCGCTCCAGTAGCTACTCGGTTACCGATCCCAGCGCGGCGAACGATATCGTCACGATCAGCGAAACGGGAAGAGTCGGCGTGAGAACCACTTCTCCGACGGCCTATCTTCAGGTCAACTCGGACGTGGTCACTGTCCCGGTCATAGCCGCCTTCGCGAGTTCGCAAAGATTCCGCTCCTTCGGTCTGCTGTCGAACAACAGCACGGCATCGAGAAACTGGTACATGGTCGCCGGTGAGTCAGGCGCCACGTCGGACAAACTGTATTTTCGATCGAGCGGGCACGAAAGCTCCGATCCAAGTTTAGCCACAAACCGTATGGTTCTGACCGAAAGCGGTTGTTTAGGTGTCAACAAGGCGCCCGAAGAGCGCCTGGATATGGACCTGGCCACCGAAGACCTGGCCTTTGTGGATGCGGGATCGGATGGCGCTTCGGAACAGGACTGGATCCAGGTGAAAGTCGGCGAAAATACAGGTTACATTCGCGTGTTCGCGGCCAAGTGAGGAGGACGACTTATGGCTCTTCAGAAAAACTACACCCTGCCGAACGGAGTCGTCGGCAGCTATTGGAGGGCGGACGGGGTCCTGGTTCGAAACGGCCAGGGGGTCGCCTATCTGTCCCTGTATCTCGACGAACCGACCCGTCGGAATGGGGCCGAACCCCTTGTGACGCGGCACCATACGCTCGATGGATTCACCGTCGAAGCCATGAGCGAGGCAGGGTACAACCCCTATAAAATCGCGTACGAGCAGACCAAGGCCGGGTTGGTGCTCGATGGGGACTACGGCTTTGACGACGCGGAGGACGTCTGATGTCCGCGGAAGCCCCGATGCAGGCCAAAAGGCGCATGGCCGAGGAGATCGCGCGGCTGCGATCGGAAAACCAGGCCCTCTATGCCCGGGGTGAACTGGCCATGCTGATGCTCAACAGCCTCCTCAACCAACCGGCTCCCCAGCCGCAACCGGCCGAGGAGATCATCCGGGAATTCGAGGTAAACAATGGCCATACCTGAGTTCGACGTGGTCGTGATCAACGGCCACAACTTCACCAGCGCGGCCACCATCAGGCTCCAGGGCTCGGACGACGCGGCCGGGCCCTGGACCGGCACGCCGCCCTGGCAGGAGACGGTTACCTGGGCCCAGGGCCATATCGTTCACCTGATCGGGAGCCACGATCCCTATCGGTATTACAACCTGTATGTTTATGACCCGGGCAACCCGGACGGGTATGTCGAGGTGGGGCACCTGTTCTTCGGCTCCTGGTACGAATTTTCCGTGTACTTCCTGTACGGACGGGAATGGCGTGAGCAGGCCCTGGTCGAAACAGCCCAGAATCTTCACGGCGTGGGCCGGGACCTTTACCGCAACTGGGGCCGGGAGTTCACCTACCAACTGGACAAGGCTTCGGCGGCCGACATCGAGGCCCTGGACGCCATGTTCGAAGCCGTGACCGACCGGGAGACCGGAACGATTCAACCGGTCTACTGGTGGGAGAGGCCGGAAGACGCCTCGACCTTCCGGATGGTCCGGCTGCAGGGCTTCCAGGAGACGCTCCAGCGGCGGGAGTACCGCGACCTGCGCCTGGAGATGAGCGAGGTCATGAAAAGTGTATAGAACACGGCTGGACTGGGACGAGCGGATGGCCCGGGGACGGATGCCGGTGCCCTACGTCCTGCTGGAAACCGCCCTGGGCTGGCGGGTCTTCGGCTCCCAGGGGACGCCCTGGCTGCTCTCGTGGGAACTGGCCACGGCCGGCGGGAGCGTCATGGCCGACGGCACGATGAGGGCCGGCGAGGCCCATGCCTTGTTCGACGTGGGCAGCCGGGTCGTGTCCTTCGGCCGGTTCGAGCGGGCACTGAACCCTCGTACGGACGACATCCTGACCGCTTATACCACCCGGAGCCAGGGCTGGACGACCGTGATTCTGGACAATGCGGACGGGTACTTCACCCGGATCATGGCCCGGGAACCGGTCCTGGGCAAGCGGGTTCGGATCCACGTCGGATATTCGGGCGACCGGATATCCCGGCACCTGTCCCTGTTCGTGGGCACCGTGGCCGAGGCCCGGCCCGTGGGCACGGAACTGGCCCTGGACGTCGAGGAGTCCCTGAGCGGGCTGAACGAGACCTACTACCTGCGCCGGGCCAATGATTTCCCGGACGCGGGCGATACGGGTTCGGCCCTGCCTCTTCCTTACGGAAACCTGACCGATGCAGGAGAAAAAGGTGTCTGGACCTGCCCCTGCATCGACAAGACCCGGTTCGTATACGCCTATGCCGGCCGGCCGGTACTGTCCAAGGACAACGGCAATCCGGTCCGGGTCTGGGCCGACGGCGAGGCATTGTATGAATCCGATTTCACCTTCAAACACGCGGACCCGGACTACGGGGACGCGGCCACGATCACCCTGGATTCCGATCCGGAAGGCAAGACCATAACCGCTTCGGGCATGGGCCGGGACAACGGGGTCGGCCGGCTGATGAACAACCTGGTCGACGTCATGGAGGACTTCCTCGGCCTGGCCGGCTGGGCCGGGGAATGGGACGTCACGGCCCGTTCCAGAACCCGGTCGGTCTTCCAGAAGCAGGAGTACGCCCTGGGCGGGGTTGTCACGGAGGATACCCAGATATTCCAGGTCCTCCAGGACATGGCCGCCAGTTTCCTGGGGTCGGTCTACCTGGACGGACCGGGGCGCCTGGTCGTGCGACTGGGCTCGGACCGGTACAAGGACCCGGTCGCGGCTCTGGTCGGCCGGAGGGACACGGGCGAGGTTCAGCCCCGGCAGAGCCTGCGCTACCTGGTCAACCAGTGCCCGGCCAACTTCCGGTACCTGTACGCGGACGGGTCCTGGGACGGATTTGACGACGGGGAGCATACCCGGGACCCGGCTTCGCAGCGAATCTTCGGGGTCCGCCAGCCCGGGGAGCCCTATCCGTTTTACTGGTGCCGGGACCTGGCCTCGGTCCGGACCATGCAGGCCTTTCTGGTCGAACGGTTCAAAAACCCGGTCTGGGTCATGGACTTCACCGAGGTCAGGGGCCGGTGCATCAACGTGGACGTGGGAGACATCCTGGCCTGCACCTTCAAGGGTCTGTTCAGTGACGGCGAGGAAATGGTCAATCAACTGGTGCGGGTCCTGAGCGTTCGGCCGGACCTGGACCGCATGGTCGTCGAGTTCACGGCAATGGATACGGGCCGGTTCCTGCCGATCCAGCCATTTTCTGGTGGCGGACCCTACCTGGCCGGAGGGGCCTACCTGGCTGACGGCTCGTATCAGGCCGGTGGAAACCGGGACACGAACGATTATTGAGAAATCAAGGAGGAAATATTATGAAACGATATGCAATCCATATCATCGCGATTCTGATCGTCGTGCTGTTCGCCGGCCTGGCCGTGGCCACGGACCAGCGCATCAAGTACAACGAGTTCATGGTCGGGGCCAACCACCCGACCCTGGCCGACACCTTGAACCGCTTGACCCTGGAAGAGCACAGCAACGAAGGCAAGCACAAGCAGGTGACCCTGCCGGAAAAGGGGGCTGGGCCGACCACCCTGGCCAATGAAGTATCGATCTATTCCAAGGAAAAAGGCGGGACGGCCATGCCGTTTTTCCGCCTGGAATCCGACGGCGACGAGATTCCCATCGGCACGGCCATTCTGGGAGACGACGCGGCCGGGCGGACCTTGCGGTTAATGAAGGTCGTTATCGAAAAAAGTACGCCCGGTTCCTCGATCGCGATTACACTGACCAACGCATGGAACGGAGACAGCCAAGATAAACAAAGCGATATCACGAAAGGATTTTCCAACACCAAGTTCGCCCTGAGTTCTGACGGCAAGGTGTTTACGATTAAGGAGGCGGCCCTGAGCGGCACCCCGGTTTTTGCGGAGATTTTAAATGTAAGAAACTGGAGTACTGGAGATGAACACGTCTGGCCGCCCAACACCCATTATACCACCTACGCGGATGTCGATGGAGCCGATATTATCATGGCCGTGATAGACAACAATGCGACGATAGACCTGACGGAAAAGATGGGTTACGGTCTGGAGGCGCATGCGACGCTGATGTACATCACGTCGGAATAGCAGCCAAGGTTACGGGACCGGGCCGCGGCCCGGTCCTTCAACCCGAATTTTACGCTTGGGTTCGGCAACGATATAGAACCCAACCGCAAGATTCGGATTTACACGTCAAGCGACTGGCAGAGGAGCGTCACGGGATGGAGCACGGGCCGGGAGGTATTCAGTTCGATCTGCCACTTGCAGGTCTCGCAGTCCGTGATGACCACATCGGGCCGGATCGCTTCGATCCGTCGGAACAGGTCACGGCCCACTTCCTGGGCCACGGGATGGAACTCGGACTTGAAACCGTACGTTCCGGCGATGCCGCAGCATTCCGAGTGGAGCAGCTTCAGGTTCAGGCCGGGGATGCGTTTGAGCAGTTCGATGGTGTACAAGGCGCCGCCCATGCGTTCGAGATGGCAGGGCGCGTGGTAGGCCACGGTCAGTTCGAGAGGCCCGAGGCGGGGGACGGGGCCTTCTTCGAAACAGCGGTGGACGAAACGGGTGATGTATTCGATCCGCCCGGCAATGGCCGAGTTGTCCAGCCCCAGGAGATTGGGGTACTCGTTTTTCAGGGCAAAGGAGCAGGTCGAGGAGGCGGAGACGATCCGGGCGGCCTCTCCAGAGGCCCGGGTCAGGACCCCGATGTTGTGGCGGGCGTTTTTTCGGGCCCGGTCGATGTATCCGCCGGCCATGAGCGGAACGCCGCAGCAGACCTCCCGGGTCAGGGTAACGCCGAAACCCAGGGCGTTGAGGAGCCGGACCACGTCCCGGCCCAAGGCATGGTCGTTGTAGTTGACGTAGCAGCCATGGAAGTAGACGGCCTTACGCTCGAACCCGTCCTGGGATGAAGCATGGTCACTGAACCAGCGCTCGAAGGTGCCCCGGTCGTACCGGGGCAGGGGCCGGTCGACCGGAATCCGGAACAGCTTGTCGGCCAGAATTCGGGCGGGCTTGAAGCCGGCCAGGGCGTTGACCAGGCGGCTGGCCCGGACGGCCGGGCGGCCCAGGAGATCGGTCCGCCCGAGCAGGAAGTCCCGGGGCCGGAAGGTGCGTCCGGCGTATTTCCATTTGGCGGTCTGGATGATGTCGGCGATCCGGACGTCGGACGGACAGGCGATTTCGCACCGCTTGCAGTTGGTGCAGAAGCGGAGAGAGTCGTCGAGCAGGCCGGGGTCCTTGATGCGCAGTCGTTCGGCGTCCGGCCCGGACTGTTTGGGACCGGGGAATTCCGGGGAGACGCGGGCCACGGGGCAGTATATGGTGCAGACCGTGCACTTGAGGCAGTGGTCGAAGGTGATGTTTTTCAGGTCGATCATATTCAGTCCGCCGCGACCCGCAGGGCGGCCTGAAAGCCCGTGGCGATGGCCGTGCCGCCGCCGCTGCCCTCCTTGACCGGGTTGTACCCGGCCAGGACCGCGCCGACGCAAAGCAGGTTTTCCACCGGCCGGCCGTGACGGTCGAGGGGTCTGAGGGCCTGGTCGGTCTTGACGCCGTATTCGAGGAAGGGGTGGCCGCGCCGGTCCAGGAAGGCCGGCGAGTACCAGTTGCCTCGTCCGGGCTGGTAGTCCATTTCCAGACCGAAGACCGGTTCGCTCATCCGGTCGAACTCGCTGACCAGGCCGCCGCTGAAAAAACTGCCGCCGGCCAGGACGAAATGGCCGGCCCGTAGCCGGGAGTCGCCGTAGTTCCGGGTGTGGACGTGATCCAGGCGGCCGCCGGTGATCTCCCCGCCGATGACCCGGTCCCCGGCGATGAAGACGCCGCCCCGGGCGGCGAACCGGGACTTGAGGGCGTTGTCCATGCGCAGGCCCAGGATGGAGGGGGGCAGGGTCGGGACCTCGTAGATGATGAGTTCGGTCAGGTCCATGAGGCGTTTCATGACCCGGTTGTAGTCCTCGAACCCGATGACGGCCGGCAGGCCGACGAAGACGGCCCCCCGGGCGGCCTCCTTGACGCGGGCGGCGACCAGGCCCAGGCCCCGGCCCGAATCGAACATGCGCCCGAGGTCGATGGAACGGAATTCGTGGGGGTTCTGGGGCGTTTGTTCGAACCAGGGCAGCTCGATTTGGCCGGTGACGATCTCGCAGTCCTTGAACAGGGCGTTTCGCCTGAGGTTGGCGGCGGCCAGGCCCGGGTGAAAGTCGCGAAAGCCCTTGACGGTCAGGACGGCGATCCTGGGCTGCCGGAAGAAGGCCTCACGGATTCGCTCGTTGAAGACGCTGGCCTGGGAGAGATAGGTCGGCCGGAGGGTGCCCAGGGCGGTGACGTGAAAATGGTTGTCGCGCCCGTTGGAGCAGATTTCCAGGCCCTCGGCCAGGAGTTCCCGGCGGAAGAAGTCCAGGGATGCTTCGATGGTTTCGGGGCCGCATTTGGCATAAGGGTGGCCGGGCCGGGCCTCGATGAACCGGGACAGGGTCTCGAAGGGCGCGGGGACCACCTGGCCGGGCGGGTCGTAGCCCAGGAGGTCGATGGAGCCGGAGGAGAAGTGAAGCGCGCTCATGCCCGCGGAAATGATGGCGCAGCTCAATCCGTCGTCGAGGCATTTCAGGCCGCAGGTCAGTCCGGCCAAGCCTCCGCCGATGATGATGCAGTCGTACTTCAATCCGCCTCGTCGCTTTCGGAGGGCCGATCCAGTTCGGTCAGACCGAACAGGCCCTGGTAGATCCAGTAGGTGAATTCGAGTTCCCGCAGGGCGTCTCCCCAGAGGACCGGTTTGAGGCCCTTGAAGCGCTCTTCGAGAAAGTCGATGAGCATGCGGGTCGCTTCGTCACCCTTGGCCGGCCCCAGTTCGGTGAACAGGCCGGCGGCGCGATAGGCGCACAGCTCCCCCTGACAGGGGCCCATGCCCAGGCGGGTTCGGCGGCGCAGGTCGATGAGGTCCTTGGCCATCAGGTGCCGGACGGCGTAGGTCACTTCGCCGGCGGTGACCATTTCGCATTCACATATCAGGCCGTAGCTCTTGGGGTCGCGGCTCAGAAAGCGGTGGGCCCGTTCCCCATGGCGGTAGTGGGTCGAGCCCACGACCGACTGGGGAATGCCGGAGAAGCGCCGGGCCGTTTTTTTCAGGGGGGCCTTTTTCCCCGAACCGGGCAGTGGCGTGGAGCGGGTGGAGCAGGCGGCCTTCCGGCCCAGCTTGCGGCAGACCAGGTCGGCGGTCATTTCGGCCATGAGCCGATAGGTCATGAGCTTGCCGCCGGCGATGGTCACCAGACCCTCGGCCCCGTCGCGCTCCAGGTGGTCGACCAGGACGATGCCCCGGGAGATGTCCCGGCCGAAGGTCTTGCCGGATACGGCCACCAGGGGTCTGACCCCGCAGTAGGCCCGCAGAACCCGGGTTCTGGAGACGTTGGGAATCAGTTTTTCGCCGTCGGCCAGGAGCACTTCGATCTCGTCGTCATCGACGACCAGGTCTTCGATCTCGTCATAGGGGATTTTCTTGGAGGTGGTGCCGATGAGGGAGACCGTGTCGCCGGGGACGATGATGTCGCCGTCGGCTGGAGGGCGACAGCGGTTGATGACCACGTTGTTGACCCGGTAGTCGATGATGACCATGGAGCCCTTGGAGGGGAACATGGGCAGGTCGATGCCGGCCCAGGCGCAGACCTTCTGGCCCCAGACGCCGGAGGCGTTGACCACCACCCGGGCCCGGAGTTCGAAGGGCTCTCCGGTCCGTTTGTCCAGACAGTTGAAGCCGGCGATGCGTTCCCGGTCGACGATCAGGCCGGTGACTTCGGTGTGGGTCATGACCTTGGCCCCATGTTCGACGGCGTCCAGGACGTTGGCCGACGTCAGGCGGAAGGGGTCGATGGTTCCGTCCGGGACCTTGAGGGCGGCGACGATGTCGGGGTTGAGATGGGGTTCGAGGCGGCGGGCGTGATCCGCGGAAATTTCATCGCATTCGATGCCTGCGGCCCGACAGCCTTGCAAGAGGAGGGCGTGAAAGCCCGGGTCGTCGTCGGGCAGGGTGACGAAAAGCCCGCCGGTGTTTTCGATGCAGTGATGGGCGATCTTTTTCAGAATCCGGTTTTCGGCGATACATTCGACGGCGGATTCCGGGTCCTGGACGGCGTACCGGGCCCCGGAGTGGAGGAGTCCGTGATTGCGGCCCGTCGTGCCGGAGGCCAGGTCGTTTTTTTCGATCAGGACCGCTTTGAGTCCGCGCAGGGCGCAGTCGCGGAGCGTGCCCGCCCCGGTAATTCCGCCGCCGATCACGGCCACTTCGCATTCAACGATCCGCATCGAGGCCGTCCCTTCGTTCGCGGCCCGGCAGCGGCCGCTGGAGGCTGGGGCGATTCACGGAGGGTCCGGAAGGTCCGGTCATTCCTCGCCGTGGGGATCGACGTATCGGGAGGGTTGCAGCCCCTTTTCCCGCAGCTCCTTTTCGTCGACCACTCCGACGATATTCCGGGCGGACATGCCTTCCTGGTTGAGGTCCACGGGACGGGTCCTGACGAGCGGACGGCCCTGGCCGTCCTCGACCAGGCGGACCATGGGCCGGAGGAGCTGGCCGTGGTTCAGGGCGACCACGACGGCGACTTCTCCGGTATCCAGCCGAACCACGGTCCCGGGCGGGTAGATGCCCAGGGTGTAAACGAAGCGGTCGAGCCACTTGGCGGAGAACTGTTTGTCCCGCATCTGAAAAAGGACCCGCAGGGCGGCAAAGGGCTGGAAGCCTTTTCGATAGACCCGTTCGGTGGAGACCGCGTCGAACACGTCGGCCATGCCGCAGATGATGTTGTAGGGGTGGACCTGGTTGCCGGAAATACCCTTGGGGTATCCGCTGCCATCGATACGCTCGTGGTGGCCGAGGACGATGCCGAGGGCGGCGGGCGAGATTTCCTGGTAGCCCTTGAGCATTCGCACGCCGTTGATGGGATGCTGCTTGATGATCTCGAACTCCTCGGGAGTCAGTCTGCCGGGTTTGTCCAGGATTTTTCGGGAGATGTGAATCTTGCCCACATCGTGGAGGATGGCCCCCAGGCCCAGTTCCCGAAGCTCCTCGGCCGTCATGCCGGCATTGCGCCCCAGGGCCACGGAGAGCACGGACACGTTCAAGGGATGGGCGAAGTCGTATTTGTCGTAGACCCGGATTTTCAGGAGGGCCAGGAAGGCGTCCCGGTTGCGAAAGATGCTGTCGATGACGTCCTCGACGGTTTCGCGGACCGCCTCGATGTCGATCTTGCCCCCTTCCTCGATCCGGGCCATGACGTCCTTGATGGATTGCAGGGCATGGGAGTAGGCCTCGCGGACCCGGGGCAGCTCCTCTTCCATGGTCGTGGGTTCGAGGTTTTTTTCCGGGCGGACGCCGGTCCGGCGTTCGAGCCCCACGATTTCGGCGGTTTCGCCGGCCGGGGGGGGCGGAGCGGCCGGCTTGGGCCGGGGGGGGGCGGGGGCCGGCCGCGGGGGCGTTTCGGGGGTCTTTTTGCCATGCTCCAGGTCGACGATGACGTGGGTGATGCCGAATTCCACCAGACGGTCGATATCGGCTTTCGAGGATATGACCTTGCTTCGGGTGGGCCAGGGATGCCTGAGCCAGCCGCGGCCGACGTCGGCGACGAACATGCCCAGCCGCAGGTCTTTGACGGCGACCTTTTTGTAATTTGGTTTGTCTTTGCTCACGGCCGCTTCAACAGGCCTCGATAAAAAATCCGGTGTTTAATACGGTTTTCGGGCGGCGACGGATATATATCCGCGGCTTGAGGCTGGTTGCACCAGCGCGGTCGAATAATCTGAACAAACTCGAACCCTGCCCCTCCAACCCGGAACCTCGAATTTTATCAGACAAATCAGCCGGCCGCAAGAAACTTCGGTTACAGGGCGTAACTCTTCAATGGTTGGCGGCATCGTGGGACCGCCCTGTCACGGCCTTTGGCCTCATGACTCCGGCTGCCGCCTTTTTCATATATACCGAGGGACTCGGAGCAAAGGCCGCGAGGGCGGCTAAAATATGATCTGCCACGATTCCATGAAGGGTTAGGACAGGGCGGTCCTTCAAGGCCTCCGACCCCTGAAAGGGTACGGCGGGCGGCAACCCCTCGGTATTGGGAGCGGTCCCGAATCCGCCCCGCTTTACCGAGTGCCTGCCCCCTGGTTTTTCTGACCGCTTGAATCCGGGGCCGTCATTGGCTACAATGAGCAGGATACCGATCGCGACAAGGAAAACGTCATGCGCCCCCTGCTTTTCGCCCTGCTGGCCCTGGTCCTGATTCCGGGTCCTTTCCCTCCGGCCCTGGCGGCCGGGGACGATGGGCCTGCTTACGGCGACGCCATCATTGTGGGCTCCATCGGAGACGCCTCGACCCTGATCCCGGCCCTGTCCGCGGACACGGCCTCGAGTTCGATCAACGGCCTGGTTTACAACGGCCTGGTCAAGCTGGACAAGAACCTGCGTCTGGTCGGCGATCTGGCCGAGGGCTGGGACATTTCCGAGGACGGGCTGACGATCACCTTTCATCTCCGCCAGGGCGTGACCTGGCATGACGGCCAGCCCTTGACCGCCCGGGACGTGATGTTCACCTACCGGCTCATGATCGATCCGGCCACGCCCACGGCCTACGGCGAGGACTTCAAGCAGGTCAAGAAGGCGGAGGTCGTGGACGATCACACCTTCCGGGTCACCTATCCGCGCCCCTTCGCTCCGGCCCTGATATCCTGGGGCTTTCCGGTCATGCCGGCCCACCTGCTCGAGGGCAAGGACATCACGACCAGCGAACTGGCCCGGCGGCCGGTCGGGACGGGTCCGTATATCTTCAAGGAATGGCAGACCGGGCAGCAGATCGTTCTGGAGTCCAATCCGGGCTATTTCGAGGGCCGGCCCTACATCACGCGCCATGTCACCCGGGTCATCCCGGACATGGCGACCATGTTTCTGGAACTCAAGAGCGGGGGAATCGATTCGATGGGGCTGACCCCGCTCCAGTATCTGCGGCAGACGGACACGCCCGAATTCGGGAAGCAGTTCCGCAAGTACAAATACCTGGCTTTCAGCTACACATATCTCGGTTTCAATCTGATGGACCCCAAGTTCAAGGACCAACGGGTCCGCCAGGCCATGGCCTATGCGATCAACAAGGACGAGATCATCGAAGGCGTGCTGCTGGGGTTGGGCCAGCCGGCCAACGGGCCGTTCAAGCCGGGGCATTGGGCGTACAACGAAAAGGTGACCTCCCACGTCTTCGATCCGGACCGGGCCCGGAAGCTGCTGGCCGAGGCGGGCTGGAAGCCCCGGGCCACGGAAGAGGAGGGCTGTTTCTTCTCCGCCTGCGACCGGCGGAAGGAGGACGTCACTTTGTACAAGGAGGGGCAGCCCTTCGAGTTCACCATCATCACCAATCAGGGGAACAAGCAGCGGGAGATGTGCGCCCTGATCATCCAGCAACGACTCAAGGATATCGGCATCCGGATCAAGGTCCAGACCATCGAATGGGCCGCGTTTCTCAAGGAGTTCATCGACAAACGCAACTTCGAGGCCTGCATCCTGGGCTGGACCATTCCTCTGGACCCGGACCTGTTTGACGTCTGGCATTCATCCAAGACCCGGCCGGGCGAGTTGAACTTCATTTCCTACAAAAACGAGGAAGTGGACCGTCTGATCGACGAGTCCCGGTACACCTTCGACCAGGCCAAGCGCAAGGCGGCTCTGGACCGCATTCAGGAAATATTCAAGGAGGACGTGCCTTACGTCTTTCTGTACGTCCCGGACGCGCTGCCCGTGGTCGCCTCCCGGTTCAAAGGGATCGAGCCCGCGCCGGCGGGTATCGATTACAATTTCATCAAGTGGTACGCGCCCGAGTCCCTGCAAAAGTACCACCTGACGCCCTGAGGGCGGTCCATGCTGCAGTATGTCGCCAAACGCCTGGTCCTGATGATTCCCCTGCTATTGGGGATCACGCTGGTTTCCTTCGTGGTCATTCACCTGGCCCCGGGCAAGCCGACGGACATGGCCACGATGATGAATCCCAAGGCCAGCCTGGAGGCCAAGGAGAGGCTGGAAAAGCTCTACGGCCTGGACAAGCCGCTGCACGTCCAGTACTGGAACTGGCTCAAGCGGCTGGCCGTGCTGGATTTCGGCCGGTCCTTTTCCCCGGATCGGGAGGAGGTCCTGACCAAGATCGGGCGGCGCCTGCCCATCACCATTCTGCTCAACGTGCTGTCCATGTTTCTGATCTTCGTGGTGTCCATTCCGATCGGCGTGTACTCGGCCACCCACCAGGACAGCCTGTTCGACCGGGCGACCACGGTTTTTGTCTTCGTCGGCTTTGCCACGCCCACCTTCTGGCTGGCCTTGCTGCTGATGATCCTTTTCGGAGTCAACCTGGGCTGGCTGCCGATTTCCGGGCTCAAGTCCATGGATTACGACCAGATGTCCCTGTTGGGCCAGGCCTGGGACCGGACGGCCCATCTGATCATGCCGGTGCTGCTGTCCGCCTTCGGGGGTCTGGCCGGCATGAGTCGGTACATGCGGGCCAACATGCTGGAAGTGGTCCGACAGGACTATATCACCACGGCCCGGGCCAAGGGGCTCAGCGAGCGGGCGGTCATTTACAAGCATGCCCTCCGGAACGCGCTCATGCCGGTCATCACCATTCTGGGGCTCTCGGTGCCCTCGCTTATCGGCGGCAGCGTGATTTTCGAGTCGATCTTCGCCATTCCGGGCATGGGCCAGTTGTTTTACGCCAGTGTCATGAGCCGTGATTATCCGATGGTCATGGGCGGGCTGGTCATCGGGGCGGTGCTGACCCTGGGCGGCAATCTGCTGGCCGACGTGGGTTACGCCTGGGCGGACCCCCGGGTTCGGGAGGGCCGGTCGTGAACACCGCCGGTCCGTACACGGAGTTCTGGCGCCGCTTCAGGAAGAACCGGCTGGCCCTGGCCGGCGGGGTGGTGGTCCTGGCCCTGTTCGCCGTGTCCTTTCTGGCGCCCTGGCTCTCGCCCTATGATCCGGCCTTCATCGACGTCAAATCGGTTCTGGAGGGTCCCTCCCGGGCCCACCCCTTCGGCACGGACAACCTGGGCCGGGACGTGCTGTCCCGCATGATCTGGGGTTCACGCATCTCGCTCAAGGTCGGCTTCGTGGCCGTGGGCATCGCCACGGTCATCGGCATGGTCCTCGGCGCCCTGGCCGGCTATTACGGCCGCTGGGTCGACGCCGTGATCATGCGCTTCGTGGACCTGATGCTCTGCTTCCCGGCCTTTTTCCTCATCCTGGCCGTGATCGCCATTCTCGAACCATCCATCTGGAACATCATGATCGTCATCGGCGTGACCGGCTGGATGGGGGTGGCCCGTCTGATCCGGGCCGAGTTTCTGACCCTGAAGAGCCGGGAGTTCGTCCTGGCCGCCCGGGCCGCCGGGGCCAACGACGGCCGGATCATCTTTCTGCACATCCTGCCCAACGCCCTGGCCCCGATTCTGGTTTCGGCCACCCTGGGCGTGGCCGGGGCCATCCTGACCGAGAGCGCCCTGAGCTTTCTGGGGATCGGCGTTCAGCCGCCGACGCCCTCCTGGGGCAACATCCTGACCGAAGGCAAGGACAACATCTCGATCGCCTGGTGGCTGAGCCTGTACCCCGGCCTGGCCATTCTGGTGACCGTGCTGGGGTACAATCTGTTGGGCGAGGGGATACGCGACTCGCTGGACCCGAGGCTGAAGGTCTGATTTTCGCGACCGGGTATAGGGGGCGGAGGTGAATGTTGGGGACGATGTAAAGCCGCCTGGAGCGGCCTACTTCTTTTTCCGTTCCACCAGGTCGTAATGGGAGAACTGCATGGTGAAGGTGCCGCGTCCCTGGGTGGCCGAGCGGAGGGCGGTGGAGTACCCGAACATCTCCGATAGCGGGACCATGGCCTCGACGACCTTGACCGCCTTGCGGCTGGCGATGTTATCGATCTTGCCCTGCCGGGTGTTGATGTCGGAGATGGCCTCTCCGGTGAACTCGTCGGGCACGATGACCTCGACCCGCATGATGGGTTCGAGCAGGACCGGTTCGGCGTTGCGGCAGCCTTCCTGAAAGGCCTGGCTGGCCGCGATGCGGAAGTCGGTATCCGTGGATACGCCGTCCTTGGCCTGGGCGTCGAACAAGGTCACGGCCACGTCCAGGATGGGATAGCCCATGAGCACGCCGCTGGAGGTGGACTCGAGTATGGCGGTTTCGACGGCATCGAGGAAGGGCCGGGGTAATGCGCCTTCTTCCAGGCCGCTGTAGAAGCGTATGCCCGATCCCCGTTTAAGCGGCCGCAGTCTGAGCCAGACGGCGGCGAAGTGGGGCGAACCGCCCAGTTCCCGGTCGAAACGTCCTTCGGCCTCGACCTCCTGGTTGATGGTCTCCCGGTAGACGACCTGGGGCTTGCCTACGTTGAGGCCCACGGAGAACTCGCGGCCCAGGCGGTG
>Ga0180009_10001620_pt1 | contig 27304 bp, 25 predicted proteins | sample OS_PC_MetaG_FD_123537 | JGI IMG/M metagenome (GOLD analysis project Ga0180009, IMG submission 123537) | Groundwater microbial communities from the Aspo Hard Rock Laboratory (HRL) deep subsurface site, Sweden - OS_PC_MetaG | ecosystem: Environmental > Aquatic > Deep subsurface > Groundwater... | reverse complement strand
CTGGAATAAGCGCCCTGTCCATGCTCAACCTGAGTATGTTTGTTGAAACAGATGAGGCCAAAGAAGGGGTGGACGCATTTAACGAGAAACGACCGCCTGACTTTTCGCCCTTTCGATGATTGTTCAAAAACAACTTTGATTAACTCGTAAAAAGTCGTCACTCCGGTGAAAACCGGAGTCCAGGGCCTTCTTAAGTCGTTGAATAGACTGGATTCCGGCTTTCGCCGGAATGACAGAAAGAGGGGTTTTCGACTTTTTACGAAACTATCAACTTTATATTACTCGCCTTCGCCAGGATGCCCCGTGCGGAAGCACGGGGAGGAATGGCGAGAGGTGACTACTCAATTGGGGTATGATCACCCAGATTTTAGCATTTCAGCTTGTTCTTCAAGGCCCAATTCAGTCAGTTTGTCCCTGGTGGGAATACCTGTCTTTACATCCCAGCCCCTCTCTTCATAATAGGCGTCGAGCATACCTTCAAGATCCTCTCTGGTAAGGCGTCTGCCGAACCAATCTGTTAAATAGCGCTCCCCTTCACGAGCCGGTAGTGGGGTCTCCATATTCTGGAGATATATGGGCGGTATCCTGTCGTCTTTTCTGGTGAATCCTTCCCTGACGTTAAACAGCCTCTCCAGATTGAAGATTCTCTCTCCTGCTCGTAATAGTTCACGTGGGGTTATGTCTAAACCGGTGGCTGCAGAATAAGCCTCGTACAACCATGGGATATCCCGCATGGGATCATATTGCCAATGGACTGCTGTATCACAGATACCTATAGCGTTGTATGTGGTCTCTGCTTCCCCGCCATACTTCTCCAGTCTCCCCGTGTCAAAAGAATCTTCAGTAAAGACTCTATGGATCTCTTCGTTTGTTAATCCCATTTTCTCAGCGTCTCTTCTAACCTCAGAGATGGAGAGTTCGTCATGAGACCAATATGTAGCAGAGTGAGTATGTTTAGCCTTGGCGTGCACAACGCTCCCCAGTCCCATACACGGGCTAAAGCCCGTTCCTTGTTTGAAAAGGGAGGGCCAGATCCTGGCGTCAACCAAAAGATCGACGCCTTTGGTTATGGCACATCCTGTCTCATAATCGGTGGAAGGATCAATACCCACTTTTTCACAAAGTGGGTACCATCCCTCGGCCATGACGTCTCCAATATCTTGTCTGCGAACAACTTTTTCCAAAAGGGCAAGGTAGAAGTCCGGGTCACCCATCTTGAGTTCTAAACCACCCATATCTTCCTGAGATAAAACGCCGCGTTCATAAAGTTTTGTAACAAAGGAGAGCATATTCATACTCGTGGATAGGCATAATCCGTCTCTATTCATCCTCCCCAGTAATTTGAAAGCGGCGCCGTAATCTTCAATCTGAAGTGTCATCTGAATAAGGGCGGGCATACCGGCAAAAGTTCCTCCAAACCATTCTCCTTTATATGGGCCATCCTTTACTTCGTGAACAGACTTACAAGCACACATGCCGCCATTACAGCCTTTAATGTCCACAAACGTATCCGTCAGTAGCTTGCCTGTTCTGCCCTTTCCGAAAGGGGCAGTGGGTCTATAGTCAGGATGGCCTTGAATCTCCTGTCGCTTCTTCTCCAATACCTCCATGAATCGTTTCATGTCGGCCATCTTTATGCCTTTATTCCCGAGGGTGACGATGGCCTTAAGATTCTTGGCCCCAGCTACGGCTCCTGCGAACCGTCCGGCATTATACCAGTCATCTGTCCAGCCTAAAGAGAATCTGACCAGGTTCTCCCCTGCCGGGCCGATGACAAAGGTGCCGCATCTCCCCGTCTTTCCTTTATGTTGATCTCTCAATACCCTTCCTGCCTCATAGACGTCCTTTCCCCATAAATGGTTCGCATCACAGATCTCCACATCTTCATTAATGACTTTCAGATAGGAAGGCCTCTTTGCACGCCCCGTAATAACGATATGGTCATAGCCGGCATTTTTCATCATGCTTCCAAAGCGGTTGCCGCCAAACATGGAGGCGGAGATGAAAAACTTGTTTTCATCCTTGCTTGCGGGAATTGAGTATTTAGTCGTGAGATAGCATTTCCCACTTCCGGGGACTAGGGTACCCAGTAACGGACCGGTGCCAAAGACTAAAGCATTTTCCGGAGACAACGGATCTATGTTGGGTTTGAGCACATCAAGGAGCAAGTTGAGACCGACCCCAGGACCGCCAATGAATTGATGGGCAAGGTCCATATCAAGGGGTTCCTTTCTAATGTTTCCGGTACTTAAATCTACGTAAAGGACTCTGCCACTATATCCATAATATTCCATTCTTATTCCTCCTTTACTCGTGTAATAGCGTCAAATTTGCAGTATCTGGTACAGAGGATGCATTCCTCTTTGCATTCGTCTGTAAAACCGATACTCTGGGGTGGATTTACGATGATTCTGGCTTCTTCAGGATTAAAAGCCCCAGCATAAGTCATTGAACATATCAACTGGCAAGACATACATTCTGTGCACTTTTCAGGGGTAACAGTTATATTATTTTTTTCCATAGATTCCTCCGAAAATGTAAAGTTAAGTAAAAGATTATCATGCTTGAAGTGTCATCTCCCCAGCCCTCACGATTTTAGCCAATTCCAATACCCGTTCTGCCAAAATCCTTGCCGAAGAGATACCGAACTCATATACAAAGACCCTGAGGCGGTCTATCATATTTGCCATCAACCCTGACAGTCTCCCGAAATGAACCGGTGTGGCCAGAAGTATTCCCTGGGCCTCAAGAAAGGGGGGGTATATGATATTCATATCGTCTTCCTGGACACAGAATTTTCCTTCTGATTGATTTTTTACGCACCAGTTGCAGTGTTTGCACCCATCAAATCTTTTATCGGCAAGAGTGATGATCTCTGTCTTCACCGAATCATGGTTCTCAATGTGGGATAAGCAATCTTTTAGCAGTGTCACGGTGTTTCCTTCCTTAACAGGACTTCCGCAAATTCCCAATATTTTTATCATAACTTTTTACCTCCATCTAGGACATATAAATTTTTTATAGCGAAGCTTCGCCTCAAATCGACGAGTTGATGAGATAGATACCCATAGCTCGAAGCGAAGCGATACTGGATGCTTGATGCTCGATACTGGATATATATAAAAGATTCCTTATTGATCCAGTATCTGCTAATTTCTTGCACCTAACTGTGTTAGAAAAACCCTGGCCCAGACCTGGCATCGTACAGGTTGATTATAAAACCACTATTTGGAGACATGACAGTCTTCTTCATTCCATATCGATAAGTCGCGCCTCCCGATCCCGTCCCGGTCTCGGGACGGGGAGGGCGGGCTTGACATAAATTTTAAGATCTTAGCCTATATAGACGGCTAGAAAAGAATCCCCTAATGGATTCGATTACGGTGATCATATCATCTTCAGTTACATCCAAGTGGGTTACCATGCGAATGGTTTCACCGCCAAATACGAGTATACCCCTTTGTTTAAGATACACTGTTAGTGGCTCAAAGTAGGTCTTGTCAACAGTGACGAGCACCATGTTGGTCTGAACCCATTTTAGATCAATAGACAGTTCGTCGATCTGAGCCAAGCCATGGGCCAGAATAAGAGCGTTATTATGATCTTCTGCCATTCTTTCGACATTGTTTTTAAGTGCAAAGATACCTGCTGCGGCTAATATTCCTGCTTGACGCATGCCGCCACCCAAAACTTTTCGCCATCTTCGAGCCTTGTTGATTCGTTCTCGGGTACTGCAGAGAATGGAACCGACCGGTGCACCCAGACCTTTAGACAGACAGATTGAGATGGAATCGAAGTGTTGAGCGATCATCTGGATGGGTACATTGAGCTTAACAGCAGCGTTGAACGCACGTGCGCCATCCAGATGAATTCCTAACTGGTGATGACTGGCGAGGACGGATGCCCTTTGCATGTAATCCAGAGGCAGAACCTTTCCTGCTTGCGTGTTTTCAAGGCATAACAACTTTGTGCGCGCAAAGTGAAAATCGTTTGGTTTAATGGCCTGAGCCACTTTATGGAGATCCAATGTACCGTCGTTTTCAAAATCCAGTGGTTGGGGTTGGATACTCCCCAACACAGCGGCTCCACCACCTTCCCATCTATAGTTATGGGCTTGTTGTCCTACAATATACTCATCCCCTCTTTCACAAAAACTTAATAACGCTAAAAGGTTGGCCTGAGTTCCACTGCTTGTAAATATGGCCGCTTCCGTACCCAGCATCTCTGCTGCAAGTGATTCTAATCGATTGACAGTCGGGTCTTCCCCGAAAACATCATCACCCACTTGGGCTTCAGCCATGGCGACACGCATCTCTGGTGTTGGCTTGGTAACCGTATCGCTCCGTAAATCGATTAGTTTCATAGTACCCGCTTCATGATTTAAAAAAATGTTTCATCCCATTTGGATTTATAGTAACAGTACTATATATCTTTAGCAAACTCCATTGCTTTCCAAAATTGATTGATTCATGTATCATTTTTTTCCGTAACTAATCAGGTATATAGACTGAAGGTAGAAGGCTAATAGGAATAAATGATGCGTGATCACACAAAACTACAGGCACCTGAGTTGGCTGACGAGGTAGCAGTATGAGTTTATTGGTTGACCGTGTTTCCAAGAGAAAAGTTGTGCAGTTTGACTTCTCAAATGCTCCGGGCAGCGATTTCGATTCCTTTCTGGTTAAAAAATACTTCAGCCTTCAGTCTTCAGCCTAAATAGCTGGCAGTTTTTTTAAGAATTATTTTATAACAATAAGATTTAAAATGAATATTCCTAAATTCCTCCTAACCATTATTGATCGACTCCACACTTCCGGGTACCAAGCATATATCGTGGGTGGCGCCATCAGGGACATGTTACTCCAACTCACCATTACTGATTGGGATGTGGCCACCTCTGCTCCGCCTGAAAAGATCAACACCATATTTCGTGATCTAAAAAATTTCTCACTCAAACATGGTACGGTGACCCTTGTTGATGGAGCTCGACACTATGAGGTGACAACCTTCAGAGGCTCTGAGGGGTTAGGTCACACCATTGAAGAAGATCTGAAGTATCGTGATGTTACCATAAACGCCATGGCCTATGATGTGGATAAAAAAACAATTTTGGATCCCTATGGCGGTAAAGCAGATATTTTGAGGAAGCGGGTAAGGGCCGTGGGAGAGCCAGAAGATCGGTTCCGGGAAGACCCGGTTCGTCTTTTAAGGGCGGTGAGGTTTGCCACGGAACTCAATTTTAAGATAGAGCGAAAAACCCTGGAAACCATCTCCATGATGTCTGAACAGCTAGGATCAGTTGCGAAAGAGAGGATCAGGGACGAGATACTCAAGATCTTAATGACTCGGAAGCCATCCTGTGGATTCAACCTCATGTTCCGGACCAGTCTTCTCAAACAGGTTCTCCCTGAACTCCTTGAAGGGTATCTGAAGAGACAGAATGCTTATCACCGCTTTACGATCTACAAACATATCATGGAAACTATTGATGGCGTTCCACCGAACTCTGTCTTGAGGTTAACTGCTCTTTTACACGATATTGCCAAGCCCCGGGTAAGGGAGAAGGTCAGAGGAGAATGGCGCTTTTTAGGGCATGAGAAAGCGAGTGCTGAACTGGCTCGGGAGATCATGGAGCGTCTCAGATTCAGCAAGGCGATCATTGGAAGGGTGACAAACCTCATTGCCCATCACATGATATGGTATGATTCAGATTGGAGTGACGGAGCGGTGAGACGTCTGATTCGCCGTGTGGGTCCCGAGAACATTGATGATCTCCTCTCTTTTCGTCGGGCTGATATTTTAGCCCATGGCTTGAGAGACGAGAAATTAGATCTCATCTCAGAGCTTGAAAAGAGGGTACGGGAGTTAATGAAAGACCAGATTACAGTGAAAACCCGAGATCTGGCTATAGATGGGAACAGAGTAATGGAGATTTTGGGTCTGTCACCTGGACCGAAAGTAGGGAAAATTCTAAACAGGTTAATGGAAAAAGTGACGGATGATCCTGAATTGAATACAGAAGAAGGGCTTATCGGTTTACTAAAGGAGATTAAGTGGGTTTAAGGTTACTCTTTGGGAGCTTTGCGGGGTGTGAACTTAAATCCGCCCTGAAATCAAGGGAACAGCAGGTGGGTTGAAAACGTAGCTTTAGACCTAAACTTTTGGCCTCATCTATGGCATCATCAGACCATACGGCCATCCGGTTTGCGCCGGCTAGGATGGCGAATTTTTCCAATAATTTTCCTTCCTTGGTCCTGGGTCTTTCACACCCCAAAGAGATGGGGACATCGGGCATCATCAATCTGGCTTTGGCTATTAATCTTCCCACTTCCAAGGGAGATGGGGGTTTAACATGGGCCATGGGGGTTCCCTTGAGAGGATTGAGTACCACAATAACCAGGGCAGCAGGTATGTACTGACGTATGATTTCCAAAGCCTGGTATTCCGCTCGTATCTTTCCATAATATAGTCCAGCTACGACGTGAGGTATCAGGGTGAGATCACTCTGTTTAATACTGTTTAATGCTTGGATGACGGGTTTTAGGCCATCCAGATTGTAGATCTTAGAGCAGGTAGTGTCATCACCCATAACATCGATCAGTGCCTGGTTGATACCCACCTCTTTCAATTGATGGCATGTCTCTTGATCAGGGAAACCGAGGTGTGCTGAAACGAAAAGAGAGGTTTCATCCTTAATTCTTTTTATGGCAGCATAGTATTTTTCCCATGGAAGTCTTCCTTTGTGGTCGGAACCTCCGCTTAAAAGGATGCCAATATATTCCCTTTGGTTCAGCCTATGACATATCCTGATCAGTTCATGGGGTTCAGTGACTTTTATCATGGGCTCCAATAATTGACCCGTGCAGTGTTTGCACATGAGCTCGCATTCATTCCCGGTGATTGAGATGGCTGGGTATCGGCCCCGTTTCAGTCCGTATCTGATCATTCCCGGCAGGTAGAAAGTGAAATGGAAACCGTGATTAGAACGGGCAGTCTCCCAGGCTTCCTGAAACATTTCACAGTCCTCACGGGGAATGAGTATTTTTTCCTTACCCACCATAATTTCTTGAGACCTTTTCCTTGACAGTGTTATCTCTTACTGGATATTTTGTCAAATAAAGTGTGGTTTCCTCGGAAAGAGGATAACCACGTAAAACTAGGAGGTCCTTTCAAGAGGAGCCTATTTTTTTAAAGTAAACGAGAGACGAATGATTAAAGGAGGATAGAGAAATGAAGATAATAAATCAAGCTTGGAGAGACTATATGGGCATTCTTCTTGTCATGACTGTCATGACCTCATGTGCCACTATCCCACATCTCAATGTGGAATACCGTGTTCCACCAAAATCAGAAGAGTTAAAAGGTAAAAAAGTCTCTCTTGTGTTCGAGGATAGGAGGGCCATCAAGGATATCCTGGGAAAAGGCGCCGAAAAAGATTTCGAAAATTTTTCGGGAAATATATCGTATTCCCTTGCAAGAGGAGAGGATAAGGGCTTTAAGATAGGATTATTTACCATTCCTTCACTTTTCATGGAGGTTTTTAAACTGAGACTGGAGAATCTAGGAGTAGAAGTTGTTCAAGAAAGGGAAAAGGGTGAGAATGAGATAGTGATTGTCCTTAAGGACTTTATCCTGGATCTCATTGATAGAAAATGGGTCGTTACAATGGGCTATGAGGCCAGGTTAGTAAGGGATGAGAAAATCTTTGCAAAACAGATGATCAGTGGGCAGGCCGAACGTCTAAAATTGGTAGGGCGAGGTCAGACAGATGTTGTGATGGGAGAGATCTTCACGGATATGGTTAACAGACTGAATGTGAACAGGTTGTTCCAGCAGGCTAACGAGTAAATATAACAGATAGACGCTATTCCCCCAATGTTACATCATCTGTGTTTAGGCTAATGAAAACATCATAATTTTAGGTGAACAGTCTTCTCATGGGCTAGGCTCTCTTTAGTGGGGGTAAATGGGGTTATTTTAAAGTATGGTTTATTGGTGTACATTTTCCTCATCTTATGTTATGAATACGCCTAACAATTCAGTAACTTTTAATCCGCCGGAGGCGGACAAGGGTTTAATTCCCCGCCGCTTGCGGCGTTACAATGTTTTTGTAGATACCCCGCTGCTCTGCGGCGGGGTAGTTCATTGCCTAAGGAGCCGAGTTTGACAGAGAATGGGAGTAATGAACAGGCCGAGACAAAGAAACATGGATTTACCCGTTGGCTGAAGTTCAAATTTACTGGGAAAGAGAAGGAGACCAGTACTGTTGATACTCAATTTCTTACCGATCTCAGGGACATCAAGACGGTAGGACGATATGAGATCATCGGAAAATTGGGCCAGGGGAGCATGGGAGTGGTTTATCTTGGCAAGGATCCTTACATCAACAGAAATGTTGGCATTAAGATCTCCAGACCTTCTGCCGATCTGGTGGCAGATAAGGCTGATAAATATCGTGAGAGGTTCTTTATTGAGGCTCAGTCGGCAGGAAGGCTTATGCACCCCAATATCGTCGCTATCTATGATGCGGGCATGTATAAGGATTTTTGTTACATCACCATGGAGCATATTGATGGTCCTACCCTTGAAAAGTTTTGCCATAAAGAGGAGTTGCTGCCCATCAGCAAGGTGGTGGAGATCCTTTTTGCAGCTTGTAAGGCTCTTGATTATGCCCATAAGAAGGAGGTGGTCCATAGAGACATTAAACCATCCAATATTATGCTTAATAAATCAGGGGATGTACGAATTACAGACTTTGGAATAGCTCAGATCAAATCAGAACAGACAGCTTCAAAGGGTATTGTAGGATCCCCCAGTTACATGTCTCCGGAACAGGTCAAAGAGGCGGTTGTTGAAGATAAAAGTGATATCTTTTCGTTGGGGTGTGTACTCTATGAACTTTTGACGGGTGAAAAGGCCTTCACCGGCGATAACTATTTTTCCATCATGTATAAGATCACCAACGAAGAACCCGTTCCTGTAAGGAAGATCCGTCCAGAAGTCCCTGAAATACTGGAGAAGATTACTAATAAAGCCCTCGCAAAGGACCCTAATCAGCGTTATCAGACATGCATGGATTTCGCCTATGATCTGAGGGTCGCATTAAGGCATCTAAAGGGGACCGTTAAAACCGCCAAAATTGAAGATGTGGTTGATTATGTCCATAGTGTTCCTTTTTTTGAGAATTTTAGCAAAGAACAGGTTACAGAGATGCTGAATGCGAGTAATATATTCAAGGTCCGCAAGGGAAAGGTCGTGGTGGCAGAAGGGGAGATTGACGATTCCTTTTTTATTATTCTCAGCGGGAAGGCCGTTGTTCAGAAAGATAATAAGAATGTTGCGCTTATCGGCAGGGGAGAATGTTTTGGTGAGATGTCCTATTTAAGCGGGGCGTCCCGTGCAGCAACGGTTTTGGCTTATACGGATTGTTTCTTAATGAAGATCAGCGCTACTTTGTTGGACAAAGCTTCGGAGTCCATTCAGCTACTCTTTTTAAAGAACTTTGCCATGACTCTACTCACTCGTCTTTCCAAGAATAAAAAGAAATGATTAAGGAGAATAATTTCCTTAAAAGATCCATCTTTCCTCCAAAGATCACAATCTTCAACCCATTTGTTAGTTATTCATCATATCAAACCGCTTATCGATTCCATAATTTGCAGAAATAGTGAACGAAAAAAAGAAGGTATTCTTAATAAGCTTGGGTTGTGCCAAAAATCTTGTGGATAGCGAAAATATACTCGGTCTACTTAAAGAGCAAGATTTTGCCATGGTACCAACACTGGAAGAGGCAGAGATTGCCATCGTGAACACCTGCGGCTTTATCCAATCGGCAGTGGAAGAATCCATTGATACGATCCTTGAGGTAGCCGCCCATAAAAAAAAGGGTAAACTGGAAAGGCTTTTTGTTGTTGGCTGTTTTGTCCAACGTTATGGATATCAATTGCGTAAGGAGATTCCAGAGGTTGACGGGTGGTTGGGCACAGGTGAGTTATCAAAAATTGTGGATATTTTGGTGGAAGAGTCCGGGCCATCCCCATCATTTTTTATCAACAGACCCACATTCTTGGCTGATCATACCGTACCAAGGGTCCGTGCAACCCCTTTCTACAGTGCCTATCTTAAGATCGCAGAAGGCTGTTCCCATAGGTGTTCTTACTGTACTATCCCTCGTTTAAGAGGACCTTTTAGAAGCAGAAATTTGGCTTCCCTCATCATTGAGGCAGGGAATATGGTTGGGAGTGGAGTTAAGGAGATTAATCTGATTGCTCAAGATACCACCATGTATGGAAGGGATCTTGGGCAGGGTATCTGTCTGGAGGATCTATTGGAGAGATTGCTTCAGATCAACGGAGTAGAGTGGATCAGGATGCTATATGGTCATCCACTCAGGATCTCTGGCCGTCTATTGGAGCTTATGGATGGGGAAGAGACTATCTGTCCTTATCTTGATATACCACTTCAGCATGTCAATGAGAATATCTTAAAGGCAATGGGCAGAAATTACAAAGGAGAGAGCCCATTGCAATTAATTGAGAGGATAAGATCTAAAACACGTCATGTCAGCATTAGAACAACCTTGATGGTAGGGTTTCCTGGAGAGACGGATGAAATATTTGATGAGCTTTACCATTTTGTGGAGACAGCCCAGTTTGATCACCTGGGAGCTTTTATATTTAGCCCTGAGAAAGGGACTCCCGCTGCTGGACTAAAAGCCGTCGTGGAGCCTCATGTGGCGCAGAATAGGCTTGAAGCAATCATGGAACTTCAAGCAGAAATCTGTGAGAAGAGAAATCAACGGATGGTCGGTCGTGTTGAACCGGTCTTGATCGAGGGAGTGTCTCCTGAGACCGATCTCTTATTGAGGGGGAGAACGGCAACCATGGCTCCCGATGTGGATAGTCAAGTTTTGATAAATAGAGGACATGCTAATGCGGGGGAGATCGTTCCGGTACTTATAAAAGAGGCCCATCCATACGATCTCATAGGTGAAATCATTTAAAGGTTTTACTTTGACAAAAAAATTGAGTTGAATTTAAATGGTGATCTGATACATTGTGCCTTGTATATGGACTTGACTTCCCTCATCAATCAGGAGGAGAAGGGTGGCTTCAAATCGAACATTTTTAGACAGATTCAACCATCATTTTGAGAGAGTCAATGAGGAATTATCAAGGACTCTCACTAGTCGAATACCCCTCATTGAGGATATCAGCAAACATTCTCTTTTGGGGAGAGGGAAAAGGCTACGACCACTTCTGTTTTTGCTCTCATGCCAATTGTGTGGTTACCGGGGAGAGGATATCTACCATCTTTCAACCATTTTTGAATATGTTCACACGGCTTCACTTCTCCATGATGATGTCATAGACAACGCTGAGATTAGAAGGAAGAAACCATCGGCCAATTATGTATGGGGTAATTCGGCAGCCATATTGACCGGTGATTTTTTATCTACAAAATCTTCAGCCATTGCACTAAGCTGTAATAATCTACAGTTTTTAGAAATGTTGACTGAGATGGGAATCCGGATGACAGAAGGGCAGGTTTTGGAATTAATAAATACTCATAATTGGAATATAAACAAAGATGTATATATGGAGATAATCACCTCCAAGACCGGATTACTCATGTCTGCTGCCTGTGCAGGCGGTGCCATAGTCTCGGAGGCTGAAAAAGAGGCTATGGATAATCTGAGACAATTTGGACTAAACCTAGGAATCGCCTTTCAACTCATAGATGATCTATTGGACTACACCTCCTCGGAAGAGGAGCTGGGGAAGCCGGTAGGGAAAGATCTGAGAGAGGGGAAGATCACTTTACCGCTTATCTATACCCTATCCAATCTTGAAATAGCGGAGATTGAAAAACTTGAGGATCGATTTAAAAATCTTAAGGCGAAAGAAAAAGATTATAGTAGAGTGATTGAACTTGTCAGAAATAATGGGGCTATTGATCAGATCCGATCTGAAGCAAGGATCTATGTAGATAAGGCAGCCACCTTCTTAGATCTATTCCCCGAATCACCTGTTAAGGAAGATTTGATGGAACTAAATGCATATATGGTGGAAAGGAGATACTGAATAATAAGGAAACGGTGCTATAAAACGTCACTATCCCCTCATTTCCCAAAAGAACATACCGGATACCTGCACTCATCACAGTTAAGGCACAATCCCCCATGAGCCATAGCGGCAAAATCCCGCCTGGTGATTCTTTCCCCTGAAAGGACCCGCGGCAGGATAAGGTCAAAGACCGTAGCATTATAATAGAGAATACAAGCGGGTAGCCCCAATATGGGTATATCCTCCAGATGTCCATAGAGGAACATGGCCCCTGGAAGCACCGGCGTTCCATAAACAATATCCCTAGCCCCGGCTTCGGTAATGGCATTTCGACTCACGTCATCGGGGTCAACACTCATCCCTCCTGCCACCAGAATAAGACCCAATCCTTTTTGTAGAAATAGTCTAATACCTTTAATAATTTCATCCTTGTCGTCAGGTTTAATGATGGTTTCTTTAAGAACACAACCGTAAAACTTAAGTTTTTTCCTGACTAATGGGGCAAACTTGTCCTCAATCCTGCCACTGTAAACCTCATTACCAGTAATTATAAGCCCTGTTTCAGGAGTGGCTAACCTTTTTATGGAAAATATTCCTTTTGCGTTTTTAGCTATTTTTATGGCCTTATTGAGTGTTGTCTCTTCAATAACCAGAGGGATAGCCCTTGTGGCGGCGATTGTCTCACCATCCTCTACTAATATATTGTTATGTCTAGATGAACAAGTTACATCTGAAACCAGATTAAACTCGGTAAGGGCCTGCACATCTACTTTTAAGAGCCCCCTATATTCTGATTTTAAGGCTATTTTCCCCTCAGAGGGTTGGTCATCAAAGATTACGCCCGGTCCGGCCAGGACCTCAGCAAGTCTGATGGCAGCTTCGTCTTCATGAACTTCACCGGGGCCCAAGTTTAAGACATAAAGATGTTCTTTCCCTAACCTTCTGAGGTGATCCAGGTCTCCTTCACGGATAATATATCCTTTCTTAAACGCAGGACCTTTGAATTGACCCGGTCTTATCTCCGTGATGTCGTGAGCAAGAACCTTACCCACAGCCTCTTCAAGTGGTATCACTATGGCAGAAGATTTCTGTTTATTTGACATGATAAATGTTTTTTCCCTGTGTTCCATATGCATATTGTTGTAACAATATATTCCTTCGAAAAGAGATGATATGACAAAGAATAATCCCATTCAAGATAGAAATGACTTCAGATGCGATTACCTCCATATGGGTTTCGTCTTGGTTTAGGAATTCCCTGTTTGGGTTGGGGTTGTTCTATTCACAGAATATTCTACTGGACCTGAAAGAGCAGACTCGGAAAAGAGTATATAAAAACAACTTTATTTACAAGTTGATGAGTAAGATGCTTTTTTTCTTGACACCTTAAAAAGATAAGGTATAAGGATGCTTGTATAAAAATTCACAATATAGGAAATTTTAATCAATTATGAATTCAAAGCAGGTTTGCGGTTCTTTTGGATTAATTTAATAAATAGAATAGGAGGATATGGTATGTCAGATCTAGTTGTACCCCATGGTAAAGAAGAAAAGTTAATGCCGCTGTTGCTGGGAGGCGATGAGCTAAAGTCAGAGATTAAAAGGGCCAAGACCCTTAAACAGATCAAAATTACATCGAGAGAGACTTCAGACCTGATCATGATGGGGATCGGGGCCTTCACGCCCCTTACCGGTTTTATGACAAAAGCAGACTGGCAAGGGGTATGCGACAAATTCCTGATGGCAGACGGTACCTTTTGGCCGATTCCCATTACTCTTTCCGCGGATGACGAGGACGTGAAAAAGGGTGACGAGTTGACTCTCGTGGATGATGAGACGGGTACCAGTATCGCAACCATGCAGGTCTCTGAAAAATACACCATTGATAAAGATTATGAATGCAAGGCCATCTTTATAACGACCGATAAAGAGCACCCGGGCGTTGAAAAAGTTATGGCACAGGGAAAATATAACCTTGCAGGTCCTGTTAAGGTGATCAGTGAGAGCTACTATCCTGAGCAATTCAAGGGGCTATACCAGCGGCCGGCGGAATCCCGTAAGATCTTTGATGATTTGGGTTGGAAAAGGGTAGCTGCTTTACAACTTCGTAATCCAATGCACCGTTCCCATGAGTTTCTCGCAAAAATCGCCGTGGAGGTGATGGATGGGGTCTATATTCATCAGTTGGTAGGAAAACTGAAAGCAGGAGATATCCCTGCGGATACCAGGGTAAAGGCTATTCAGGCACTCGTGGATAACTATTTTGTGAAAGGCACTGTCGTTCTGGGTGGGTACCCAATGGAGATGCGGTATGGTGGACCAAGGGAGGCATTACTTCATGCCACATTCCGGCAGAACTATGGGTGCAGTCATATGATAATCGGACGTGATCATGCAGGTGTTGGAGATTACTATGGCCCTTTTGATGCCCAGAAAATCTTCGATGAGATCCCGGAAGGCGCCCTGAAATGCCAAAACCTGAATATCGACTTGACCTTCCACTGCTATAAGTGCGGCGGTATGGCCTCCATGAAGACCTGTCCCCATGGAAAAGATGACAGATTACTCCTTTCCGGGACCATGGTTAGAAAAACCCTCTCAGAGGGTGGTGATCTCCCTGCGGAGTTCTCCCGCCCCGAGGTTGTAGAAATACTCCAGCATTACTACCAGCATCTGGAGGAGAAGGTTGAGATCAAACTCCATGGCCATGCCACTGGAGACGCAGATAAAAAGTAGCATCTAAATAGAAAAAAAACACCACTTCTTCTCTGGGAGGAGGTGGTGTTTTTTCTTTTATTACTATTTATCTCTTGGAAGATGAAAAGGGCGCCTCAAGAACCAACTCTGACACACCATGTACCTGTATGCTTTCCCCCATAGGCTCCATTCGAAGGACACCGTTTTCATCGAAAAGCCTGGCGTTTATGCGCGTCAAATATCCGTTGGGAAAGATCTGGGTATGGACTTCCAGTAACTTTTCACTCGCGAAGGAAAGTATCCGAAATCCTCCGGCGATGGACCGATAGGAACAATTGCCCGGGTTTTCAATGATGCGATTCCAGTTCAACTCAACGAGAAAAACACCCTGTTCATCCAGCAGCCGGGCAGAGATGCGTGGTGTGCTTTCTCCCGGATAAACAAGGTCTGCCAGAAAATAGAAGCCATTCTGGGAATTCCGATCACCCACCACGAATCCCGGTGTCAGCATATTATTTACAAGGTAATTGTGATGAGCACTGATCTTACTCTCACCATACTCTATCATTATCTGTAATCTCCAATTCCCAACCACTCATAACTCGGACAAGCCGAAACCACACAAGATTTTTATCACGAAAGCATGAAAGAACGAAGGGACGAAAAAAAGAATATCATTTCTAACGGACTAATAACGATTAATAAGTTACGAATAACTCCCAATTGAGCGTTTTCGCTCAATTGGGGTATGGACTAAAGTCGTTTCCGAAGTTCTTCCAGCAATAGGGGCACAATAGTGTTTGCGTCTCCCACCAACCCCAGGTCTGCTATCTTGAATATGGGTGCATGACTATCCCTGTTGATAGCTATAATATTTTCTGCTCCCTGGAGACCAGTCGTATATTGAAGAGCACCGGAGGTTCCAATGGTAATGAGGAGATTCGGTTTGACACTTTTTCCCGTTTGACCTAAAAGCCTCTCCTCTTGGGCCCATCCTGCACGTATGGCAGGTCTCGTGGCTCCCACCTCACCTTCTAACAGTTCTGCCAGGTCATAGAGAAGTCCGAATTTCTCCTTTGAACCTAAACCCCTGCCCCCTGCAATCACCACCCGAGCTTCTTCCAGACTTAATCTCTCTTTCGGTTGACGACGACTCCTGACGAGCTTTACACGTTCTTCAGGGAGAACGTCTATCTCTGGGTACAGAATTCGACCCACCGCCTCATGATCGTGGGGAAGTTCTTTAAACATTCCGGGGTGCACAGTTGCCATCTGAGGCCGATGGTGATAGGTCCAAACCTCTGCCAGCAGTTCTCCTCCAAAGGCAGGTGTTGTCTGAATCAGGAGTCTCGTTTCCGGATCCACCTCCAGGGCTACACAATCGGCACTCAATCCCGTATGGAGTCTTTTGGCCAGCCTTGGGAAAAACTCCCGGCCGAAGGAGGTGGCACCTGCCAGGAAAATCTCTGGTTGAAAAGCCTCAGCCCATCGGGCCACCAGATGGGTATATGTCTCCACTTGATAGTCTCTCAGGTCCGGGTGATCCGCCACCATGATGATATCAACTCCGTGGGCAATGTATTCCATGGCGTACTGGTGGACCTGATCACCTAACACAAGAACAGTCACATCCGTCTTTAATTTTTCTGCCAGATCCTTTCCTTTTGCGATGAGTTGTAAAGTGACCCTGTTCTGAAAATAGTTCCTATAATCACCAAAAACCCAAACGCCACCTATGGCTTTATCCGCTTCCATGTTCTTCGTCCAAAATACTCAAGGCTTCAAGTTTTTTAATGAGATTATCAACCAGGACTTGAGGAGATCCGGTGATGAGCTTGCCTTCCCTCTTCTGCGGAGGTGAATAAAGCTGCTGCACCCGGGTCGCAGATCCTTTGATCCCCACCTCTTCGGCCTTTAAATTTAGCTCTTCAATTCCCCACTTTATGATATCCCTTTGAGAGAAAGCGATCTCTAATGCTCCCAAGGGTAGATGCCTGATGGGAAAGAGCCTTTGATTGACGGTCAAAAGAGCTGGCAATGTGACTCGGAAAGTATCTAAAAAATTATCACTTAGTCTTTTTACCATTAAGAAACCTTCTTCCACGTGAATCTCATTTACACCGCACACTTGGGGAAGATTAAGTTCTTCGGCGATTTGAGGTCCCACATGACCCGTATCGCTATCGATAGTCTGCATTCCACAAAGTATCAGGTCTGGAAAAGGTTCGAGCCTGGAGATGGCCCTGGCAAGGACATGGGATGTTGCCAGTGTATCAGCGCCTGCAAAAGCTGGATCTGTTATCAAAAATGCCCCATCTGCCCCAACTGCCATTGCCTCTCGAAGCGCTTCTTCACTCTGTGGAGGTCCCATGGTAAGAACGGTCACCACTCCCCCTTTCCGGCTTTTCAGATACAGGGCGGCTTCAAGAGCAACATAATCCAGAGGGTTAATAATACTTTTTGTCCCTTCTCGAACGACAGTCATGCTTTGCCTATCGATCCGAATGGTTGGCCCATCGGGGACCTGTTTGATACAAACAACGATGTTCATCTAATTCCCCAGTAAACTACGTGCAATAACGATGCGCTGAACTTCAGAGGTGCCCTCATAGATTTCACAAACTTTGGCATCTCGATAATATCTCTCAATGGGGTAAGCCTTTGTGTATCCGTATCCTCCGTGGATCTGTACACCGATTCTAGTGGCTTCAACCGCCACTTCACTGGCATAAACCTTGGCCATAGCCGCTTCCTTGAGATAGTTATGATCCTTATCCCTCAAATAAGAAGCACGATAGATGAGAAGCCGTGCCGCTTCAATGCGGGTTGCCATTTCGGCTAAAAAGTCTTGAATCGCTCCGAATTGGGATATGTTTTTCCCAAATTGATATCGTTCTTTTGCGTACTTGATGGATACATCCAAAGAAGCCTGGGCAATGCCCAAAGCTTGTGAGGCAATACCGATCCGCCCACCGTTCAAGGAAGTAAGAGCGATCTTTAGTCCATGCCCTTCCTCTCCCAGTCGGTTTTCCTCTGGGACCCGACAATCATTGAGCGAGATGGGGCAGACCGGGTTTCCCCGCATACCCATGAGCTCTTCTGTGGGGGCCTTTTCAAGTCCATTGCGGTCTGATTCAACGATAAAAACAGTATAATTTTTCCCCTTTTCATCGGGGTCAGTTCTAGTGAAGATAAGGTTGATACCGGAAATACCTCCATTGGTAACGAATATCTTGTTCCCATTGAGAATGTAGTGGTTTCCGTCACGAATAGCAGTGGTTTCAATGGCAGAGGCATCGGAACCGGCATTGGGTTCAGTGAGGCAGAAGGTCCCGATCTTCTCTCCGGATGCCAGAGGCATTAAGAAACGCTCATGTTGGTCGTCATTTCCGAATGAATAGATGGGGTAAGCTGAAACACTGTTATGTACGGAGACACATAAACCCATTGCAGCGCTGACTCTCGAGATCTCTTCAATGACAATGGAGCAGCTCACGGTGTCTAGACCGGCGCCACCAAATCTGGAAGGGATTTCCAAGCCAAAATATTGAAGCTCCCCCATCTCCTTTGCGATATCCCAGGGAAAAAGCCCTGTCCTGTCCATCTCTACAGCGACGCTAGCTAGTCTGTCTTCGGCAAATTTCCGGGCGGTTCGTCGAACCACTTCCTGTTTCATGGATGGTTCTAAGCGCATGCTCCCTCATTGAGTCATGATTATTACATGTGGCACGTATCTTCTCAATAAACCGGGGCTCGTAGGGGCTTGATTCATCAAGCCCGTGGTGCAGGGATTCAATAAATTGAACCACTACGGGATAAAAGAACAAAGATAAATTTCTTACAACAAGGTATCCTCCCCGATTTATTGAGAAGATACTGTGGCACTTACCCCTACCAAAAGCCTCCTCTAAAAGAGGGAGACATAATGGGGAGATAGATCGAAAATATAGATAAACAGGGTTAACCTGTCAATTCAATAAATTGAACAGCCACTCTATATTCCCTTAAGTGTTCAAACAAGGAGAAAAATAATTTTTTCCTTGTATTTTAGATTAATGTAGTTTATTCTACAAGGCTAAGAAGTATTCATGCATAAACAAACTTTCAACATGAAAGCCATTGTAATCAGGTATTGAGTATATGGAGCAAGTTTTACTCTTAAATCTCTCTTATGAGCCTTTAAAGATTATCAATTGGAAAAAGGCTATTACTCTGCTTTGCCTCGGCAAGGTGGAGGTGGTGGAGGAGTATGGTCGCGAGATTCATTCAGTCAGTTTTACCATTAAGTTGCCTTCTGTGGTGCGTTTACTCAAAATGGTAAGAAGATCCCAAAGTCCTGTAAAGTTTTCAAGACAGAATATTTACGCAAGAGATCGATATAGGTGTCAATATTGTGGTTCTCATCTTCCAACGGAAGACCTGACCTATGACCATGTCATTCCTAAGTCTCTGGGGGGGAAGACTGAATGGAAAAACATTGTAACCTGTTGCATGAACTGTAACAGAAAAAAGGGAGGTCGTACTCCAAACGAAGCTGCCATGAAGCTTATCCGAAAACCCACACGTCCCACCTGGATTCCTGCCGTCAGGATTACAGTAGGCTTCAAAGAGGTCCCACAGTCCTGGCGAGATTACCTCTATTGGAATGTGGAGCTTTTGGAATAGTATCCCCCTTTTTTTTAGTCCCTTAGAGATAAAATCCTGCACAAAACGTGCAGAAAATTTCAGGATTAAAAAAGTGTGAAGTGCCTAAAGTGATCTAAAGTGCCTAAAGTTGTGGAATGTACTCTATTCTATCCAATTGCTGCTGCTATCTTCCCGGCGGTCTGCTTGATGGCATCCATATCACCCTCATTGAACTCCCAGGTGGTTATGGACAGTTCAGGGGCATCACTGGTACGTGGAACCAAGTGGAGGTGGTAGTGCATGACTACCTGGTTTGCCCCCCGTCCGTTTAATTGAAGCAGGGCCACACCTGTTGGATTCAGGGCCTCTTTCATGGCTTGGATAATTTTTTGAGAGGCTAAATGAACGGCAGTGAGGTCTTCAGCGGGAATCTCCCAGAGGTTTTCTGCATGTTTTTTAGGGATTATAAGGGTATGACCGTCGGAGATAGGGTTGATATCTTCAAAGGCAAAAACTTTATCATCTTCATAGACTTTAAAACTGGGGATCTCTCCTTTCACGATCTTACAAAAAATACAATCCTCCATTTTTTCCCCTCCTTAAATCATCGTTTACACTTGCAGTATAAAAGAGACAAAAAAGATATAGAGTTACAAATTTTATTATTAAATGATCATTCTGTCGAGGTATTTTATTTAAAGGAAATTCCTAATCATACCGTAATAGCTCAATATCTAGTGGCAACATAAAAGGCTTACGCCTGAATTCCTTAAAGGAGTTCACCCCTGGCCCAGACCTGATTCGCGATGCTTTTGTTCTTGAGCGCCAGCTTCGGAAATATTTCAGGCACATTAGCTACATATCTAATTGTCGCGCCAGGGCGGGCCGTAAGGGTTTTATCCCCTGGATATTGAAAAGATACCATAGAACTTACAAGACACAAAGTTTATACACGATTTGGTAAGGAGATTAGAACATCTTTAAGGGGAGAAAGCTTTGTGTCTCCCAGTTCATCAAGCAGGCCAAGGAGAGATTTCAAAGCCGGAGATATATATCTCTCAAAGTATGGTTTTTTTTGTACCTGCGTTAGATAGGAAAATGCCCCTAGGATCTGAAGATTTCGCTGGATAGCCAGATATGGAAAATCTCTTTTAAAGGGGTCGACCCACTTGGGTTGGTAATCCTTGAGTAGGAGGAGATAGCTTTGATAGATCTGTTCCTTTTCATGGGAGGAGAGATCCGTATAGGGATCGATCAATAGAGATGCCAGATCATAGGGAAGTGGTCCGAGACGACCTCCCTGCCAGTCCAGGATTCCTATTTTTCTGGGAGACACCATGATATTCCTCGATTGAAAGTCACGGTGTAGAAAAAAACCATCTTCCCCAGTGGAAGCGGTTTCAGCCAGATAATCAAAAGGTCCTTCCAGTTCAGGCCAGTCCTTTTTCAGACCAAGATAATGAAAGAGAAAAGAATCTCTAAAATAATCTGCTTCATAACGTCGCATGACAAAACGGTCATATCTCTCTGTCTGATAACACCATTGCGTATTAAAATCTTCTGAACCTTCGATCTGGAGTCGGAATAGGATCTCTATTATTTTCTCATATAAAGGAATTCGATTTTTTTGATGAGAGACCCCAGTCTGAAGGTTCCTGTCTCCCATATCTTCCAAGATAAACCATCCTTTTGCCAGATCAACTCGATATATCTCAGGAACCGGTAACCCCTTTTGGTAAAGATGTTTACCAATGTGAAGATAGGCGAGGTTTTCTCGCCCTGAAATATCATCAATAGGGAGATTTTCCATAGCAACAAAAGTGGTGTCAGATTTTGGGGGTATGATGCGCCAGAAGATTCTTTTGGAACCATCTCCCGCAAGAGAATGTAACTTTGGTTCTTCTTTTGAAAGAGCCATATCTTGAAGAAATATTTTAATGAATTCAATCATGGGTGCTCGTTTCTTAACAGAGTGATTCATCTCGTATCTCATATCACTTGTGATATCCTGTTTTTCACGGCCATGATTAATAGATCTCTCCAATTAGATCACGGTCAACCTCCCTGAAGGATGTAACAATGCTATCGATTATCCTGCTTCCCTCTCTTACTCTCACGTTATCCCACAGTATGGATCTTTTTATCTCCACATCTTTTTCCATGTGGGTTTTTTCACCCACTACAGCCCATTGTTGGAGTTTAACTGAGGATTCCGTATGGCATCCATGCCCAATAAGGAAGGGTTTATCATCCAATAGATCTCGGTTGGCTTTGATATAACTGTTCACGCTCCCGATATCCCGCCAGTAATGTCCTTCAGACATATAGGCCCTGATAGATCTTCCAGATTGAATCAGTTTCAGGTAGCAATCAATGATATCTGAAAACCTCCCGTCGGGGATATGGGATAGTATCTCAGGCTCCATGATATGTATCCCGGTAAAAGCCAGTCTTCCCTTTCCAATTTTTTGGGAGATATGGGTGATGTTTCCATTGGAATCCACGTCTATCTGATTGAAAGGTTCGCAATCATGAAGTATTAGAGTGATGAGACTTCCAGACTTTCTGTGATATGCATAGGCATGCTCCAGATTGATATTGGTCAGTATGTCACTGTTAATAACGATGAAAGGTTCATCATCCCAGAAATCGGCCGTATTTTTAATCCCTCCCCCTGTTCCCAGGATTTCAGGTTCGACCCGTACATCTATCATCAATCCGAAGGCCTTGCCACCATCCAGATAGTCTACAATCTGCTGGTAATGGTGGTGGGCATTGACCACAAGTTTTTTGACCCCGTGGCCCTTAAGATAATCGATAGTCCTGCCAATGATGGGCTTATTTGCCACAGGTATGAGTGCCTTTGGTCTATTAGCTGTGAGAGGCCGTAGTCTTGTTCCAAGACCTGCGGCAAGAATCATGGCCTTCATTCTCAATATCTCTCAAATTCTTTTTTTCATTGCAATTGATTCCTGGTGATTATACATGATTATAGGGGAAGTCAATAGATTGAGTAAATGATTACAGGGAAACGTCAAAGTCAGATCTAAGATGGCCAATTAAAAGAGTTATTGTAACACTCAAATCCGAAATCCGAAACTCTAAATCCCTGGCCCAGATCTGACAATCAATGGCTTAGTTTGTAACTTTCACTCCTGAAGTATAAACTAGGCAACAGCATAATCCAATAAAATCGCGCCAGGGCGGGCCGAAACAATATCTAAATTCGAATATCAAATGACAAAAACATTCCAGTCAGTTATACAATACTTGTGGGACCTTAACATGTTTTCAAATTAGAATTTTGGTCATTCGTATTTGTTTCGTATTTCGGGTTTCGTGCTTCGAATTTACTGAAAATCGAATAACTAAATAATTCTCATTACCTCAGCGTGTTATCTCTCTAAATGACGTAGCCCTGAAAATGGTTATGAGGAATATGTGAGATGAGTTCATCGAACACAACCCTTGAACTTACAGAACTTGACCAGAAGATCGGTCAAATCTTTATGGCCGCAATGCCCGGCACACACCTGGATGAGGGAACAGAGGCCCTGATTCGGGATTACAATCTGGGGGGTATAATTCTCTTTTCCCGGAATATAGAGAATCCCGTTCAGGTGGCCAGACTCTGTCGTGAAATCCAGCATGCCGCCATGAAATACCATGGCGGATCTCTTTTCCTGGCTGTTGATCAAGAAGGGGGGAGGGTATCAAGGCTGAGGGAGCCATTTACCGTATTTCCCGGCAATGCCGCCATAGGGATGGATGATCAACCTGTGGAAAGAGCTATCGAGTATGGCATCACCACGGCTAGAGAGATGAAACTCGTAGGACTGAACATGAACCTGGCCCCGGTAGTGGATGTCCAGAGAGGTGAACCGGAAAAGCACCTTAAAGACAGGATATTTAGTGAAGACCCGGAGATGGTTGCCCTACTTGGAAGGACTGTGGTGAGATCCCTGCAGAGAAATGGCGTTTTGGCTGTGGCCAAACATTTTCCAGGGTTGGGTCGAGCCAGTGTAGATCCGCATTTTGAGCTTCCCAAAATAGAAGTGGATATGGATGAATTGGAGGATATCAATCTAATACCCTTCAGGGCAGCTATTGAAGAGGGCGTTTCGGCTATCATGACTTCACACGCCATCTATCCGGCACTGGAATCAAATCGACCTGCTACCCTCTCATCCATCGTTTTGACTCAGCTTTTAAGGGAGAGAATGGGTTTTGATGAATTAATCATCACAGATGATTTAGAGATGGGGGCCATAGCCAAACATTGGGGAGTAGCCGGGGGAGCCTTAGCATCCTTTGAAGCCGGTGCGGATATACTGCTTATCTGTAAGGAGCAAGAGAATGTTCTGGAGAGTGTGGATCTCATAAGAAGTCAATTGTTAAGGGGAGAGATATCTTTTCAGAGGTTGGAGCAGTCAAACGAGAGGATTATGAAGGCCAGATCGAGGTTTCTTGGTGAACAGGAAGAGATATCTCTCACAAAAGTGAAAGAGTATTTCAGAATAAGTTCCTGAATGACCTATATTCCGACCCTAAAAAAGGATTTCTTATCACCCACCCGGTTGATCCTGTCAAGGTTTCATAGATTCGAGCTTCGAACTGTAAAAGTGGGCGGTGAATATTCATTTAAATAATGGACTTATCTCTTGTAAATTCAATTATTTTCTGTAAAATTAAAAAGCTTTTTGTCAACCGTGTTATGCTGTCAAGAAAAGAAAAGTGAAATCACATAAAAATATAAAAAAGCTGCCGCAGGCTGACGAAAGTCTTCTAAAACAGGTTGAACAACAGATCCATTCTATTGTTCCTGGCGCTGAAGTCATACTTTACGGCTCACGTGCGCGAGGTGATGCTGGCCCAATTTCAGACTGGGATTTTCTTATACTTGTAGATCAACCGCTGGATCGGGATCTGATTGTGGAATTAAAGAATCGCCTGTACGACTTGGAATTGAAGACTGACACTGTTTTAAGCAGCATAGTAAGGACCCGTGATGAATGGAATTCACCCAGGTACTCTGCCCTGCCCTTCAAACGCGTAGTAGAACAGGAAGGGATTTTGCTGTGACAGAGAAACACCTTCAAGATTTAATTGTGTATCGAATTGAACGCGCCCGTGAGACATTTGAAGAGGCTCTCTTAATGCAACGGGAAGGGCATTGGAACGCATGCGCAAATCGCCTGTATTATGCATGCTATTATGTCGTAACAGCTCTGCTGGCAAGAAAAGGACTTGCCTCAAGCAAACACACAGGGATAAAGGCGCTTTTTAACCAGCATTTTGTTAAAATCGGTTTAATCTCAAAGGAAAATGGCAGGCTTTACAATGGGTTGTTTGACGCCCGGCAAGAGGGAGACTATGTAGATTTTGTTGTTTTTGAAAGGGATGATGTGGAGCCATGGATTTCTCATGTCAAGGATTTTATTGAAACTATCTCCCAGCTTGCACATGAACTATAATAGAGAGCGGGACGCTCTTCTAAAATTCAATAACTCAATCTATAAATAAATTATTAAAGAGCGTCCCGGTCTCCCACCCTGGATGGCGGTTCGATCCCGCCTTTTAAATAGCGACAAAAGCGATGCTCTCTTTGTTTCGAAAAAAGGAAACCGTCTGGCTATAAGAACTATGGAAGATAATTTTAAAAAGATCCTAAGTAAATCCGGGATATATGCCCCCTTTAATGTAAGTTGCCATACATTAAGGCATAGTTTCGCTTCACATCTTAATGACAAAGATGTTGATATATTAGTTATTCAGAGTCTGTTGGGTCATTTATCTCCTCGAAGCACAGAACCTTACATTCATCCCTCGTTAGAAAAGGTAAGGGAGGCTATGGAGAAGTTGCCGAGTGTTATATTTTTAAATGGACTTGTTAAAGACGGTATTTTGAAGTTTCAAGTACAATATAGAAAAAGAGAATAATTAGTAAAGATATTTCAAAAGGACAATAATAAGTTTTTCTCTTTGTATTCGTTTAAAACGTCAATAGTGAAGTATGCATTACATCTTATATGAATATGTAGTGGTCTCATTTTTTATTTGAGGTATTATTGTTTATGTGTTATTATTAATTGATTGTTTGGTTCTTTATGCTTTTTCTCTTACTAAGTCCTTCCTTTTTTTGCGCCTAACTTTACATCTCACCGCGGGGTTAGTCCCGCTTCACCCGCCGCCAGAGCTGCTTTTTTAAAGGAAACAGCGGTAGAAAATCAAAGACATTGTTAACTCAACAGGCCGTCGCTCCTGGCGGACGGCGTGGAAGCGGTTGTTCGACGGTTTCATTAAAGATCGCTCAATGAATGCTCTGGCTTCCCTTGATTTCTTTTGGAATATTGGGGTTATTATATATAAATGTGTTTAAATTGTCTGTCGCCACCGGATCTTCGGGCAAATAGACAAATGCTTTCTCCCAAGCCGCTTTTGCCTCGGAATATTTCCCTTGGTCATAATATGCTGTTCCCAGATTATTCCATGCTTCGTTACGATTATACCGGTCTGTAGACGGATAATTCTCGATCGCAGTTTTATACGCTTTTATTGCTCCTTCTATATCACCTTTTTCTTTGAGGTCTATCCCTCTGACATAATTTGCCCGTGGGTGGCGTGGGGCAGAGAGGAGACATTTCTCCAAATATTCATCAGCCTTAACCGTGTCAAAAAAAGTATAAACTATGGCATACCGGCAAAGTATTTCGGCTGTTTCCCCGACTTTCGATTTAGCCGTATCCATCCATTTGAGAGCTTCTTTCAAATGCCCTTCCTCGGCAGCTGTCATGGCATGAGTAATCTCCTTAAAAATCGGTTTGCAACAAAATTTATACTTCAACCCTGATGCACATGGGCACAAATCATAACTATCTGGAATGAAAGCTTGAGATATTCTTTGTTCGTCGGTTGGAGGACTGTCGTCATCAAATCCGCCGGCACTTGCCATCGGCGAATAAAAATGCTGGCCGAATGATTTCTTCAACGGCCCAATTATCCGCTCGAAATAGGATAATGGCGCAACCTCAAATGAAATTCCTTTTTCTTCTGAATGTCGCCGGAATAAATCTTCAGCAGGATCTTGTGCAGGGCAAAAGAACTTTTTGGGCCAAGAGTTTTTCGTCTTATATGCATCTCGCATCAGTTTACTGATTTCTTTTGCTTGCGGTAATTCATCCGGCACCACAATATTTCCAAAAACGTAAGTGCTGGCAACATCCATTAAAAGGTAGATATCAACCGGCTGGTCCTGAACAAGGCAGTCCACACGAAATGCCAGCCATGCTTCTCCTGGTTCAAATTGGTCGAGTGAATATCGCATCTAATTCTCCTGATCTATTATAACGAGTAATCCCTCTCTGTGGGCCACCTCTGGGAAAATTGAACAACAGCAAGATGTGTTTCAGTCTCCCCAAACTTATACATGCACAAAAACATCTTTAACCTTCAGGTACGTTTTCTCTAACCTTGATTTCATGTCTCTACCGTCGAACGTCCGAATTGAGCCGCCGCCAGAGCTTATGCCGGAAGACCCTTGTTTTCTAAACCTGCTCCCGGAAGCAAGACCACACTCAAAAAATAACGCTCTGGCGGTCGCGTCTCCAATGAGTTGTTAGCTGTTTCTAGTGATTCTCAAAATCATTGTATGGCGTATGAAGCACCGTTGCCACATAGATTTCCAGGAGAGCCTGTGATATTGGGCTTGTTTCTTCAATGAAGCGTATGTCCATGGTAGAGACCCTTTTCTTCGCTTCCTCGAACCCTCTGTGCCAATGATAGTGAGACACTTCCCCCCCCAATAGTTTAGTGTAGGGCGGGAAGGAGAAAAGTTGATGGAAAAGAAAGAAGTCATGGTTATGAACCTTACACCAAGAGTTGAGGAAATGGAAGGAGCCCGTGGGGCGACTGGAATT
>Ga0180009_10001619_pt1 | contig 27319 bp, 28 predicted proteins | sample OS_PC_MetaG_FD_123537 | JGI IMG/M metagenome (GOLD analysis project Ga0180009, IMG submission 123537) | Groundwater microbial communities from the Aspo Hard Rock Laboratory (HRL) deep subsurface site, Sweden - OS_PC_MetaG | ecosystem: Environmental > Aquatic > Deep subsurface > Groundwater... | reverse complement strand
TTTTTTACTTCGGGCTCATCGGGTAATAATTTTAACTCAATTGATTGACTAGAAAATGATTGGAATTGATTGAGTAAGTCGTTTAACAACTGTTCTCTTTCAATGACCGTCCCGTCGCTTGAATGTTTTAGGGAAAAATCGTCAATTTCTTCGTTAAAGAAAATTGAAGCGTCTGTCGCCGGTTTTTCAATTTCTTTAAAAATTTCCTTTGTTTGGTCTATAAATTTTTCTTCGTTGATTTTGTATCTTACTGGTATATTTTCGCGTCCCACTAAGGCGAAAAATTGTTCCTTTATTTCATAAAAAAAATTTGAACGATTTCCGATTTGTTTCGCTTGTTCAATCGTTGTTTGGGAATCAATTTCAAATCCCAAGTCGCTTATTTTAGAAGACCATTTTTTTTCTTGGAAGATAAAGTCAATTTCCTGTTCGGCAAATTCGTTCCATCTGTTTTCTAAATTCGCGGCCGCGGCTTGGGGCTCTCGCGCGTCAATTTCAAAACCGCCTATTTTAATTCCATAAGCGATTTTCTGTTGGTTAATTATTTGAAGGGTAAAAGTGGAAGAGATCAGGCCGATCAAGATAACGAGAAAGATAATGGCGATTTTTTTCATGATGTATATTATAGCATAAAAGAAGAATGGGGGCAGCCCCCGTCGCGGGGGCTGCCCCCATGTATCAAAAAACAGGAACGAATGTTCCTGTTTTTAAACTTTGTTAGAATTATATCTTATTCCGCCTTGATTGATATTTTCTTTGTTTTTATCTTTTCTATTTTCGGCAATCTGATGGTTAAAATTCCGTTTTTCATTGAGGCTTGAGCATGGTCAACTTCGACATCAATAGGAAGAATAACCGAACGGGAAAAAGGTCCCCAATAACATTCTTGGTAATAATAATCTTCTTCTTTAACATCCTCGCTTTTTTCGCGATTGCCTTTAATGGTAATCATATCGTTTGCCATCGTAATATCAATGTTTTCTGGTTTAACTCCGGCGATGGTGGACATAATCACGATTTCGTTAGGGGTCTGATAAACATCAATTGTCAACTGTCCCTCGGATTCAGCCATCCAGTCGCCCGCGTCCTTTTTGTCAGCAATGACTTCTTTTTTAGGGACATTAACCGCGGTTGAAATTTTTTCCTTTTTGCGCATTTTTGTTTTTATTTTTTTGGGCCTTGCTTCGGTCTTTTCTTCTTTTTCCATATTTTCTTCCGCGGACAACTTATCTTCCGACCAACTTGCGCCGGTTAATTTTTCAAAAAATGATGATTTTTTTGGCATATTTTTTTAGATTATAATTTACAAACCGATTTATGTTTTTTAAGTTTGCGAAAATAAAAGGAAACAAGAAGCGCGGTCGCGATTAAAAAAATGGCGGCGGAAAAAAAGAATAATAATTTTTGTTCAGAGTCGGTTGCTCGGGATATGGAGACAACAAGGTAATTATAGCAACTATGGAATGTAATGGCAATGGCTAACCCGATTGCAACCATTTTCTTTCTGTTATCGGAATGGAGCAGTCCTTTGGCGAGCCAGTACCCGACTATTCCGCAAGCGAGCGCGTGGACTAATGTCGCTCCCAAAAAACGGAGCGAGATGACGCTAATCGCTTGTCCAATATCCGATGATGGAATTTTAAATAAAACGAGCAAGTTTTCCACAGCGGCAAATCCCAAGCCGACTATAATACAGTATATCATCACATCGGTTGGCTCGTCAAATTCTGAATCTTTGAGGAATTTAAACCTAACAACGGCGTATTTTAGATACTCCTCAACAACGGCGGGAACCAATGTCGCCGCCAAAATAATTTTTAAAAATCCGTTTTGGGGCATTTGAGACAAGATAGACCAAAATTGCAAGTTTGGGTTAAGCGCCCAAACCAAAAGTAGTTCCAAAACAATTGCAAAAGGAGTGATAAGCACTCCCCAAAAGAATAATTTTAAAACGATTGAATTTGGCTCGGGTCGTTGGTCTTTTCTTAAATAAAAAGAGAGCCAGATTAAACTAGGAAGAAGACCAAGGAAGATGTAGAGAAAATAGTGCATGGGGGCGTAATTTTCAATTTTCAATTCTCAATTTTCAAATAATTTCTTAATTTCCAAATTTTCAAATGGCATTTTAATTTCTCAATCTCTAAATTTTTTTATACTCTCTTCTTATTTTTCTTATTTGAAAATTAGTAAATTAATTCATTGAAAATTATTTGAAAATTGAAAATTAGAAATTGAAAATTTTACCTTGGCCATTCCTCAACCATTAAGCAGTCCCTTTTCGCGAAGGGGAGTTTTTGGTAGATTGTTTCTGTGACGAAGGGCATAAAGGGATGAAGCAGTTTTAGAGAATTAAGGAGAACGAAAGCGAGGATTTTTTTTGTTTGGAGATTATCTTGTTTTTTCGCTTCTTCAATATATTTGTCGCAGAAGTCATGCCAGAAGAAATCATAAAGCGAATGGGCGGCTTTTCCAAATTGAAAATTTTCTAAATTTTTGTCTATTTTTTTCGTGATCGCGCTAAGTTTTTTGAGAATTCTTTTATCGGCGGCGGTCAGATTTTTGTTTTTTGCCAATGATTTCGCGTCTGGAACGCTAATTTTTGCGTTTCCGATTTGCTGCAGAGCAAAGCGGCTCGCGTTCCAAATTTTATTAGCGAATTTTTTGCCCATTAAAATATTTTCTTCGGCGAATTTAATATCTTGATTGTTTAAAACCTGATAAATCATGCCGAACCTCGTCGCGTCAGCGCCGTATTGACTGACCAATTCCAAGGGATTGCGGCCGGTTCCGAGCGATTTGCTCATTCTTTGCCCGTCTTTGTTTAAGATAGTCGCGTGAATGATAACATCCTTAAACGGAGGTTTTTTGTTAAATTCCAGCCCGGAAAAAATCATTCTGGAAACCCAAAGATTAATAATATCGCGCGCGGTGCTGACAGTGTCCGTCGGATAAAATTCCCGCAAATCTTTTGTTTTTTTGGGCCAACCCAAGACTGCGAAAGGCCAGAGCGCTGAAGAAAACCAAGTGTCTAAAACATCGTCAACTCCATCAATGGGAATTTTATGCCCCCACCAAATTTGCCGCGAAATACACCAATCCCTAATATTGTTCAGCCAGTCAAAATATACTTTTTCCCATCGCTTCGGGTGGAATTTAACTTTCCCGCCTTCGACCGCTTCCATCGCTACTTTGGCGAGTTCGTCCATTTTTAAAAACCATTGCTGACTAACGAGCGGTTCAATTGCGCGGTCGCAGCGATAGCAATGGGGGATTTGGTGAAGATAATCTTCTGTTTTTTCTAAAAGGCCTTCCTTTTCTAATTCTTCAACAACCTTTTGTCTCGCGTCTAAAACAGACAAGCCCTCAAATTGCGCGCCGGCTTTTTCCGTCATTTTGCCGAGAGTGTTAATAACTTGAATCGTGGGTAAATTGTTTCGCAGGGCGATTTCCGCGTCAGCCATAGAATGGGCGGGCGTCACTTTAACCGCGCCTGTTCCAAATTCTGGGTCAACGGTTCGATCGGCGATTATGGGGATTTCTCGTCCAACTAAAGGAAGAATAATTTTTTGCCCAATTAATTTTTTGTATCGCTTATCCCTCGGATTAACCGCGACCGCCGTATCTCCTAACATCGTCTCCGGCCGAGTGGTCGCGACGGTTATTTGAGGATATTTAATATACCATAAATGCCCTTTTTCTTCTTTGTGTTCAAGTTCCAAGTCGGACAAACTTGTTTGGCATTTGACGCACCAGTTGATAACTCTTTCTCCTTGATAAATCCATCCTTTTTTGTAGTAATGTAAAAAAGCCGCCTTGACCGCGTCTTGATAACTTTCATCCATTGTGAAAGCAGTCCGGCTCCAGTCGCAAGAGGAGCCCATTTTTTTCAATTGTTCTAAAATCAAATTTCCGTATTCCGCGCGCCACTCCCAAATTTTCTCAAGGAATTTTTCTTTTCCTAAAATATGGCGGTTGAGTCCTTCTTTTTTTAATTTTTTTTCAACAACATTTTGCGTGGCGATGCCGGCATGGTCCGTCCCCGGAACCCAAAGCGTTTTGAATCCTTGCATTCTTTTCCAGCGAATTAAAACATCCTGAATAAAAGCGTTTAGCGCGTGCCCCATATGAAGCTCGCCAGTCACATTTGGAGGAGGGATGGCGATGGTGTAGGTTTTAGCCGTTTTCTTTGTCTTAAGATTATCGGGATTAAAATAACCCGACTTTTCCCAAAGTTGGTAAATCTTATCCTCATTCTCTTTTGGTTCATATTGTGTAGGTAGTTCTTTCATCGGCGTTATTATATTGTACCTGATGGGGACAGTCCCCGCAACGGGGACTGTCCCCGTTTGCTAGGCAATTAATTTCAAATTAGCGTTGGCTTGGATTTTTTGGGGGCTGCCCCCGCAACGGGGGCAGCCCCCAAAAGCAGCAACAGCAGCGATCATCGCGGCGTTGTCACAGCAGAATTCTATGGGCGGGACATGGAAGTTAGCGTTGGGGAGATTTTTTTCAATCTCGTTTTTTAGTTGTTTTCTTAATTCTTGGTTTGCTGCCACGCCGCCCGAAAGCATAATTGTTTTTGTTTTGTATTTTTTCGCGGCTCTTATTGTTTTGCTAACCAAGACATCAATCGCAGCTTGTTGGAAAGAGGCGCAGATATCAGAAATAGGGACAGTCCCCAAGGATTGGGGACTGTCCCTAAGGCCTCGGACTAAATAAAGAACGGCTGTTTTTAATCCAGAAAAAGAAAAATCAAAATTGTTCGCGCGAATCATTGGGCGGGGCAAATTAAAAGCGCGCGGGTTTCCCTTTTTCGCTTTTTGGGCGAGAATTGGTCCGCCTGGATAGCCGAGCCCGAGCAATTTCGCCGTTTTATCAAACGCTTCGCCCGCCGCGTCATCTCGCGTTTCTCCAAGTAGTTTGTATTTTCCATAACCTTCCATTAGAATCAATTGCGTATGCCCCCCGCTCACGACGAGACAGAGAATTGGAAATTTTGAATTTTGAATTGACAGGAGCCAATTGGCGTAGATATGGCCTTCTATATGGTTGACGCCCGTAATCGGTATTTTCTGGGCGTAGGCGAGGGCTTTGGCGAAGTTGACGCCGACTAAAAGAGAGGGGATAAGTCCGGGTCCGACTGTGACGGCGATTAAATCAATTTTAGGATTTTTTGCTTCTTTGAGCGCCCTTTCAAAACAGGGTTTGATATTTTTTAAATGAGCGCGCGCGGCTAAATTAGGCACGACGCCGCCGTAAGGAGCATGGACTTTTATTTGTGACGAGACGATATTAGATAAAATCAGACATCCTTTTGAGTCGGCTTCAACCACGGCAACTCCCGTATCGTCGCAAGATGTTTCAATGGCTAAAATAATCATATCTTTACAAATCATATTCTAACTTGTATTATATGACAAGTTTTTCGGCCCTATCGTCTAGTGGTTAGGACTCCAGATTTTCATTCTGGCAACAGGGGTTCGATTCCCCTTAGGGCTACCAGCGGTCTTTGTTTAGTTTTTTAAAAATTTAATAATCATATAAAAGGGGGTAAAATGGAAGTTGATAAAGTAACAAGAGTGTTAGGCGGAGGGGCAGTAGTTGAATTTTATGAAGGTAGCATTTATTTTTCAGAAGATTTTCTTTTCGAAACAAAAATGAATTCGGAAAAGTATCAGGATTGGTCAGATGTTAGCCAAGAATTTTTTGGCGAAATGTCAGAGGACGACATAAAGAATGTCGCGCGGCAAATAAATAAACGAATATGCACAGTGGAAAGTTTATGTCGCGGGGTTGTTTACAATTATGTCAATATTCTTCCCCGAAAAGGGAATGGAACACCCGCGAAAGAACTTGTAAAAATTTCAGATGCTTGTCTTGTGGAAAAAGGAGGCAGGGAACATCTGCAAGGATTCGTAAATGGGAAAAAGTATTCTGTAGCCGCGAAAACGCGGTTTATGGCTGCTGAAATGTCATTGTAGTTTTTTGTAATATGCCGCCGGCAAAAACGCCGGCGGTTTTTATTTTGCTTGCGTTGGGGTTGGTTTTGGGATAGGATTTTTATATGCTGCCATCTGAAAAATATTATTTAAAAATTGGGAAGGCGGGGGATTTAGAAAAGAGATGGGAGAGGATTGTTTATCGGGCTTTGGAAATTTTGCCTGGATTTTTGGCTTGGGCGACGCTTTTAGGGATTGTTTTTTTGTCTTGGGCTCAACCGATTTGGGCGGCCTTTTTTATTATCGCTTTTGATGTCTATTGGCTCTTGAAAACAGTTTATCTTTCTTTTCATTTGAGAATTAGTTATCGTCAGATGAAAAAGCAATTATCGGTTGATTGGCTCGGCAAGGTTAAATCTCTGGGCGGTAAGAAATGGCAAAAAATACATCATTTAATTGTTTTGCCTGTTTACAAAGAGCCGCTCTCCGTGATTCAAACCACCTTGCGGGCGATTACTGAATCCGATTATCCAAAAGACAAAATGATTGTTGTCTTAGCGGTGGAAGAAAGGGCGGGTTTGTCTGCCAGAAATAGAGCGCGAAAAGCGAGAAAAGAATTTGGCGGATATTTTTTTGACTTTTTGATTACGGTTCATCCCGAAGGCGTCGCAGGCGAAATGGCTTGCAAGGGCTCAAATTCTTCATATGGCGCGCGCCAAGTTAAGAAAAAAATTATTGACCCGTTGAAAATTCCTTATAAAAATATTGTCGTTTCTTGTTTTGATATTGATACGCAAGTTTATCCGCGATATTTTTCTTGTTTGTCGTATCATTATTTAACTGCTAAAAAACCGACCCGTTCAAGTTATCAGCCGATTCCGGTTTATAATAATAATATTTGGGACGCGCCATCGGTTTCTCGAGTCGTCGCGACTTCAGGGACATTTTGGCAGATGATCCAGCAGCAAAGACCAGAACGGCTCTCCACTTTTTCTTCGCAAGCGGTCAGTTTTCAGGCGTTGGTTGATGTTGATTTTTGGTCGGTCAATATTGTTTCGGAGGATTCGCGGATTTTTTGGAAAAATTTGCTTTTTTACGACGGGAAATATCAAACAATTCCGCTCAATTACCCTGTTTCAATGGACGCTAATTTGTCTTCGTCGTTTTTAAAAACATGTCTTAATGTCTATAAGCAACAGAGGCGATGGGGCTGGGGGGCGGAGAATATTCCTTTTCTCCTTTTTGGTTTTTTGAAAAATAAAAAAATACCTTGGCGGCAAAAATTTCATTGGACCTGGATTCAGTTGGAGGGATTTTGGTCGTGGGCGACGAACGCGTTGCTGATTTTCTTTTTGGGCTGGCTCCCTTTGGCTTTGGGCGGACAAGAATTTAATGTGACGGTTTTATCATATAATTTGCCGCGCGTGACAAGAATTTTGATGACTTTGGCGATGGTTGGATTAGTCGGGTCCGCGATTTATAGCACTTTGCTTTTGCCAAAAAGACCAGAGAAATACAAAAGTGGCGTTAAGGGGCGGCTGAAATATTTTAGCATGATTATCCAGTGGATTTTAGTTCCCGTGACGATTTTGTTTTTTGGCGCTATCCCTGGATTGGAATCGCAAACGCGGTTAATGATTGGGAAGTATATGGGATTTTGGGTGACGCCGAAAAGTAAGAAATAGGGGAAAATAAAACAGGGGAATGGCGTTTTTACCATTTCCCCTGTTGTTGAGTTAGAGGGCTGCTGCCCTGGTTTCGCGGCGCAATGTTATTATTGGCGCCGTGACGAATTTAAGCGTTTTTTTACAGGTGATACATGTGTTTGTTGCCGGACAGACTCGCAAGCGCGCTGTTGGAATTTGACATCCGCAAACATGACAGATGCCGTATTTACCATTTTCCAAATTCTCAAATGCTTGCTTAATTTTGCCCAAATATTTTCTCAATTGGGCAATTCTTCCGCTGTGGATAATCATCATTATAGGATGGTTATCCTTGCGACAATTTTTTACCTTTGTCGCGCTAATTGCGCGAAGTTCGGCCGAGGATTTTGATATAGTCGTCGTGATTGCTTTTTCTGTTCTTGCTCTTTCGGCCGCTAACAATCTTTTTACTTCTTTTTCTGTTAATCTCATTTCATACCCCCCTTGAAAAAAAGTTAATTATAAGAACTGCTTGTATCCTACCACATAAAGATATTTTGTCAAGGGTTTGAATCTGGGGGCTGCTCCCGTTGCGGGGGCAGCCCCCGTTTCACTCCAAATGGAGCGCTGTTTGGAATTTTTTTAATTCTTCTTTGAGGGCGGGAGTGAGGAGGTTCTTTTCTAAAACAGTCCGCGCGGCTTGGCGGGTTTGTTTGACTAATTCCAAGTCGTTCAGGGACGACATAACCAAATCGGGCAAACCCCATTGACGAACTCCCGTGAAGTCGCCAGGTCCTCTTAATTGAAGGTCTTTTTCGGCTAATTCAAATCCATTATGGCAGTTGACGATCGCTTTGAGGCGACCGCTAATTTTGGCGCTCTTGGGGCTGGTAAAAAGGAAGCAGTATGATTGCGCGTCTCCCCTTCCGATTCTTCCGCGGAATTGGTGGAGTTGGGCTAGCCCGAATCTTTCCGCGCCTTCAATCAGCATCACGGTCGCGTTGGGAACATCAACTCCGACTTCAACGACGGAAGTGGAAACCAAAATGTCAGTTATCCCTTCGCTGAATTCTTTCATAATTGTTTCTTTTTCTTTCGGTTTGAGTTTTCCGTGCAGCATCGCCACATTAAAATGAGGAAAAATTTCCTCGGACAGTTTTTTGTATTCTTTCGTCACGGATTTAATTTCTTCATCAAGTTTTTCTATGAGGGGGCAAATAACAAAGGCCTGTTTTTTCTTTTCAATTTGATTTTTAATAAAGTCGTAAGTTTTTTGGCGTCCGGCGGGAGCGACGATTTTGGTGATAACTTTTTGTCTTCCTTTGGGCATTTCTTTAATTATGGAAAGAGCAAGGTCGCCGTAAATAGTGAGCGCCAAGGTGCGCGGAATTGGGGTGGCGGTCATAGAAAGGAGATGGGGGATAGTCGGCAGACCGTCTTCCATTTCGTAAATATTTTTTTGCAAGGCGGCTCTTTGGATGACGCCAAATCTGTGCTGTTCGTCAACGATCGCCAAAGCCAAGTTTTTAAAAGAAACGCTTTCCTGGATGAGGGAGTGCGTTCCGATAATAATATCCACTTCTCCGTCGCGTATTAATTTTTTTAGTTTGGTTTTGGGGACAGAACTGGTTAAAAGGGCGATATTTAAGTCCTGTTCTTTAAGAAAATTTTGGAATGTTTGGAAGTGCTGTCTTGCCAAGATCTCAGTTGGCGCCATAAACGCCGTTTGGTATCCGGCTTTTGCCGTTTGCAAGGCGGCGATTAGGGCGGCGATTGTTTTGCCCGAGCCGACATCGCCGTCAAGCAGGCGGTTCATAGGCTTGTTTTTCTCCATGTCCTGAAATATTTCCCAAGCGGCGACTCGCTGGTCGTCAGTGAGTTTAAAGGGTAGTTTTTTAACGAATGACTTAATTAGTTTTTGATTAAAGGGAATGGCAGTCGCTCTTTTTTTTTCCAGTTCTTTCTTTTGCAACAGAGTATTGAGTTGAATTAAAAAAAGTTCGTTAAAGGCGAGGCGCCGGCGGGCTTTTTGCGCGGAGAGGGCATCCGAGGGGAAATGGATTTGCTGGATGGATTGATTAAGATTGTCTAAACCAAATTCTTTTTGAATTTCTTCAGGGAGAAAGTCGTTCGCTGTTTCAGTTAAATAGAGAAGCGGTTTGATAATATATCGCAAATAGCGGGAACTTAATCCGGCGGTTTCGTGGTAGACGGGGACCAAGCGACCCGTGTGGGTGAAGTCCTCCTTATTAACAACCTCGTAGGCGGGATTGGAAAAAGAAAAGGCGGTTTTCACGCGCGCAATCTTGCCGGAAAGATTGACTTTTACGCCTTCTTTTAATGTTTCAGTCAGATAGGGTTGATTAAACCAGACCGCTTTGATAGTCCCCGTCTCGTCTTTAACAAGCGCTTCGGTCAGTCCCATTCTTCGCCATTGACTCCGCGAAGCGTAATTAATTTTAACGACCTCTCCTTGGATTGTCGCGACTTGATTGATTTGCAGTTCGCTAATGGAAACGAAATGGCTAAAATCATCGTAGCGATGAGGGAAATGTAAAAAAAGGTCCCGAATTGTCTTGATTTTAAGCCGATGAAGCTTTTTCAAATAAGCGGGACCTATTTTGTTGACTTCTTCAATTTTGGATGAGAAGGAAAGCATGGTGTCCTCGACAGGATTTGAACCTGTGACTTCTTCCTCCGCAAGGAAGCGCTCTATCCACTGAGCTACGAGGACGATGATGGGGGCTGCCCCCGTTGCGGGGGCAGCCCCCATACAGGGTTAGAATTTTATTTGTCTTGACAGGTTGTCAGTCAAGGATTCTTCTTGTCTTTTTTCGGGGAGGTATTGGATGAGGGCTTTTCTCGCCGCGACAGGGTCTTGTTCGCCCAAGGGGATTTTTATGTGGGGCATTATTTTTTTTCTGCTTAAAACGCTGATTTCTTTGAGCGTGGGCGGTTCATAAAAAATCCAGAATGATTTTAGATTATCATACGGATAAAGCGCTCTGTCAATTTTAATTCCTTCAGCCGTTATTTTTGCCGCGATCTTTCTCGGTTTTTTAATAGCGTAAGCGGTTATAATAAAATATCCCAAGATAATTATTAGGGCGAAAAAAATATTTCTTGTCCAAAGCGCCCAAAGAAAAAGGGCGATGGCGATGAGCCCACTCACAACAAACCAAATTTCTGTTTTTTCAAAATAGAAAAATTCAGGGGCGTTCCATTCCAAACTCAAATCAGTTTTTATTTTTTCGCGTTTTTTTGGCGCGATTTTTTTGGGTTTTGACTCGCTTTTTTTTGGTTTCTTTTTTTTCTCTTTCCGTCGTTCTTTTTGCAATCGCGCGAACCTCAAAAATTCCTCCGAATTTTCTTCAGTTTCGCTTTCTATATATTTTCCCCGAAGGTCTACAATTTTCGCCATGGTTATTTTCTGTTTTATAATTTGGCGGAGAGGCAGGGATTCGAACCCTGGGAGCCTGTGAAGGCTCAACGGTTTTCAAGACCGTCCCATTCGGCCGCTCTGGAACCTCTCCTAAATTAAATGGCGGATGCTGCCCGCCTACGCAATCTTCAGGCGGACTGTGTCCGCCGAAGCCCGCTTCGGCGGGCGAAGGCGGAGAGGGAGGGATTCGAACCCTCGGCGCCCGGAGGCGCAACATCTTAGCAGGATGCCCCATTCGGCCACTCTGGCACCTCTCCGTGCTTCGTATCATACTTTGATTCTTGTGTTTTAGCAAGATGGGGGCTGCCCCCGTTGCGGGGGCAGCCCCCATCTTAGCGTGCCAAGACCAGGGCTTGGATGGATTTTGGTTTGAGGGGGGCTAGGGCTTTGGCGCATTCTTGGAGGGTGGCGCCGGTGGTCGCGATGTCGTCAACTAAAATAATAGTTATTGGGGACAGTCCCCGCGGCAGGGACTGTCCCCAATGGCGTAGAGCAAAGGCGTTTTGGAGGTTTGCTTTTCTTTGGGCGGGGTTTTCTATTTTGGCTTGGGGCTGGGTGTTTTTAGTTCGGATTAAAATATCGCTAGCGACAGGGATATTTAATTGTTTGGATATTTCTTGAGCGAGGAGTTCTGATTGGTTAAAGCCGCGCCAGCGGAGCCGTTTTTTGTGGAGGGGAACGGGGACGAGAATGCAATTCTTGGGGGCAGCCCCCAAATTGGGGGACTGTCCCCAAGAATTTAGTTTTTTTGCCATGAGGGCTCCGAGAGGGATAGAGAGTTCTTGGACGAAATTATATTTGTAGTGATGGATGGCTTTTTTAATAAGGGGGTTTTCGTAATTAGTCGCGGCGCTTGGTTCCGAGTTAAGAGGAATTTGTTCAAGACATGAGGGGCAGATAAATTTTCCTTCGCTCCCACAGGCGAGGCATTGGATGGGGAAGAGAGTAGCGAGAATGAATTTTTTCATGAAAACATCATAACACATATTAGCGGAAAGAAAGAAATTAAAGGTCAGACCTTTCAAAACGACATTATCACGACTGCTTATTATTTAGTGACAAACTGATGGGAAGGTCTGACCTTGAATTTCTTTCTGAATTCTCTGACTGTGGATAATTATTTTTGATTAGTTGGAGGGGTGTGATACAATAATGATAAATAATGTTTTTGTTTAAAAAAAATCCGAAAAGTTTTTTAGGTATTGATGTTGGCGCTTCGGCTGTCAAATTGGTTGAGTTGGGCAAAGAGAAGGGAAGGTTTAAGTTGATTAATTATGCAATCGCGCCCCTATCTGATTATCTTAAAAAAGTTGGTAGCCAATCTGATAGTGAACTTCTAAACGCCGATAGCGGAGAAATCGCAGAGGTAATTAAAGAGGCCATTAAAGAGGCAAAAATTACCGCCCGTGACGCGTATTTTTCTATTCCTGCGTATTCTAGTTTTTCCACTCTAATTGATTTTCCTAATATGCCTGAAAAAGAAATTGCCGCGGCTGTTCCCCTTGAAGCGAGAAAGCATATTCCTGTGCCAGTTTCGGAATTGGTTTTAGATTGGAATGTTATGGATTTGCCCGGGAAACAATCTGGCCGCCAGGCCATGGTCATTGCTGCTCCCAAGAAGGTTATTGACACTTATACCCAAATTAGCAAGTTAGCAGGTCTTGTCTCTCGCGGCATGGAAGAAGAGACATTTAGTTTAGGCCGAGCGTTGGTTGGTAATGATAAAAGCGTTATGGTTTTGGTGGATGTCGGCGCGCGTTCAATTAACATCGGTATTGTTGATGGTGGATATATTAGAGTTGTTCATGATTTAGAAATGGGCGGAGTTAAGGTGACGCAAGCCATTGCCCAACAAATGAATCTTGATTTAGAGAAGGCGGAAAATTTAAAAAAGGAAATGTCAGGGGAAGGCGAGCAATTTTCGCGATTAAAAGGGGTTGGTTACTCAACACTGGGGGCTATTATTGTTGAGATAAGAAAAATAATTGAGGCGTACCAAAGTAAGTATAGCAGAAGAGTTGAAAAATGTATTTTAGTGGGTGATGGAATTCGTTTAGTTGGTTTCGCTGATTATTTAACCACTAAATTAAGCATCGATGTTTCTTTGGGCAATCCTTTTGCTAGAGTATTTTATCCGCCTGAACTTGCCCCAATTTTGAAGGAGATAGGTCCTCCATTAGCGGTGGCGGTGGGGTTATCAATGAGAGGGTAATATGGATTTTAAATTAATACCGGAAAAATATAATAAAGACGAAGATTCCAAACTGGCAACTGGTTTTTCTGGAGTTGGTTTTTATTTTTCTTCCAAAGCGAATCTTTGGCTGGTTTTGTCTTTGATTTTGCTCGCTGGAGCCGTTTTTGGTTGTTTTTGGGCAATAGGATATAGAAATGACTTAGCCAATGAAAAGGAAGGGTTCGCGAGCAATGTGGAAGCGCTGCAAAACCAAAGGGATTTGAAATTGGAGGCTGACTTTACTGAACTGAAAGATAAAATTGATGTTCTAAAAAATGTTTGGACAACGCGTCTTTACTCATCTCGAATTTTCGGAATGCTTGAAGAGTCAGCTCTGTCTCGCGTCCGTTTTATTGACTTAAGGGCGGATTTATCTCAAATGATTATAAAATTAAAAGTTGAAACGGCGGATTATAACACTTTAGCAAAACAGTTTATTGTATTTAAGGAGGATTCTCGGATAAAGAAGGTTGATATCGCGGAAATTTCACTGGGTGAGTCGGGCGAAATTAATTCAGAATTTTCGTTAGAAATAAACTCGAGCTTTTTGCGTCGTTAATTTTATGAAAAGTAAAATCATTATCAGTTTAGTTTGTTTTGTTGCCGCCGTTGGTTTGGCTTCTTTTGTGATTGCTCCTCTTTGGTCTTCGGCCAAAATTTTAAGAACCGATATAATTGGACTTAAGCAGGAAGCGGTTGAAGTTGAAAATCTTTTGGCAAAGAGCCGCCAGCTTGAGCAGAAATATTTGGAATCAAAAGAGGAAGCGCTAAAAATTATTTTGTCTCTACCCGAGGAGGAGGAAATTTCTTATTTACTGGTCCAATTTGAGGGACTGGCTTTGCAAAACGGATTATTGTTGGAAGGAATAGAATTCGGCAAAATAGAAGAGGTACAAGCAGCTTCTCGCAGAAGCAGTGTTCAATCGTCGTCTCAAGAGACAAACCAAGGCGCGCAACTTCCAGAAGGCATCGCTACTTTTTCGGCGAATATAAGAGCAGTTGGTTCTTATGAGGCGTTTAAAAGTTATTTGAATAGTTTGGAAAATAATGTTCGTTCAATGGATATTGAGCAAGTTAATTTTAAGGTTTCTGAAAAAAAAGAAGATGGCTCTTTTGAGCAATTAGGAATTTTTGAGTTTAATTTGGTCGTGAAAGTTTATTACAGACCTTCTATATAAATATGAATTTTAAAATATTTTCAGTAAATTCTATCTTAACACCAGAAGACAAAAAACAACGGTTAATGTTAGTTATTTTAGTGGCGACTGTTTTAATATCGGTTGTTATTTTGTATTTTGGTTTTTGGCGTTCTCCAACTCCAACTCCAACTCCAACTTCGCCTTCGTTAAGCGAGGAACCTTCCAGCGTTGAGTTTGTCGTTACAGAAGAAAAAAACGCGGCGCCGAGTGTCGTTATTAAAAAAATGAATTTTGACACTGATTTTTTGGAAAATCCATATTTGCGAAATTTAAAAATTTACGGAGAGTGGCCATTGCAGGTAGACGAAAAAGGGCGGGCTAACCCATTTTTGCCCTATTGATGAAAATTAATATGAGTTCTGTTAAAAAAGATGTTCAAAAAAACGAAGAGGAAGACGCGCGCGCGACAAGAGAAAGAGCGGAGGCGATGGGCGTCCCTTTCGCTGATTTAACAGGGAAGACAATTCCAGTGGAGGCGTTGAAAGAAATTCCTGAAGAAGCAGTTATTTTTTACGGCCTTGCCCCTATTGCTAAAGAAAAAAATGTTTTGGATGTGGGGATGATTGATCCGGATAATCTTAAAGCGAGAGAGGCCTTGAGATTTATTGTCCAGCGGAGCGGGTTAGAAACAAGAATATTTCTTATTAGTCAGACAGATTTCAAAAATGTTTTGAAGCAATATCGCAGTTTTCGTTCGGAGGTTAAAAAAGCTCTTGAGGAGCTGGAAAAAGAATTAAAGACAGAAAAAAAAGTTAGGCCGATTCAGGACGAAACATCGGAGATAGCTAGAAAAATAGTTACAGAAGCGCCCATTACTAAAATAGTCGCTGTTATTCTTAAGCACGCTGCTGAGGGCGCGGCGTCGGATATTCATATTGAGCCAATTGAAGATAGAGTGCAAGTTCGTTTCAGAGTTGACGGAATTCTTCACAAGAGTTTAATTTTGCCGAAAGAAATTCATTTAGCGGTTGTCTCTCGTATTAAAATTCTTTCAAATTTAAAAATTGACGAGTCAAGAGTTCCTCAGGATGGGAGATTTCACGCGCCAGTCGGCGGAAAAAAAATTGATTTTAGGGTCTCCACTTTTCCAACAGTTGGCGGAGAGAAGGTTGTTTTAAGGGTTTTGGACCCATCGGCTAGTTTAAGGGATTTTGCCGAATTAGGAGTTCAGGGTTATAATCTAAAAATACTGGAAGCAGCGATCAAACAGCCGTTTGGCATGATACTAATTAGTGGTCCGACGGGTTCAGGAAAGTCAACCACTCTCTACGCCATTTTAAGCGGACTGAATCAAGAGGAGGTTAATATTGTGAGTTTGGAAGACCCTGTGGAATATTATATTGAAGGAGTTAACCAGTCCCAGATTAGGCCTGACATTAAATATACTTTTGCTTCTGGCTTGAGGCATATTTTGAGGCAAGACCCGGACATTATTATGGTTGGAGAGATTAGAGATGAAGAAACGGCTGGGTTGGCGATTCATTCTGCTTTAACGGGGCATATTCTTCTTTCCACAATTCATACCAATAATGCCATAGGCGTGATTCCCCGCTTGATCGATATGGGAATTAGTTCTTTCCTTATACCCGCCTCAATGAATTTGGTAATCGCGCAAAGATTAGTTAGGCGACTTTGTCCTCATTGTAAGAAAGAGACAATTGCGCCGTTGCCGATGGAAAAAGAAATTGAGAAAAGTTTGATTACTTTATATCCATTTCAAAAAAAGGATTTTCCCTACGAAAAACCGTTTAAAATTTATCGTCCGGTCGGGTGTAAATTTTGTAGTAATAAAGGGACAAAAGGTCGGTTAGCTCTTTATGAAATGTTAAAAATGACTCCTCAATTAGAAAGTATTGTCAACGAAGGAGTGAACGAGGCAAAAATGGAAGAAGAAGCAAAAAGACAAGGGATGCTTACAATGAAGCAAGATGGCGTTAATAAGGCGCTCCAAGGGTTAATTTCTTTTGAGGAAATGTTAAGGGTGGTTGAGGAGTAAAAATATGAAAAAAAACAAAAACAAAAGAGCTGGGTTCACTTTGATTGAACTTTTGGTGGTTGTGGCGATTCTTGGCCTTTTGTCAACGATTGTCTTATTTAGCGTTGAAGGAATTAGAGCCAAAAGCCGCGATGTTAGACGGGTTGGTGATGTTAAGTCCATTATGGACGGACTGGCGATGTATAACAATAATCGCAGCGTTTACCCGATTTACGATGGATATATTATAGGCGATGACGCGATGTCGGTTGCTTTGAGCGGGGATGTGGTTATGTCAAAAGCGCCCGTTGACCCGATTAACGATGTTATGGGCGGGGTAACTTATAAATATTATTATCAGTCACTAACGGGAGCGACATATTTTATCCAGTATTATTTAGAAACAAATTCTATTCACGATAAAGCGGCGGGATTGAATGAGGTCTCTCCGTAGAGTAATAGAAATTATGAAAAAAGGAATGAGTTTAGGCGCGAGCGCGTATATTAATATTATGACTAACGAACAATATAAACAAAAATTAGATGAAATCCTTGCTTTGGCGGTTGAAAAAGAAGCGACTGATATTCACCTTTCTTCGGGTCGTCCTTTTATTTTAAGAATTAATGGAAATTTGGTTTTTTCAGACAAAGACCAAGTTTTAACAAATGAAGATACGCAGGGCTTGGCTTATGTGATTTTGAACGAAGAAAGAAGAGAGCAGTTTAACGCGCAAAGAGATATTGATTTGTCTTTTGCGTATGAAGATAAGGCGCGTTTTAGAGTTAATGTCTATTATCAATTAGGAAAAATTAGCGTTGCTTTGCGTCTTATCCCCAGTAAAATCAGAACAATTGAGGAATTAAATTTGCCGCTAATTTGTCATCAGTTTGCCGAGGCGCCTCAAGGATTTTTTCTGGCGGTTGGACCTTCCGGACAAGGAAAATCAGCCGCATTGGCGGCGATTGTGAATGAAATCAATCACACAAGACAGGACCATATCGTCACGATTGAAGATCCGGTTGAGCATCTTTTTATACAAGATAAATGTATTATTGACCAAAGGGAAGTGGGTGATGATGTTCAAAACTTTCATCGCGGATTGCGCGAAGTTCTTCGGCAGGACCCGGATGTGATTATGATCGGTGAGATGCGCGATCCAGAAACAATCAGCAGCGCCGTCACAGCCGCCGAAACGGGGCACTTGGTTTTAACCACTCTCCATACTAACACGGCCGCGCAGACGGTTGATAGAATTATTGACAGTTTTCCTCCTCATCAACAAGGTCAAATTAGGACGCAACTTGCTTCCAACATTTTAGGCATTCTTTCACGGCGCTTGCTTCCTTGTCTAAAAGGTGGGATAATTAACGCTGTTGAGTTAATGATCGCCAATTCTGCTATTAGAAATTTAATTCGCGAAGGGAAAACCCATCAAATAGATATGGTTATTGAAACAAGTTCAAAAGAAGGGATGATTTCGCTCAACCGTTCTTTGGCTGATTTGGTTAATAGAGAATTAATATCCTTAGAGGAGGCCGAAAAAAATTCAATCAATCTTTCAGAGTTAAAAATGCTGTTAAAAAACTAAATTTTTATGAAGTTTAATTATCTTGCGCGCGACCAAAAAGGAGAGACCCAAACAGGAGTGATTGAAGCGTCTGATTATTCAGCCGCTCTTAAAATTTTGCAAGATAAAGGGTTAATCGTGGTCAATTTAAAAATCGGAGGGAGAGCGCCCCTTATTAGCAGAGAAATTAAAATTTTTAATAGAATTAAAAGAAAAGATATTTTCGTTTTTTTTAGGCAGTTGGCTATTTTGGTTGACGCGGATGTTCCTTTGGTTCAGTCATTGAATATCTTAAGCAAGCAAACAGAAAGCCGTTCTTTGAAAGATATTATCAGCGCGACGGCGAGCGATGTTGATGGAGGGATGGCTTTTTCAAAAGCGATGGGGAAGCATCCCAAGGTTTTTTCTATTTTTTCCGTTAATTTAATCAAGTCGGGAGAGGTCTCGGGGCGGCTTCAAGAAACGCTCAATTATTTGGCCGACTACCTTGAAAAAGAATTTTATCTCATTTCTAAAGTGCGCGGCGCGATGACTTACCCTGCTTTTATTTTGGGCGCTTTTATTATTGTCGGCGTCTTGGTTATGACGATGGTTATTCCAAATCTTACCTCTATTTTGCTTGAGGCCGAGCAAGAATTGCCCGTTTCAACTAAAATAGTTATTTGGACAAGCGATTTCATTAGAGGGTCGTGGTGGTTAATTTTAACTTTTTTAATTGTTTTTGGTTTTGTTATTGCGCGCTACAAGAAAACTGCCCGAGGAAAATTTTATTGGGACATGTTTAAACTTAAAATACCTATTTTTGGGAAAATTTTTCAGAAGACCTATTTAGCGCGGATCGCCGACAACTTAGGCACTTTAGTTAAAGGCGGCGTTTCTATTATTCAGAGTTTGAATATCACTGGTCAAGTTGTGGGCAACGCGATTTTTCAGCAAATTATTTTTCAGGCGAGAGACGATGTTAAGGTAGGAAAAAGCATCAGTTCGGTTTTAGAGAATCACGAAGAATTTCCTCCTTTGTTTTCTCAAATGGTTAAAACGGGCGAAAAAACAGGAAAATTGGATATTATTTTAGAGAAAATTAGCATTTTTTATAGTAAAGAAGTAGATAATATTGTGAATAATTTGAGTCAAATTATTGAGCCGCTTTTGATTGTGATATTAGGAGTGGGCGTTAGTATTTTGGTCTTTGCCGTTTTTATTCCGATTTATAATTTGGCGGGAGCGTTTTAATTTATCTATTATGAGAGGGGGTGAAAAAAATGTTACAAGTTTTTAAGAAGAATCAAAAAGGTTTTACATTAATTGAACTTTTGGTGGTTATCGCGATTATTGGCGTTTTGTCAACAATTGTTTTGGTTTCTTTGAACACAGCTCGAGAGAAAGCGCGAGATGTCCGAAGGGTGAGCGATATGAGACAAGTCGCTTTGGCATTGGAAATGTATTACGACGATAACACAAGCACAGGTTATCCAGGAACAGCTGGGGCTGATAGTTGGGCGGTCATGGAAACAGCAATAGAAGGAGGCGGTTATATCGCTTCTGTGCCGACCGACCCAGGGACGGGAACTTATCAATATTATGTAGCGACGGACAATCAAAGATATGTTTTGAACGCTACATTAGAGGATGACAATAACGCCGCTTTGAGGGATGATCTTGACGGAACGATTTTGGGCTGTAACTGCGCTGATACAGCAGGAGCTCCAGAGTACTGTATTCAGCCGTAATGATAATAGCTTAATAGCCGAAAAGCTTAAAAATGGACAAATCCGGGGACTGTCCCCAAGAGGGGACTGTCCCCAATAAATAATGCTTTATTTTCTCATCTTCATCCTTGGTCTTTCTGTTGGCAGTTTTTTGAATGTTGTCATTTGCCGCTTAGAAACCAAGGAATCAATTGTCGCGAAGCGCTCCCATTGTCCTCAATGCGGGGCTGTTTTGTCGTGGTATGATTTAATTCCGGTTTTGAGTTTTGTTTTCTTGCTTGGCAAATGCCGTTCTTGCGGGAAGAAAATCAGTTGGCAGTATCCGGTCATAGAAATAACCACTGCGTGTCTATTTCTATTAATTTTCAATTTTCAATTTTCAATTTTCAATGAATTTTCAATTCTTAATTTTCAAACTCTAAATTTATTTTATTATCTGATAATTATTTGTTTTTTGATAGTCATTTTCGTCTATGACTTACGGCATTACATTATCCCCGACAAAATTGTTTTTCCCGCGATAATTATTGCTGGAATTTTCAATTTTCAATTTTCAATTTTCAATGAATTTTCAATTTTCAAATTTTCAATATTAAGCGCAATATTGGCTGGTGGATTTTTTTTGTCGCTGGTTCTTTTTTCAAAAGGGAAATGGATGGGGATGGGCGATGTTAAATTGGCTTTTTTAATGGGATTGATTTTGGGCTGGCCCAATATTTTAGCGGCGCTTTTTCTCGCTTTTTTGACGGGGGCGGTTGTCGGCGTTGCCCTGATTATTTTTGGCAAAAAAGGACTCAAATCTCAAATCCCCTTCGGACCATTTCTGGCGGGCGCGACTGTTCTAGTGATGCTCTGCGGACAATTGTGGATAAACTTCTTGTTTGTTTTTTAATAAAAAAGTGGTAGAATGAAAGATAAATAAGTTATAAAAAAATGTTACAAATTTTTAAGAAGAATCAAAAAGGTTTTACCTTGATTGAGTTGTTGGTGGTTATTACGATTATTGGCGTTTTGTCAACAATTGTTTTGGTTTCTTTGAACACAGCTCGAGAGAAAGCGCGAGATGTCCGAAGGGTAAGTGATATGAGACAGATCGCTTTGGGTCTGACGCTGTATTACGATGACCACTCGGATGCAGGTTATCCTGGGGTGAGCGGTAGTAATCAATGGGCAGTTATGAAAACAGCCATAGAAGGAAGTGGGTATATTGCTTCAATTCCAGGCGATCCGGGTATGGGGACTTACGAATATTGGGTTTCGTCTAATAACCAAGGTTTTGTTTTGAATGCGACATTGGAGGGCGTTAACAACGCGGCTTTGAATGACGATAGCGATGGAACGGTTTTTGGCTGCGACTGCGTTGATCCGGAATATTGTATTGAGTTGTAAAAATGGTTTTTGCGCGAAAAATAGAGTTAATCCCATTTAATCCGTAACAAATAAAAATAGTAAAATAACTATGACCAAACAAATAACAACAATCATCGTTATCACCGCCTTGGTTTTCTTTGGGCTTGGCTTTGCCTTCGCCAATTATTACAAACCAGACAGCGGCAGTGATACATATCAAGCCGGCTGGGACGCGGCTAAGCAAAGATTGGAGGAATCTGGTTTCGCGCCCATGATGGGAGATATGGAGATAACTTCTATTAGCGGAATCGTGAAAGTAATAAAAGATAATAATATTTATCTTAAGATTCAACCCTTAACGCTTTTGGCTGATTCGGACTTAGACAATAGAATTATTGAAACAGATGAGAATACCAAGATTTATCAGTTTAAGGAAAAAGACCAAGCCCAATATCAAGCAGAAATGGAAGGGTTTAATCAGAAAATGGAAGAACAGATGGGAAATTTTGAAGCGACAGCAGAACCGATTATGCCTCCAGAAATGTTTATTAAGACAGAAATTAGTTTTAATGATATTAAGGTCGGTCAGCAGATAACTGTCACGGCGCAAGAAAACATTAAAGATATCAAGGAATTTAAGGCGATAGAAATAATTGTTCAATTTATGCCGATGATGCCAGGACAGGTTGACGCGCCACCTGTGGAATAAATAAATAATATAAAACACATGTCCACAAAAAAAATGACAAAAAAAACACAAACAATCGCTCTCTATTTTTCCATTATTATTGTCGCGATTGCTTCTGTATTCTGGGTTAATGGCCTTATTCTAGCATGGACGACTCCCGTTTCCGCGCCTCCGGGAAGCAATGTCGCCGCGCCCTTAAATGTCGGTTCAACTGCTCAAACAAAATCTGGCTCTCTTATTTCCAGCTCTGATATGAGAGCTCCTATTTTCTATGACCAAAACAACACTGGCTACTATGTTGACCCGGCGGGGATGAGTAATATGAATCGAGTTGATTTTAGCTATGGTTATGATAGAGACAACACTGCTTATTATCTTGACCTAAATAATACATCTAAATTTAACGCGGTTTATGCTAATTCATATTCAGGTCCGGGATGCGACATCGCCGAGCGTTATCAAGCAAGCGGCGATGGAGATAGTCAATTAGAACCGGGCGATATAGTTGTTTTGGATGAAGATAAAGAAATGAACATAAAAAAGTCCGACAAAGCATATAGTACTATGGTAATTGGAGTTGTTTCCACTAAGCCCAATTTAACTATGGGCGCTTTGGAGAATTTTGATAATGAAAATTATCCGCCAATAGCGCTTTTAGGCAGAGTGCCAACAAAAGTCACCGCGGAAAATGGGCCGATTAAAATTGGCGACAATATTATTAGCTCTTCCAGGCCCGGTTATGGCATGAAATGCGATAATTATAGCAAATGCCAAGGAGCTATTGTCGGCAAGGCATTGCAAAAGTTGGAAGGCGCGGAAGGGGTGATAGAAGTATTAATAAAATAACGCGCGCGTTGAATGAAAATGATAAAATCTCAAATTAATTCTCAGAAAAATCAAATAACTTTTTTTCTTGATAATAAGATTTATCCCTTAGAGGCCATTTATAGCACTGCCCATGTATTTTTAGATAGAGCTTATGTTTTTTTAGATGAAAATTCCGAGAAAAAAATTATTGTTAATTTAAAAGGCAAGAAAAAAATAAGCTCCGAAAAGCTAAAAGAGTTGTACGGAGAGTTTTGCAATGAACTTTTAAATTACCTCTTGAGGGTGAAAATTGCTGAGAGAAATAAAAAGGTCAGAGATTTTGTTGTTGGCACTGCTTTAGTTTCAGCTTCGCCTATGTTTGGATTGTCTCAGAACAGTTCGGGGGATAATTATAAAGATGACCCCTTGGGTATCGCTGTGCCTTGGGAAGAAAAATATGAAGGCGATAAAGTTAAAAAGAAAAAAATAAATTGTTAATTCAATTTAATAAAAAAATATATCCGAAATCAGTAATCAAGAGGGCTATAAAAGATTATAGCGGTTTAGCTGATTTTACCTTAGAACAGAACGAAAATTATTTTTTGGTTGAAATTACCAACGCGCCATTTGAATTAAAAAATGTTTTTGAAGATGAGTTTTCAAATTACATTTTAAGCTTAATGAAAAAATGATTGATTGTAAAAAAGTAAATTATTCAAAATTGGGTTTTTTCAGATTTAAAAAAACGAATAAAGACTATCTTTTAACTAATGATATTGGAGATTATATTTTTTTATCTCCCATGGATTTTGATCAATACCTTCAGGGAAAATTAGAAAAAAAATCTTCAAAATATCTAGAGCTGAAAAGAAAAAACTTTATTGGCGATGAATTTAATTTAGAGCAACATGTTGAAAAATACAGAAGAAAAAATCAATTTCTTTTTTCTGCTGGACCCAGTCTTCATATAGTTGTTGTTACTTTGCGTTGTGACCATAAATGCGTTTATTGCCAAGCATCTTCGTGCTTCGTGGACGATAAGAATAAAGATTTGAGCGAGGAAACTGCAAGAAAAATTGTTGATTACATTTTTTCTTCTCCTAACAAAAATATTGCCATTGAATTCCAAGGTGGAGAGCCGTTATTAAATTGGCCAGTTGTTAAGTTTATTATTGAGTATGCCCTAAAAAAGAACAAGGAAGAAAAAAGGGATTTAGAATTAAGATTGGTTTCTAATTTTACAGGAATGGACGAAGAAAAAATGAATTATTTGCTTAAGAAAGGAGTTATTTTCTGCACTTCCCTAGATGGACCGGAGAAATTACATAATAAAAATAGAATTTTAATAAATAAAAATAGTCATCAAAATACGGTTAAGTGGTTAAAAAAAATACTTAAAAAATATAAAAAGTATTATATTTACCAACCAGGCGCTCTGACAACAGTTACGCGTTATTCTCTTCCTGTTTATGAAAAAATTATTGACCAGTACATTGAGTTAGGATTGGATAATATTATTTTAAGACCGCTCACGCCTTTGGGAATGGCTAGGAAGACCTGGCAGAAAATAGGATATTCAACGAGTCAGTTTTTAGAATTTTACAGAAAGAGTTTGGATTATATTTTAGAGCTTAATATTAAAAAAGGGCTTCGCTTTCGAGAAATGATTGCCACCAACATGCTGACAAAAATACTAACTGATAAGGACCCGAATTATTTTGAATTACGCTCGCCTTGTGGAGCTGGTATAGGTCAAGCGCTCTATAATTATAACGGAGATGTTTATACATGTGATGAGGGACGGATGATAGGTGAAGAAACTTTTAAAATAGGAAGCGTCTTAACGGATAGTTACGATGATATTATTGATAATCCGACTATAAGAACGATGTGTTTAGCTTCTTGTTTGGACAATTTGCCTTGTGACAATTGCGTCTATAAACCTTATTGCGGAACTTGTCCTATTATTAGTTATGTTGAATCGGGCAATATTTTTCCTCAATTACCCACAAGTAGTAGATGTCAATTAAGTCAAGGTATCTTTGATTATATCTTTAAAAAAATGCAAGAAGATGATAAAATAAAAAAGATTTTCTTGGAATGGGCTACTAGTCGTCACCAATTTAATAAAAAGTTATGCTAGAAATATTTAAACAAAATATTTGGTTAATAGCGGTTTTTATCGTTATTTTAATTTCATTATCAATTGTAGGGAATTATTATTTTAAAAATAAAGATTTAATAGCCGATGGCTTGATAGTTGAAGAAGAAGTTATTACAGAAGAAGCAATTGACGCGGAGGATCGGTTTAATCAAATTATTAATAAAGAAAAAGAAAAATGCATACTTGATTTTAATTTAGATAAATTGGATTTTACAGAAGCTGATTCAGATAGCGAATTACCTACAATACTTAAAAGATTGCTTGTCATGCGAGCCGCAGATCAGAATAATAGAGATTTATGCTATTACGAGAATCGAGAAATTGATTTTGAACTAAGAAAAGAGAGGTGTGAACGCGATTATGATTTTTTCTTTGTTTTGACCGATAAGTTGAAAAATGGGATAGGTTTAGAGCAATATGTAACGGAATGTAGAGAAGCTTTTTTACCTTATATTTTAATTGAAAAAGAGCAAAAATTAACAGAATTACCTGATGATTTAGACGAGATAAAAGCGGGTTTGGGGGCAATATGCGAAAATTATCACAGAAGCTTTCAAAGTAAAGAACCAGTAATTTTTGATTCGACTCTGATGTGTGATTCACAAGTAGAGCAGGAAGATGACGCGGCTACCGATAGAACAACTTCATGCGCGGGCGAGTTTAGCGACAATATCGCGTATTTGATTGCAGTGGCCAAAAACGACTCTATTCTATGCGAGTCGATCCCTGAACTTAGAATTTATCAATATTGTAAATATTATTTTAGCCGGGATTTGTCTTTTTTTTATGACAAGTTCAAGGCGTCTTATTGTCACAATAAAGTTCATAAAGATTTTTTTCCGACGAAATAGTCATTAATTATTTAGATAATCTATGAAAAATAAAAACCATCAAGTTCCCAAAATTAAAAAAAATCTTAGAAATTTTTTAAACGAAGAAGAGGGGAAAATTAGTAAAAAAAGCATTCGAAAAATTGGGTTGGCTTTGATAACTATTGGACTAGCTAGCGGCGGCTTAATGAAGCCTGATCCTACTATGGCTGGGACATGTAACTGTTGTACTCCCTGTCCAACTCATTGTTCCCACGCTTCGCACGGTTCGCATTCTTCCCACGGTTCCCACGGTTCCCACGGTTCCCACGGTTCCCACGGTTCTCACGGTTCGTGGTAAAAAAATATAGACAAATAATTAACAGAATTGGAATATGAAGCGTTATGAAGTATCCATTAATAATTATTGTCACCAACCAATGTAATCTAGATTGCAAGTATTGCGCGGTGCTAAAAAAAAATATATTTATCAACAAATCAATTGCTTTTAAGGCAATTGATTTATATTTGTGTTTATTGGGCGATAACAAAGGCAAAATAAAAATTTTTGGCGGTGAGCCCCTCTTAAAAATTGATTTGTTAAAAAATATCATTGCTTATGTTAGAAAAAAAAGTCATAAGATAGATATTGAATTATGCACTAACGGCGTTTTATTGGATGATAATATTTTTAGCTGGCTTAAAGAAAATAAAGTGAATCTTTCGATTAGTATTGATGGAGATAAAACTTCTCAAATGCTAAATAGAAAAGGTATTTCTCCTCAAACTTATCAGAAAACAATCAATTTAATCAAGAATAATCAATCTCGCGTGATTGTAAACATGGTGATAGCTCCGAATACCGTGGATAAGTTTTTCCAAAATTTTGTTTATGTACATAATTTAGGCGTTAAGGGGTTTAATTTTTTACCGGCAGCTTATAGACCATGGTCCTTTCAAAAAATAAAAATTTTAGAAAGACAGCTAAATTTCGTATCAGAATTTTTAAAAAAGCATAGAGAAATCTATGTCAAAAATGTTGACATAGATAACGATTTATTCTTCTTTAATACTGGGATGGTTGTTGATTGCAATGGTGATGTTTTTTTTACCAACGCTATTATGTTAAAAGAATTTCAGTCCGTTAAGAAAAAATTTAAAATTAGCAATATTAAGGATAATAATATCTTAGAATGTTTGAAAAATTTGGATTTTCATAAAGAAATTAATAAAATTGAATTAAATACAAAGGAATTATTTGACCATAAAATCTTACAATCAAATAAAGCAATTGATAATACTCTTAATAATTTTGTTGATTCAATGAAAAATAAATCCAATATAGCAGAGAAAGAAGGATTAAAGCTGAAGGAGAATAAGAGAATAGATATAAAAATAGGATACCAATGTAATAATCATTGTTGTTTTTGTGTACAAGGCGACAAAAGAAAAAAATGTTTGTTTAGAAAAAAATCGGAGATTATAAAAGAATTAATTCAAGCAAAGGAAAGTTGCCAATCAGTCGTTTTTACTGGCGGCGAGCCCACGATACATCCTAATTTTTTGGATTTAATAAGGCGTGCGAAAAAATTGGGGTATCAAATTATTCAGGTCCAAACCAATGGCCGCATGTTCGCGTATAAAGAATTTTGTCGCAAAACAATAGAAGCTGGGGCAAATGAGTTTTCGCCAGCCGTTCACGGACATACAGGAAAGTTACATGATTATTTGACTAATGTAAAAGGCAGTTTTGACCAAACCATTCAAGGTATTAAAAATTTAAAAAGTTT
>Ga0180009_10001618_pt1 | contig 27320 bp, 28 predicted proteins | sample OS_PC_MetaG_FD_123537 | JGI IMG/M metagenome (GOLD analysis project Ga0180009, IMG submission 123537) | Groundwater microbial communities from the Aspo Hard Rock Laboratory (HRL) deep subsurface site, Sweden - OS_PC_MetaG | ecosystem: Environmental > Aquatic > Deep subsurface > Groundwater... | reverse complement strand
GGGTGGCTTTATGCGGTCGGCAAAATAGTCCTAGTCCCTTTGAAATTGCGGGAGTATTGGGAAAAGAAGAGGACTGGCCAGAATCGAAACAGCCATCAATAAGCTTGACAGCTAGCTTTGACATTTATATAATAGTGTGATATACTGCTAGTGTGATGAAACTAAACATTCAAAAAACAAAAAGTGGATATAGTTTGGCGTTTGTTTTAATACTGGGCGCTTTTTTAGTGTTTTGCCCATTTTATAGTGGTCCTGTGGTTTTGGCTGAGGATGATGTTGAGGATCTCAATCAAGATGTCAGCGAACGTCAAAAGGAGATCAACGAGCTAGAGAAACAAGTATCTACTATTGAGGATGAGATTGCCAAGAAACAACAAGAAGAAAAAAGCCTAAATAATCAGATTTCTGTTTTAGATGGTGAAATTAAGAAGACCGAAACTAAGATCCAGGAAACAGAGTTAAAGATTGATACCACTAAGAAAGAAATTACTGTCAAAGAAGGAGAGATCAAGCAAAAAGAGGCCGAAATCAATAAGCAAAAGGAAGTCCTGGCCGAATTTATTCGTATCATGTATCAACAGGATCAGAAATCAACTGCCGAAATGATGTTTTCCAACGGCTCGTTCTCTGACTATTTGAATGAGATGCAAAATACAGAGACGTTGGAGAATAAAGGACAAGAAATATTAGAGGCAGTGAAACAATTAAAACAAGATCTAGCCTGGCAAAAGCAGGTGCTGGAAGCTAAGCGAGATTCTTTGCAGGGACTGTCTGATAAATTGGATATCAGCAAGAGCAATCTTGATGAGGAGAAAGAGAACAAACAGCAGATATTAGGTGAGACCCAAGCGCAGGAAGATAAGTATCAAGCTTTACTGGAAAAGGCGCGTAAAGAACAGGAAAGTATTAATGTTGAGATTAGGGACTTAGAGCGAGAGATTAGAAAGCAGCTAGCTAATAGACACGAGGAATCTGATAATCAATGGGATCAGATAAAAGGAGACGGGACGTTATCCTGGCCGGTCAACCCTTATAAGGGTATCTCAGCGTACTTTATGGATCCCAGTTACTATTCCTATTTTGGTGTGAATCATTACGCCATTGATATTCCGACATCTCAGGGAACGCCAATGTACGCTCCAGCTGATGGCTACGTGGTGCGTTACCGGGATGCTGGCTATGGTTATAGCTATATTATGCTGATGCATGCCAATGACCTCTCGACGGTCTATGGACATACCAGTGCTAGTTTTGTTTCGGCTGGGCAATACGTAACTAAGGGACAAGTAATTGGATTGTCTGGGGGTACTCCTGGCACCAAGGGAGCAGGACTCATGACTACCGGGCCGCATCTTCATTTAGAGGTGCGTGTAAATGGTGTGCCAGTTGATCCACTGCGATATTTGCCGGGGTTATAAAATAATTAAAAATAAATGGGATTTTTTAGTAATCTATTTGGCGGGATGGGCGGCGGATCAAATTATTGGAACGATTTTTTTGGTCTGGAAGAAGGAGAAAGTGTTACCAAGGGCAGCGCTGGTTTTTTTGATCCTGACGTGTCAGGCGGAGAAACTATAGCCGCTGGCATAGCCGGACTTTTAACTGGCGGGCAGATGACAGTTGGCGGTAAGTCAGTCGTATTTGCTCTAACTGACAAAGGACGATTTTATGCCAAGCCGCAAGGTGGCAAAGAAGATCCGATTGTTCTAGGGCCAGGTAACAAACCACAAGTTGAAGAAACTGATCGCGATGGTGGACGGATTGGCACTGAGAAAAGCAAGAGTGTGAAATTTACTACCACTGATGGCGAGGTATTTCGAATATTTATGCCGCTGTCAGCTATACCAGATGTCGTTAGTTGGTCGAAAAGCTAAATTATTATAGTATTTTCATAAGACAGAGTTCGTTTATACCCTGTCTTTTTTGTTGGAATAATATATTACACAATATTGTGCTTACTATGTCAAATTTTGAGTAGGGCGGGGAAGAGGGAAATTTATTTACCTAATTGTAATTATTATACCTAAGCAAACTGCCTTATAGAAAGGGGGAACATAGTTACAAAAATAATTTTGTGTCATTAGTAGGTAGGTAAGAAATAAAAAAATTCGATTAAAAGTTTGGCTTATCAGTTCTAGATATAACCCTATAGGACGCATAACATACATTGTGCGACGTGGATGTAATTCCTCCTGGTTGGTATAAGTTGCCCTACTCTCTGCTTAATACCTCAATATAATTGTACCAAAGAGCCTGATCACACTTATGACATTTGATCTTCAACATACATTGTCCCCTCCCGGTAAGTTTATTTCGTAATAAATAATAGCAATGCTTGGTAATTGGTGTTGCTATATCTCTTGATTGAATTAGACTTATTAAAAGATGGTTTTGTTGAAGTGAACCTTGCCAAGGAGGAATATAACATGATTGCTGATGTTCCACTCCAGGGCATGTATGACATATTCGTAATCCGAGATCCAAGCGATCAGGCCGAGAAGCTAATCTTCGTTTGGAGATTTGGAGCCATTGTCTTCTTCGACCAGGACAGCTTCCGGTCATACCTGCTGGAGAACGTAGAATTGCTTAAGGCAGAGATATCCGGCTGGGAAGAGATCAAGGGAAGTGTTGATATTTTCCTAGCTACTACCGACTTACCGGAAAGTGGCGACCGGATAGCTGTTATTCATCCAGATTACCCGACAATTCTGGCTTTCCTGGCCTTAGGGGAAAAGATGGACGAAGCAATCGCGGAGGAAGAAGATGAGGGAGAAGACTGTCCAGAAGAGCTACCCGCGGCAGAAGTACTAAATTAAAGGAGCACAGTAATGCCCTTCCATGATTTTCTGCGCGAACTACGCGAGCCCTACACTCCCCGTCTCTCCGGCTGCCCGCTTGATCCAAATTTGCTTCTGTCGGTCATTGCCAAAACCAAGGGTGGCCAGCTGATAGGCATTATGACCTATCTACTGCTAGCAGTTGTCTCTGCAATCTGGCATGCTTGGTAGCAGGCAGATAATAGGTGCACCTCGAGCGTCCTTCCAAAGGATGCTTTTTTATTGCACCAAAACCACCCCGATGTTCTTCGAGGTGGTAGTTTATTTTAGCAAAAGAGATTAATTAATAACCTATCGCCACAGGTATAATACTTCTGAGCGATTAGAGTAGGCCTCTTTCTTCAATTCCCTTACTACATCATTTTTTGCCAGCGCTCCGAGACCGCTAAAGAGTTGACCGAAAGTAAAAGGTTGTTCGTATTGGGCAACAGAATATTCGGTCAACTCGGCTAATTCTGCTGTTTTTGTCAAAACATCTTGAAAATAGCCAGTGCTATCTATTAAATTGACCTCTTTGGCCTGCTGAGCAGTAAAAATGCGCCCGTCAGATATCGTAGCCACATTTTCTTCAGTCACCGGACGGTTTTCCTTCACAATTCCCAGGAAACGCCCTTGTGTTTCATCCACAATCCCTTGGACGATTTCCTTTTCCTCTTCTGTTTGCTCGCGGGTTGAAGAAAGCAGGTCTTTGCTGGCGCCGGATTTGTAAACTACGCTTTTAAGACCCAGTTTTTCAAATAGACCTTCATAATTCAATGTAGAGATTATAACACCAATAGAACCGGTTAGAGCGGTTGGGTTGGCCATTATGGTATCAGATGGAGCGGCCAGGTAATAAGCACCGGAAGCACCGATGTCTTTGATGTAAGTGGTAACTATCAGACCAGATTCCTGTGCTTTAACAACCTTGTTATGTAAATAGTCGCTGGCCGTCACACTTCCTCCTGGACTATTGATATTAAGGACTACGGCTTGAACGTCGGGGTCCTCAGTCGCCTGATCAAGTTGCTCACCAATCGACTCTACTGTTGGGGTCATAGGGTTGAAAAGGCTGGTGGTTCCCTCATCGAAAAACAAAGCTCCATTGACATCAATCACGACAATTTTATTAGGATTGCTGCAGCTTCCCTGAAGACACTTCTCGCTATAGGCCGAGGTATAGCTGCTGGTCTGACCATAATCCTCGCCCAATAGCACAATACCGAGGGCAACATTGGCGATTAGGCTACAAACTAAAAGAAAAACTCCCAGACAACCAAATATCCAGGCGAAATAATTTTTTTTCTTTTTTGCTTCGACGGGAGTAGTCATTTTTATAAATTATTTATTTTTTTTGTTTGTAATCTTTGATCGCCTTTTGTAGAGCTTCAGCTGCTAGGTTAGAACAATGCATTTTGATTTGAGGCAAGCCATCAAGCTCATCGGCGATAACTTGATTGGTAATTTTAGCTGCTTCTTTGAGAGTTTTTCCTTGGGCGATGTCAGTTATCATTGACGAGGTGGCAATAGCCGCCGCACAGCCCATTGTCTCGAACTTTATCTCGCTAATTTTATCATCTTTTACTTTAATATAAAGCTTCATTAGGTCGCCGCAAGCAAGATTACCAACTTCTCCTACTCCATCGGGATCGTCGATTGAGCCCATATTATGTGGATCACGGAAATGGTCGATTACTTTTTGGGAATATGTATTTGTCATAATGGTTTAATTAATCTACAGAGTGTCTATGTGTTGCTTTTTCTGCAGTGAGGGGTGTTTAAGGAGACCCCCGATCTCATCGGGGGGCGACGAGTTCCCGCAAAAAGAAAAAGTTAACACAAGACACTCCAGAAACGTTAATAATTTACTTTAATGGTGACATTTTTCTTAATTTCTCTACAATCAGCGGTAAAACTTCAAGAACTTTCTTAATATTGTCTTCGGTAGTATCTTTGCCTAAGGTGAACCTAATACTACCATGCGCTTGTTCTTTGGCAACACCGATGGCTAACAGGACATGAGAGGGTTCCAGCGTGCCGCTGGTGCAAGCGGAGCCGGTAGAGACAGCTATTCCTTCAAAGTCCAAATGTAGCATAATACTCTCCCCTTCTATCCTGTCGAATCTAAGGTTGGCGTTATTGGGCAATCGGTGCTTATTCGAGCCGTTTAAGTGAGAATCAGGGATGTTTTTTAGGATGTTGTTAATTAACAGATCGCGTAGTTTTTGCTGCTGACTGTTTTGAGCGTGATTTTTACCGGCTAACTCAATCGCTTTACCTAGTCCGACTATACCCGGCACATTTAGTGTTCCTGCTCGTTTATTATATTCCTGGTGACCACCGTGCTGAATTTTCTCAATCAGTGTCCCCTCTTTCACAAATAGAACTCCTACCCCCTTTGGTCCGTAGAATTTATGTCCGGAAAGTGATAGAAGATCAACTCCCAGCTTCTTGACATCGCAGTCCAAATATTGTATAGCTTGGACGGCGTCGGTGTGGAAAATAAGCTGATTTTTACGTTCTTGGTTAGTTTTTTTAACGATTTCCCCTATTTCGGTAATGGGCTGGATCGTCCCAATCTCATTATTGGCATACATTATACTTATAAGGATGGTATTTTCTTTGATTGCCTCTTGAACACTTTTAGTGTTCACTACACCCTCTTTATCCACTGGCAAGTAAGTTACTTCCACTCCCTTTTTCTCCAAGTGCTGACAAGTATCGAGAATACAGGGATGTTCGATAGTTGAGGTAATAATGTGCGGCTTGTCTATTTTGCTAGCCTCGGATACTCCTTTAAGAACAAAATTATTACTCTCGGTCGCTCCAGAGGTAAAAATGACTTCACTTGTCTTACAGCCGAGAAAGTTAGCTACTTGCTCGCGGGCTTCATCGACAGCAATGATCGCCTTTTGGCCAACCGTGTGGATTGAGGCTGGATTACCATAATGCTCAGTAAAATATGGCTCCATAGCCGAAAAGACCTCCGGATCAACTGGCGTGGTCGCGGCGTGGTCGAGGTAGATTGTGGGAGTGTTTTTGCGGGACATACTTATTTAAGGTATTTTTTGGATTTTACCCAGTGTTTTTTCCATTCAGAGTCCAAATCGGTATCGTATCTATTAGCCAACATAAGGATTAATACAGTGATATCCATTAATTGGTGATCGCTGATGTTTTTATCATCTTTACCCTTTTTTAAGGTGTTAATTTCTTCTTGCAGCATTTCTAGAAGCTCGGGGACTTTAGTTTTGTCAAAATCGGCTTTCTTTTCAAAATTATTAACGTATTTTTTGTATTCGTTGAATCTCATACTATCTTATCAACTTCTTAACCCTAGTGGCTTTTTCAACGAAATCGAAGTATTTTTCCGGCAAATCTTTATCTCCAGTCTTGAATTCATTGATTTCCTTACCCAACGAAATCTGTTGGTCGGATTTGTATTTCCTAATTTCAAATATAACACCTAACACCTTAGCAAATTCAGCCTTCGTTTCTTCATCCTTCATCTCCCACTCCCCTTTTGCCTCTGGCCAAGCGGAAATATGGATGCTATTGGCGCCCTCAATGTCCTTAAAATAGGCCTGATAGAGCTCTTCGGTGATAAAGGGCATAATGGGTGCATAGAGCTTTAAAATGGCTGATATGCACGTATAAAGTGTCTGTTGGGCAGCTATATAGGACTCAGAACCAACTTCCTCCTTATTATACAACCGGTATTTAATTAATTCCAAGTAATTATCTGTAAATGTCTGCCAGAAGAAGGCATCAGTGCTGTTGCGCGCTTTAGAATACTCGTAATTATCAAAATCATCAGTAACGTCTTGGATGGTATTATAAAGCTCATCTAGCACCCACTGATCGGCTGGTTCAAGCTCTACTTTTTTCTCCAAATCAAGATTGGCAAAGTGCGATAAGCAAAACTTAGTCGCATTCCAGAGTTTATTAACTGTCTTCTTGCCTTTCTTAATCTCGTCCTCGCTGTAGCGCATGTTAGCGCCTAGTGAGGCTCCCGTGGCCCAGTAGCGAATGGCATCAGCGCCGTATTGTTCAATGATTTTATTGGCGTCAACGTAATTACCGAGACTCTTAGAAATCTTGCGACCTTTATCGTCAAGGCCGTGACCAGAAATCATGGCGTCAGAAAATGGTAGCTGACTCTCTGGGGAATATTTTTCTTTGAATGGCAAACTTTTGTGATGATAATATGCCTTAGTAACTGTATAGAAAAGCCAAGTACGGATAATTTCAAAAGCTTGGGGGCGCAAGGTGGCCGGATAAAGTTTCTGCTGCATCGCTTCATCCTCAACTAACTTAGCGCCGATCAAAGGCGTCAGCGAAGAGGTCATCCAGGTGTCCATGACGTTGCTCTCGGGGACGATGTTCTCGCTTTTACACTTAGGGCAGGTGCTAACAGGCGGTTTGTCAACAGATGGATCGACCGGCAGGTCTTTCTCCTCTGGCAATATAACTTCAGCGCAGTCCTGACAATGCCAGACGGGAAAAGGGACGCCGTAGTAGCGATCACGGGAAATACACCAGTCCCACTTGAGAGCTTCTACCCAGTTAACGTAGCGACTTTTCATATGCTCGGGATGCCATTTGAGCTCTTCGCCGCGTTTTAAGAGTGCTTCTTTAGCATCGAGAACTTTAATAAACCACTGCTTGGTGATAATAAACTCAGCTGGGGTATCACAGCGCTCGTGGACGTTCATGACGTGCTCAGTGTCTGCCTGCTTTTCTAGCAGACCTTCTTTTTTGAGGTCAGCTAATATTTGTTCACGCGCCTTGGTTAGATACAGCTCCTGGTATGACCCGGCCAGCTCAGTGAGTAGACCCTTAGTATCAACGATCTTGCGAGTTTCTAGCTTGTACTCTTTCCATTTACGGACGTCTTCGGCGTCACCCCAAGTACAGACCATCATCAGTCCGGTACCAAATTCTGGGTCAACAAGCGGATCCGCCATAATCGGCACTTCGTAGTCAAAGAGAGGAACTTTCGCCTTCTTGCCTACTAGATCTCTGTAGCGTTTATCCTCCGGATTAACAAAGAGAGCGACACAAGCCGGAATTAACTCTGGTCGCGTGGTGGCAATTTGAAGCTTCTTTCCATCTGGCGAGGAAAAGTTAACATAATTAAGCTTACCCTTTTCCTCTTTATCTTCGAGATCCGCTTGAGCCAGAGCTGTTTGGCACTTGGGACACCAGAAGGTTGGCTCTTCCTTGTAGAGCATCTTACCCTGTTTATAGAGGTCAATGAATGACCACTGTGAGATCTGCTGGCAATGTTCATTGATAGTGCTATAGGTCTTGCTCCAGTCCACTGAGATGCCCAGCGCTGTCCACAGATCTTTGTAATTTTGCGCGCCCTTCTTAGTTTCTTCGAGACATATTTTGACAAATTCCGGGCGGGTCACCTTAGACTTATCAATTTTGTATTTTTTTTCAACGAAGCGTTCAGTGGGTAGGCCATTGTCGTCAAAGCCCATCGGATAATAAACATTGTAGCCCCGCATTCGCTTGTAACGTACGACAAACTCAGCTTGCGAGTAACTCATAATGTGACCCATGTGGAGGTGATCAGCCGAAACATAAGGCGGTGGTGTATCGACGGAATAAATTGGTTTGTCAGACTTCTCATCAAACTTAAAAGTCCCTTCTTTCGCCCAGAAGTTTTGCCAGTACTTTTCTCGTTCACCGATATTATATTTTTTTGGTAGTTCAGGCATTTAGCTTTTTTGAATATTCCCTGAGCGAATAATTTGATCGACTTAGGGAATATTTTTATAATCCTTGGCAATTTTTGGCTGGTTCGTAACCTTCAGCCTTCGCTTCCTCCGCGGAGTCGAACCAGACCTTATTCTCTTCTTTTATTCTGTTGGCGCCGGAGCAGCTGATTAGATAGTACTTAGAGCCATTTTTACTGGCGACATAGTCTCCTTGCTCGATTTTCCCTTCGTCCTCGTCGTCTTCTTCAATGTCAGCAGTCGTTTTTTCATTGACCGGACATTTTGGACACTGACACGCTTGTTCCACCGACTCCTCGATTATCACCGGCTCTGATTTTTCTAGCACTGACAGCCGCCCAGCGCCGAAGATGGCGGCTGCGATTAGTATCCCTCCAACAGATAACACAAACTTATCCTGGTGCGCAGACCAGAAGTCTTTAAATTTACTCATTGCCCCCTCCTTATAGGGCTGTTGTCAAATACCATTCCGACTGCAAGTTCCCTATTTTGGTCAAATCTTCTAAAAATCTTTTCAGCTTAGCTTAAGCTAAACCTCAAAGATTATTTAAAATATTTGCCTCAAAATATGAAAATTTCGTTACGAAAGCGTATTTAACAACAGCCCCTTATTTATTAACAATGATCGTACGGATACTTTATCATTTCTCTTGACACTTTTCAAGCGCTCGTTTAATCTATATTCATGGTTTACTTGCCATTAGGCAGGCTTAAGATATTAAAATGGCTCATCGGAAAGCGGGTGGCTCTACCGCCCTCGGACGTGATTCAAAATCAAAGAGACTTGGCGTTAAATTATATGCTGGACAGCCGGTAAAGCCTGGTGGTATTATTGTGCGTCAGCGAGGCACTAAATATCATCCGGGTTTGAATGTGCAACGTGGTAACGATGACACCCTGTTTGCGGTTCAAAATGGCGTCGTGCAGTTTAAGAAGAAAAAAATAAGAGCCTTTGATGGTAATTTAGTTCAGCGCTGCTTTGTCAATGTGGTGGGAGCCGAGAAGTAAATTTAGTCGATAATTTATCATAAAAATGACTCTAGTGAAAGAGTTGTTTTTTTATCCCCAAAATATACGCAGATTTAGTCGTTGATACTAAAAAAATATTATGTTAATTTAGTAGTGCTTTATAAATAACAAAGGAGGGAAATTAAAATGGATCAAGAAATGAGACAAGAATTTGCCAAAGTGAATAAAAATTTTGAAAAATTGGCTACCATGATAAAAAAGAGTTTCGATGATGTTGACAAACGTTTTGAGAAAACTGCTGCCAAGGAGGATCTGAAAGGTGTAGAAAAAACAATGGCGACCAAGAAGGATTTAGAAAAATTTGCCACCAAGAGTGAATTGAGAGAAGAATTAAAGAGATTTGCAACTAAAAAAGACCTAAAGAAACATGAATTAGGCAAGAAAGATTTTATCGAGGATAAATTGGCTGATCTCAAGGGAGATTTAGTAGTGTTGATGACCAAAGAAGATAATAAAATACGACAGCTAATCGCAACATCTTAATAAGTTAGGTTATTAAAAAACAGCTCTGTCTAGGGCTGTTTTTTGTTGGTGGAGCTGATTAATTCCTAGTGGTCGCGAATGTTATCACGAGGAGATGTGATACATCCGCGTTCACTAGAAATCAAGTTTTGGAGGGCGATTTTTCTAAATCGCGATCTAATATTGATCACGATTTCTTCACAACATACGAGTGTCTACTCACATGCTCTGAAAAGCTAGGAGTATGTATTAGTATTTAAGCAATAAAGCTAAATCATACTACTCCCGCCCATGACTGGTGTCACGGACTTCTCCAATAGCTTGGAGCATTAAATGTGCAAAGGTGCACGTTCGCCCAGTAGTAGATCTGGACTGCCCGCGTTACTTGTAGGTCCGGCGGGATTCGGATGGCTGGTGGGGTCTAGAGCAGCGATAGCAACCCGCAGGTTACAAGCGCTGACAAAATTGCTGGGATCCCCAGCACGATCGCGAAAAATAGGAATGGTCTTCTCACGCCAAACATTTCTTTCTCCCGAAGCCCACCTGCGCGAACTTCATTCGTGTCTGCGATCAGCCGCTTGTCTGTACCCACCGCATGCGAGTCCAGATTAAGGCCTCTATTGATAATGATTTCTCCCGATCGCTGTCCTTGATGTTCTATTGGCGCTGCTCAAGCACAACAATAGGAAGAAATCTTCTGGGGATAGTCCAGTCCAACCTTCTTTTTACTTAGGGCTAATTATATAATGTTCCGTCTGTATTTATTCACACCAACAGATTATGGCAAGAGATGACGCATGTAGTAATTATGTGCGCTCTACTCGCCATAATCTGTGAGTATGAAGAGTGATTAGATGTCAGATAGCAGATTTGAAGGGACAATGATCCTGTGTCGCAGGCAACAACTACTGCTACCAACGAACTCCTAGTTGTTTTGTTTGTTTTGAACCTCTCTCTATTAACTAACATATTATACCATATATAATATATATGTCAAGGGTATTTTAGTATATTCTCCCGGTAGTTTCAGCGAAATTGGCACTTCTGGGCTTGAGAAAAGGTAAATAAAGTATATAAAATAACCTAGAATCAATAAAAAATACAACAAAAAAGGCTAATTTATTGCAAAAAGCCTTTTCATAATTCAGATACAAGTGGTCGAATTTAGCTACTTCCCCTTTGCCGCCTTAATAAATTCCTTAAACAACGGATGAGGATCTAGTGGCCGCGATTGGAACTCGGGATGAAACTGGGTGCCAACAAAGAAAGGATGATTAGATAGTTCAATAATTTCTACTAAATCCCATTTCTGGTATGTACCACCAATTTGTAAGCCAGCTTTGGTTAGCTGATCACGGTACTCATTATTAAATTCATAGCGATGACGATGACGCTCACTAATTTTATCAGTGCCATACGCTTTTTGGGCGATACTCCCCTTTTTCAAAACGCAGGGATAAGCTCCTAAGCGGTTAGTACCGCCATAATTTTTTTCTTTTATGAGCTTTTCTTGCTCGGGCAGTAGGTTAATAACAGGGTGGGGTGTTTGGGGATTAATTTCGACTGAGTTGGCTTCCTTGAGGCCACAAACATTACGGGCGAATTCGATCACCGCCATTTGCAGGCCGTAACACAAACCAAGATAGGGAATTTTATTTTCTCGGACATATTTTACCGCCAGGATTTTTCCTTCGGTTCCTCTTTTGCCATACCCACCGGGAATAATTATGCCACTATATTGATCTAGTTCTTTTAGTTTTTTAGCATCTTTTTCGTAGGCCTCCGAACTTATCCATTGCACCACTGGCTTTACTTGATGGTGCCAGCAGGCGTGTTTGATTGCTTCAATAACCGAGATGTATGAATCTTCTAAAGTAAACTCACCAGTAGCAAAGTATTTTCCCACAATGCCGATTTTTACCTCTTTCTTAACTGATTTAATAGTTTTGGTCAATTTTCGCCATTCCTGGAGATAATTATTTTTGGCGCTTCCTTTTTTGCGTTGGGGTAGGCCAAATTGCTTTAGTATCTTTCCCCCAAAATTTTGTTCAGCGAGCACGATTGGTACTTCGTAGGCCGATCCCACATCATGGTTAGATATAACATGATCTTTAGGGACACTACAAAATTGCGAAATCTTTTCTTTACGTTTGTCGTCAAGTGGATATTCCGCTCGACCAACCACGAAATGAGGTTTGATGCCAGCCGCATTGAGAGTGCGCACCGAATACTGGACTGGCTTGGTTTTCATTTCTCCGATTGTCTTGGGAGTGGGTAGATAGGAGACGTGGATATGAACCACATCTTCGGGGGTTCTAGCTTCCATCATGCGAGCTGCTTCTAAGAATAATACCCCCTGGTATTCGCCAACTGTACCGCCAAATTCACTGATAACAAAATCAATCTTGGGGTCTTTGCCGGCGGTTTTGAGACGGCGAATAATTTCTTCCGGCACATGCGGGACAACCTCAACATCCTCTCCTTCGTATTCGAAATTACGCTCGCGTTTAATCACTGTTTGGTAAATTTGACCAGTGGTGATAAAGTTCTCGGCGTGTTGGTCATGGTTAAGGAATCTTTCGTAATTGCCAATATCTTGATCAGTCTCCACGCCATCTTCGGTGACGAAAACTTCACCATGCTCGGTAGGACGGATAGTACCGGCATCGATATTGACGTACATTTCACATTTGACATTGGCCACCTTGTAGCCCTTGTCTTTAAGTAGGAGACCGATTGAGGCGGAGGTAATACCTTTACCCAACCCAGAAATAACTCCACCGGTAATGAAGATATACTTGGTCATATATTTGAACTTAGAAATTAGACTATTCTGCTATCACCTTCACGATCACCTCTGCTTCTACTTCGTCGACAAATCTAACCTTTACTTTGTACTCACCTATTTTCTTGATTGGCTCTGACAAAGTAATCAGTTTTTTATCAATCTCAGTTTTGGTTTTGGCTTTAATCGCTTGGGCGATGTTGGCGTTAGTGATAGAACCAAAAAGCTTATCGTCAGCACCGACCTTAGCCTTGATTTCTATGCTTTGACCGGCGATTTTATCAGCCACCTCAGCTAACTTTTCTTTTTCTTTGCTTTCGGCAAGCTCTCTTGCTTGGCGCACTTTTTCTGTTCTTTTAATAACAGCCGCCGAAGCCATTTCTACCAAACCGCGGGGGATTAGATAATTACGGGCGTAACCGTCCGCTACTTCTTTGATGTCTCCCCTTTTGCCTAACTTTTCGATGTCTTTTTTGAGCGCTACTTTCATGGGTGATCTTAATGTTTAATTATAAAACTGGAAAACTTTTTACCAGCTGGATACCAATTAACTTCTACGTTATCTACTTTAGCACACTCCGGCCCTTCTTGACACCACTTGATTAGTTCCTGTAATTTATTTTCTTCGCCGGCAGCTTCTATGGTAACTGTACTGTTAGCTTCATTCTTGACCCAGCCAGCCAGGTTTAGCTCTCTGGCTTTGTCTTGGGCGCTGACACGAAAAAATACCCCTTGCACTCTACCGCTTATCTTGAGAGTTACCTTTTTCTGCATAATTTTTCTTATACTGCTGGGCTAATTTAGAAAAAACGGCCAGCGAACCACCAATAATAGTTAAGTCGTCCAATTGTCCTAGCACTGGCAAGTAGTCATTAATAAGATCCAGCGGGAATATTAAATAGATAACAGAAAAAACGGGGATAATTTTATATACCCAGGGAACTTTTTTGTCAAAAAATAAGCTAACACTTATTTTAAGTTTACGCCACCAAGATTCAACTTTTTTCTGGGAAAATTCCATTATTGAGTGATAACCTCCAAGGCCTTATCTAGTTGTGGGTCTAGATCATTGTCATAATCATCATCGGATAGCTCAACTTCGATGTCCGGGCTTAAACCTTCACCGTTAATATTTTTTCCCGAAGGAGTTAACCATTTGGCTATACTAACGCGCAAGGAAGAACCATCGTTGTAATTTTCAAGCTCTTGAACCGAACCCTTACCGTATGATTTCTGGCCGATTAGTTTGGATTGCCGGTGATCGCGTAAAACGCCCGCTACGATCTCGGAAGCACTGGCCGAGCCTTCATCAATTAATACTACAACTGGAAGGTTAACCAAGCGTGATCCATTTTTTGCTTTATATTTATTCTCCTCACCATCGGAAAAAGATTCAATGGTAATCACTTGTCCGCTGGCTACAAATTCACTGCTAACATCGATGGCAGTTTCGAGATAACCGCCGGAATTGCCACGTAGATCTAGAATTACCCCATCGACTTCATAAGCCATAATATCAGTAATAGTTTTTTTGAATTCAGTCGTGGTGTCTTCGCCAAAATATGTTAACTCGATATAGGCGATCGATTTTTGGTTATATTTTCTTAAGTCCCAGGTCACGCTCTGAACTTCAATTTTATCGCGGGTGATTACGATATCCTTGGCCTCTTCCCAACTATCGCGAATTATATTTAAAGTAACTTGCGATCCTTCCTCGCCGCGTATTTTGGCTGCCGCTTCGATTAAGTTCATGTCAGTAGTATTTTCACCGTCAATCATTAGAATGGTATCGCGGGCTTTAACCCCTGCCTGCTCTGCTGGCGATGATGGTAGCGGAGAAATTATGGTTAGTTTATCTTTTTTAATTCCGATCTCGGCACCGATACCTTCGAAAATACCGGCGATCTCCTTCTGGAATTCCTGGCTAGTTTCCGGATCCATATAGACTGTGTAAGGGTCATCAAGGGCAGCCACCATGCCGGTGATAGCTCCGCGCAGCATCTTCTGGTAATCTAAATCATCAACGTACTTTTTTTCAATCGTTTCCCAAACGTTCCAAAAAAGATCAAAGTCAACTCGCTCAGTTTTGTTAGTGTCCTTGTTGACCAGTTCAGTATTTTGTCGCTGAAGATTATTCTGGACGTATTGACTGCGGCCAAGATAAAGACCAGCCATAAAGCTGACCAACAGCAAAACAATCACTAAATAAGTGGTGAAGACCTTTTTGTTTTTTAAACTTAGTCTCACTTCATTCATGGGCTAAAATTGAAGAATTTTAATTGGTGTTGATGGTGAAAGTCCGATCGACTAGTAAATCAGAATTTATTTCTACTTTATTGCCATCAATCTTGCTTTCTCCTTCACCAGTTACGCTATGGGGCTGAACATCATCAGGAAAGTCCACCGTGACTCTTAAGTCAGGTTTGATCGTGCCACCTTGCTTCTGAACCAGTAGGTTGTAACTTTTATTTGCTAGGTAACTGGCTGTATCTTCTGGCAGCTCGTATTCAAAAGTTACTGTTTCTTTAGCGCCCGGCTCGACGACGAAGAAAGTGCCAAAAGCGGTTTTATCCAAGTCCTGAGTTACTTCGTAGTTGCTATCTAGATTAGGATAATATTGCCTGTCAGTGGCGCTGCCGGTCACTCGGGTGATGTTACTGCCGGCTGGCGTGTAAACGCGTGTCCAAGTTCGATAGCGGGTATACTTCCAGCTAATACCGGGAGCCGTATTATGATATTGAAGATCTAGTTTAACTTTTGGCTTAGCACCAGTTAGATCAACGTGGTAGTCCCAACTTCTCTCCATGTAGAAATCGGTTTTACGGCTGGCTAGATTAGCATCAACTGCCATAAAATAGTCACTGTCAGCGGTAACATCCTGGACTCGTCCGGCCCACTGTCGATCACGCAAGAATTTCTCCACCTCGTCATCATCGAAATACAAGTAAAGGTGTTTTTCATTAATCGATTTTTCTATAATTTGGAATAGATCATCCCAATTTTCTCGGGGTAAAGAGAATAATCTATCAGTAATAATGTTGGCTAATTCACCGATAATATCTTTACGGTATTCTTGGGGCAAACCGATATCAACAAATCTTTGTTCAACGTGATACTGGATTAAATCAGTTACATTATCAGTGGTAAATGTTTGAGGATGATCATCAATCTTGATCGGCCCGGTTAATTCCATCAGGTATTCAATAAAGGTGGGAGTGATGGCGATTACACCACCAAATTCTTCCTGACCACCTTCTTCATGGTAAAACCATTCAGCCTTCTCGGCGTTGGTAGGAAAGTCAGGCGACCAGTTAGAATCGCGGAAGTACCAACTGGAAATACCCGGGCTTAATAAAGTGGGCACTTGCCACGGTCCGTCAACCTGAATATCTGATTGCTTATCAAGATTATAAGAATCGTCCGTCTCCATCTTTACTAACTCACCATCCTTCATCCTGATAACGCCGTAGCTGCCGATGAAGCCTCCACCAGGACGCAACTCACCATTATTCTGAAAGAGGAATAAATAATCTTCTTCTTGGGGGTAGCCAGCTAGGCCAGGTAAATATTTAGAAGCGATCAGAGCTCCCTCTAAAGAGACTTTTAATAAGGGGATATTGTTTTTAATGACTGCAGATGCTTCTTCTAACTGGTTAACCAAATATTTTTCTGGAATTTTATCCACTTCGATTTCGGCCAGAGTTAAATTAGATAAGGCAGACTGAAGAGCGGGGGTCGAGCGGTATAAGTTTTGCAGCATGGCTCTTTTCTCTTCCGTAGTGATATCACCAACATTAGCATCATCACCTTTGATCGGTTCGGCGATTTCAACAATCGTGTCAGCCACTGAGACTAGGGACTTAGTCAATAATTCTCCGGTAATTGCCATTTGTTTGGCAGCTTTATACTGACGACCAGCGTAAGGTATAACTCGAAGCCAGCCTAGTTTATTTAAATTATCTTCAGCTGTGGTAAAGTTTTTTTCCGCTTCTTGTAAAGACAGTGAGGCCGCAGAAAAATTCTGGGTTGCCAGGTATGTTTGAGCCGCTTCAATATTCTTTTTTCCAGCCAGGGCGGAGTAGTATGCGCCAATCGCTGGTTTAATGCTCAGAGTACCAGCTGCCACCGCGATGATTAATAAAATTGAGATGACCAGAAAGGTAATTTTGGTCTTTTTAAATTTTCGCTGCTTAGCTGATCCGGATTTAATGTTAGGGCGAGGTGGTTGTTTGACAGTATAATTGGTTACTTTGGGCATGGTTTTTGACAGTAATTTACTTAATGATAGGTGTTCTTTTCTTTTTGTCTTCTTGCAAATATTTTAAGAAATATTTAATGGCGCTTTTGATATGAATACGGGTTTGCCGGTTAAAAATAGACAAGAATAAATTAGATTCGGAGGCAGAAGCACGGGCGTAATAGTGGACTACTTCTACTTTAGGGTAGTATAAGACTTTCCAACCCTTATGCCAGAAGCGTCGGCACCAATCGACGTCTTCCATATACATGAAAAACCTTTCATCCATCAGGCCAACTTGATCAATGGCTTGACGACGAACCATCATGCAAGAACCCAAGATCCAGGCCACTTCTCTACTCTCTTTATGATCCCAGCCGGCCATCAGAAAGTCATTAATCAATTCTTTTTGTCGAGTAAATTTACCAAAAGGAGTACGACGATAAAGAGCTACTCGGGGAGAAGTGAACCATTTAAAACAAGAATATTGAATCGAACCATTGGGATTAATTAATTTGGGACCAAGGACAGCAATACTTTCTTTCTTGTCCAGGTAAGCCATCATCTTATCTAAGGATTCGCCCAAGACAGTGATGTCGGGGTTGAGGAGGAGGATATATTTACTGTCTGATTTACGAATAGCTTGGTTAACAGCCTTAGGAAAACCAAGATTTTTCTCATTAGCGATCAAAACTACTTCTGAGAAATCATCCTCGATCATCTCTACTGTTTCGTCCTCCGAGTTGTTATCGACGACAATAATATCGTGATCACACTTTGGAGGATTTTTTTGAATTGATTTAATACACTGCCGTAACAGGCTGGGTGTCTTGTAATTGATAATGATAACGGATAGGTCTTTAGCCATGGTGTTTAAAATTAAAACCACCTTCGCACCACTGAAGGTTTAATTTTACTCCCCCTTAAAATATCATGCCTCTGCTGGAGAGTCAACGGTAGCAATTTAATAAAATCTTTTAAACCGCGAAGAGTTCTTCTCTCAAATAATAACAAATAGAACATCTTTTTTATCTCGTACCAGATGATGGGTAGTGAATAGATAACAAAATTAACCAAAAATTCATTTTTTAAATTAACCAGAAAATGATTACGATAAGAAAGATAATTAATCTGGTCAGCTTTTTGTCGTCTCCGCTGGACTACTTCTTCTTGCCGGTCATGTTCAGTGCTACCAGTTTCCCAGCGATCGTGCCAAGCAATGGCCGTGGGGATTAACCAGCACTGCCAACCAGCGTGCCGCAATCGCCAGGAAATGTCGATGTCTTCTTTGTAAGACTGAAAGTTTTCGTCAAAATATTGCGCGCCATTTTTTATATTTTCCAAAGCGGTCCGGCGAAAAACTGGAGCTGCTCCCGATACGCCAAAAACCTCTACTGTTAGGTGGTGTTTTTCTCCCGCTCCTTCCCCTCCTAATTCGACGTACTGGTGATTAGGTAAAATTTTTGTCCCCAACGAATCAATCTTGTCAGTTTTTTCAAGTTGGTTCTCCAGCCGGCATTTGAGAATTTTACCCTGAGCTGCTCCGATTTTATTGTTTTGGCTTAAAGCACAGACGATGTTTTTTAGATAATCTTTAGCCAGAATTACGTCAGGATTTAGGCATAAGACATACTGGCCAGTGGCTTGAGCAATGCCAACATTATGACCACCGCTGTAGCCTAAGTTCTTGGCGTTACGAATCAACCTAATATCGCTATCAGGAAAGTTTTTCTTGATTTCGGTGGCTGGGTTTTGGTGAGAAGCATTATCAACTAAAATAATTTCCACCGACTGGTGTGATTGCTGCAGCACGCTTTGCAAACAGCCAGCCAGATATTTTTGACTGTTGTAGCTAACGATAGAAACAGAGACTTTAGGAATTTTTAACTTCATTTGATTGCGGGCTAGAAATGACTGAAATAACTGTCATTGTCAATAAGAGAAAACCGATGCCCAGAGGGTGGTTAAGATAAGGAGTGGTGATGTTAGTAATGACAATACCAAATAAAGCTGCCAGCAAGCCGACGATGATAGTTTTATCAGCGGCCGCGATTTCTTTGCTATAGCCACTACGAAATACTTTTAAAATTAGCAAAAGATAAATTAGCAATCCCACCAGCCCAATTTCGATGGTAGTATCAAGGTAGGACCACTCGAAGGCAAATACTCGCAAAGTGCCATATTTTTCTAGTACCACGCTTTCGTATTCAACGGTAGTGCCAAATCCCGAACCGATTAAGGGATGCGCGCTAATTTTGGTAAACACTGGCTGCAGTAAGTTAAAACGATTAACGCTAGATCTTTCTTCGGCAGGATGAACGATGCTGGTTACCCGTTGTTCCACTAGGTCGTAGACTGCCGGCAGCAAAGTACCAGTTATGATAATAATAACTGAGGCTATTCCGATAGCGTATAAGATAATCTGAGCTGATTTTTTCCGGGGCAGACTAAATAGTAGATAGATAAAAACAGCTAGCAGTCCTAACCATAGACTACGGGAGAAGCCAATAACCACAGCTGCTAGATTAAGAGCCGTGAATAGCAAAAGGATGAATTTTTCTCGCCGAGCTATCTTTTCTCTTAAAAGAAAAGTGAGCGCTAGTGCTAACCCAATTAAACAGTAAAGTTGACTGGGAGTGAAAAAACGAAAGAAGGGGCCGGCCAAATATGATATTTCACCCACACTAGTATCCGTCACCCAACGATAAATAGGTGGTTTTTGGTTAGTGAAATTTCGTTTAAGTTCTAATTCTGATAATTCCGTTTTGGCCGTGATCGAATGGGATATTTTGGTTCCCGCTTCTTCCTCCTCCTCAATTGTCTGTTCGGTAGAAATGGACTCAGCCATATCGGGGCGGGACTCTTGGTGGAGAATAGTAAATTCGCCGATACAATAGAAAGTGAAGATACTAATAGCTATACTCCCCGCTACTACGACCTGAAGGGCTTTCAGTAAAGTCGTTCTACTTTTAATAGCAGCAAACATAACTACTATCAGTGCCAGATAAAAATAGCCGTTCAGATCAAAAAATATATTTTTGACTGAGTTGCCATTAATGAGAGCAGTAATTACTCCCAGCAAAAGGATTATGGTAAAGACTAAGTAAAGACGCAGATACCGAGAACCAAAAAAATTAAATTTACTTTTATTTTTAGACAAGAACCAGATCAACATTACTACACAAAAAAGAGCGATACGCAGGGAAAGCACAAAGCCGCCCAGATTAAGAGAAAATAAATATCCCTTAACGCCGATGATAAGTTCAGCAATCAGAATATAGACTCCGTATTCTAGTTTTTTCCGAGTAAGGTAAAATGTTATTAAGAGAGCGGCGAAGAAAAAGATATAGTTCAAGAAAGGTAATATATATCCCAGGAAAGAAAACAGGTATACTGCCAGACAACTACCGGCCAGGAGGATAATTTTTTTCGGATTGAAGAGTTGGGACCAGGTAAAGGCAGTCATTTGTTTATAAATACTTCTTTTTTTTAGACGGTTTTATTGAATGTAATGCTTGAGCAATAATTGCTAACAGCATACTAGTTGGGTAAAGATTCAGCAATACCAGGTAGGAGATTAACGGTTCATGTTGGCGGAAATATCTAAGAACGCTTTTATTGAACCAGGCTTGCTTTTTGGGACTTAGGACTTGATTAAAACTTGCTCCCTTCTCGTGGCATACTTCTGCTTGGGGCAGAAAGTAGGTGCTCCAGCCAGCCTTGGCTGCCCGGCGACAAAAGTCTACTTCCTCAAACCAGATAAAATATTTTTTGTCGAGGAGCCCAATTTTAGTAAAAACTTCTTGGCGTACCATAAAACAAGCTCCCATCACTTGGTCAACTTTTTTAGTAGTGTCGTGTGGCCAGTCAAGCAAATAGTAGTTTCGGATAGACTTGAGATTGGGGAAAATATTATGGAGCTTGAGTAAAATAATTACTTGCGAGAACAATGAGGGGAATTGGCGACAGGAAGGCTGGAGGGTGCCATCAGGATTTAGAAGCTTGCAACCCAATATTCCCACCTTATTATTTTCTTCCATAAACCTCACCATCTTTACTAAAGCTTGTTCAGTAATTTTAGTATCGGAGTTGAGGAGCAAAATATATTTACCTTTAGCTTGACGAATAGCTTGGTTGTTAGCCTTGGCGAAACCTAAGTTAGTCTGGTTGCGGATTAATTTGACACTGGGATAGTTTTTCTCCACCATGACCGCACTATTATCATGAGAGGCATTATCAACCACGAAAACTTCAAAATTAATCCCCTTGGTGCGGGTATAGATATAACGTAAACACCATTTGAGATGGGTGCGAGTGTTCCAGTTAACTATTATGATTGAAAGAATTGGCTTGGTCATAATTTATGTTTGTTTCTGATGATCTCCTCTGCTTTTTTATATTTCTCCAGCGATTTTATTTTGATGCCAAATTTATTCCAAGGGATCTTGTAAACAACAGACGGTAGCCAAGAGCTAATCCCCTCTTTTTTAGGTTGGACTTTAAAAAGGAATTCCGGGATCCAGGTGCCGGTGTGACCGGCGGCTAACAGTGTAAGCCAGAGATCCCAATCTTGGAGCTTATTAATTTTTTCGTCGAAACTGGGGAAGTGTTCACGGCGGATGAGTGAGCAGGTGTGAATGTAGGGCAACTGGCGTAGTTTGGTTGCACTAAAAGGCCACAGCGGAAATTTTTTCCAGCCAAAATAAAAAGAGCTATAAGCGTAGGATTTGTCAGGGTTATTCTTGAGAGCGGTAACCATTTTCGCTAGTAAATCCGGTTTCGTAATAATATCATCGTCACAAAACAGTAAATATTGACCAGCGGCGTTTTGTATTCCCCGGTTGCGAGCGATATTAGCATTACCACTGTTTTTTTGCTTGATTAGCTTTATTTTAGGTTGGTAAGACTGCAGAATACTACCGGTGTTGTCAGTGGAACCATCGTCAATCACGATCACTTCAAAGCTAGAAAAAGTTTGAGCAAAAATAGAATCGAGGCATTGCTTGATTGTTTTTTCGCCCTGATAAGTGGGGACAATGATACTAATTAGTGGTTCTGTCATACTACTCATTAAACTTTTTGAATATGGCTAGCGAATTGGCTACGGCATCGTCCATATCGTAATATTTAAATTCTCCTAAACGTCCGACGAAGGTAATATTAGACAACTTTTTGGCTTCCGCTTGGTACTTGCGCAAAATTTTGCTGTTATCATTGTTCAGAATTGGCCAACCCGTTATACCTTTGTCACCCGGATATTCAAAACCAATTGCGGTTGTTTTATTATTGGTAGACGGCAAGAATTTTTTAAATTCGGTAATCCGGGTATAGTCGTAATCATTGGGATAGTTGACAGTGGCTACCGGTTGATAAGAATTTTGTTTGACAGTCTTAAGTGCAAATTTAAAACAGCGGTATTTGAGTCGGCCTAGCTGGTATTTGAAAAATTCATCGATCGAACCAGTATAAAATGTTTGGTCAAATGTTTGGCGATCGGGAAGTTTATGATAGCTAGTATTAAGACGGACAGTAATATTTTCCGACTGAAGCATTTTTTCTAACATTGAAGTGTAACCTTTGCTAGGAATGCCTTGGTGTTTGTCTTGAAAATAGCGATTGTCACGGGAAATTAGAATAGGCACCCGACCAGTAACCTCTGGATCAATATCTTCCGGTTCCAGCCCCCACTGCTTTCTTGTGTAGTTGAGAAATATTTTCTGGTAGACAAAATCCGCGATCAACTGCAAGTCTTTATTTTTGGTTTGGCGTAACTCTAAAATTGGCACCTTTTCGCCGGGGGAAAATTCTGCTAATAATATTTTCTCTAGTTGCTGTGCCTGCTCAGCCGGAAAAGCTTGATGTAGAGTATTAAGATTGAAAGGAATTGGCACTAGCTGGTGGTCGATTGATCCCAAGACGCAGTGCTCGTAATGATGCCAATCGGTAAATCCCGATAGATAATCCCAAACTTCCTGGTTATCAGTATGGAAAATGTGCGGACCGTATTTATGGACAATGATTCCATTTTTATCTTGGTAATCATAGCAATTACCGCCAATCTCTCCCCTCTTTTCCAGCACCGTGATTTTATGGCCGGCTTGGGCAAAGCGCTCAGCTAAAGCAATTCCAGTGATACCAGCCCCAACAATTAGAATTTTTTGTTTAGGCATAAAATTAGAAAAATTATACCCATATTGTAGCAAAGATTAGGGATTGGGATAGGGAATCTGTTCTCTTTTTGGGCTTGCCTTGCTACAATTCTATTAATTAGATGAATACCAAGTTATCTATGTTTAACCAAATAAAGCGCCTTTTTAAACACTCTTTTATTTATTTAATTGGTTCGGCTCTGCAGAGCTTGATCGGCTTTGTTTTGATCCCGGTTTACACCCGTTATCTCTCCCCCGCCGAGTATGGCCAACTAGAAATTTTAAATACCATTTTGCTGATTCTCAATATTGTACTTTCGCTTGGATTTGCTTCAGCGTTACTTAAAGTGCATGAGCGGGATTGTCAGGAGAAGGAAGAGCGTCGGCGGTTAATTGGCACGATGTATATTTTTGTTCTCCCGATTGCTTCAGCTGTTACTTTACTATTAGCCCTGGGCGCAAAATTTTTCACGGGATTTGTTTTAGAAGATGCCAGCTCAGTTAGTTGGCTTTATTTGATCCTAGCGACCAATCTAGTCGTCATTTTCCTCAATTTGTCATTTTCTGTTTTGCGTTCTAAGGAGAGATCAAAAACATTCACTCTACTTTCGCTGGTTAAATTCACTTTTATCCTGGCGCTCAATACTTTTTTTGTCATCAAACTCCAGCTAGGAGTAATGGGTATTTTATTAGGCAATTTGATCGCCCAAACAATCCTAGCCGTCATTTTCCTGCCCACCATCTTACGGTCACTTAAGTTCACTTTTTCGAGAAAGTATCTCCGTAAGCTATCAATCTTTGGCTTGGCTGTTATTCCTGCATCGCTCGCGATGTGGGTGATGGATTTATCCGATCGTTATTTTCTCAAGTACTTCACCGATTTTACCGAGGTCGGTCTTTATTCCTTGGGGTATAAAGTTGGTTTCTTGGTCTATATTTTGCTGGTCTACCCTTTTCAACTGGCTTGGCCGAAAGTATCGTTTGCGGTAGCTTCACGCCAGGATTGCAAAGAGATATATGCCAAAACACTCACCTATTTTGCTTTGCTGGGGTCCTTGGCTGCTTTAGGACTATCTCTATTCGGTGCCCAGATTATCAAACTATTCGCTGACCCAGAATTTCACACCGCCTACCAGATCATCCCGTTGGTGGCCTTTTCCTATGTTTTATATGGGCTCCATTTTGCCTTGGTGCCGGGTCTCCACCTTAAAGAGAAATCCAAATATTACCCGCTGATGATTGGGATCCCGGCTGGCCTCAACCTACTTTTAAATTACTTCTTAGTGCCGCTCTACGGTATGCAAGGGGCAGCTGTTACTACCTTGATTTGCTTTATTCTAGTGGTTGTTCTAACATATTTAATAACGCAACAGTTTTATCGAGTGCGTTATGAATGGGGTCGTTTAGCTAAATTGATGATGCTAGTATTAGTAGTTTTGGCCTTGAAATATTACTTAAATACTAGTAGTCTAGCTTGGTTAGACTGGCTAGGCAATGTTTTGCTTTTACTAGTTTTTGTCCTGGGAATCTGGGCTATAAGATTCTTTACCCCAGAGGAGAGAAATAAAATTAGATCAATTATACGGCGATGAAATTAATCGTTACCATCCCGGCTTACAACGAGGAAAAAACAATTGCGGCGGTAATTAAAGAGATACCGCGACAGCTTACTGGCATCGATGCGGTACAGGTTTTGGTAATCGATGACGGCTCTCGTGATCAGACAGTAGCGGTAGCCAAAGGGGCAGGCGCCGATTTTGTTATTAGTAATAATGAAAATAAAGGGCTGGCCTATACTTTTCGCCGTGCTTTGGAAGAGGCCTTAGCGCGTGAAGCCGACGTCATTGTTAACACCGACGCTGATAATCACTACGACCAATCTCGCCTCGCAGAGTTAATCAAACCCATTCTGGACAAACAAGCTGATATTGTAATTGGTTCGCGCGAGGTTAAGAAGTTAGCAGCCATGCCGGCTTCTAATAAATATGGCAATTTATTTGGCAGTTGGCTGGTATGTAAACTAGCTAATCTGCCCAGGGTGGATGTGTCTTCCGGCTTTCGGGCTTACAGCCGTGAGGCAGCTCTCAAGCTGAATGTCTTTTCCCTTTATACTTATACGCACGAGACGTTAATTCAAGCCCGCGAACGTCAGCTAAAAATTATCGAAGTACCAATAAAGGCTCGACCAGTGCGGCGACCCTCCCGCTTGATTAGAAACATCCCTTTTCATGTTACCCGCTCAGTTTCAGTTATCTTGCGGGTGTTGACCTTATACAACTTCTTGCGCATGCTATTGGTATCTGGCTTAGTTTTGTTTGTAGTTGGCCTAATTCCTCTTATTAGATTTTTTTACTTTTTTGTAGTTGGCCAGAGTGAAGGCCATATTCAATCCTTGGTGGTGGGCACGATGATTGTGCTAATCGGTTTTATCACGGTAGTAATGGCTCTGCTGGTTTCAGCTATCGACTGGAATCGGAAGCTAATAGAAGACACTCTTTATCGTTTGAAAAAAATAGAGAAACAATAGTCTAATGAAGGTTTTGTTCATCACACGTAAGTATCCCCCGCAAATTGGCGGGATGGAAAAGTACAGCTATGAGCTCATTAGGCATTTTCCGACTGAAAAGGAAGTTATTGCGCTGAGGAAATCACAGCTGCATTTGATCTGGTTTTTACCTTACGCTTTGGTAATGGGTCTTTTCCTGGCGCGGCAAGTGGATCTAGTGCATTTGGGCGATGGTTTATTAGCCCCACTGGGGTGGATAATTAAAAAAATATCAGGCAAGCCGGCGGTGGTAACCGTCCATGGCCTCGATGTTATTTATGATAAATGGCTTTATCAGTCAGTTTGTGCTAGTGCTCTAAAAAATCTAGATAAAGTAATAGCTGTTAGCGAGTCCACTAAACAAGAATGTCTGCAGCGAGGAGTGTCAGCTGATAAATGCGTAGTTGTTCCTAACGGGGTAGTTGTCAAGGAAACAGATGCCAGTTACAGTCGCAGCGACTTAACCAAATTATTGGGGGCGAATATTGGTAATAAAAAAGTTTTGCTGACAGTCGGTCGGTTGGTGCCGCGGAAGGGGGTGGTTTGGTTTATTGAGAATGTATTGTCGCAGTTGGAAAATGTAGTTTATGTGGTGGTTGGTCGGGGGTCAGAGGAGAAAAAAATACGGCGGATAGTTGAGAACAAAAAGTTAGAAGATAAAGTGTTTTTATTGACAGGAATAGTGGACGATCAGCTAGAAATTTTATATCACACGGCGGATTTATTTATCATGCCCAATGTAAAAGTGAAAGGAGACAGAGAAGGGTTTGGCTTGGTGGCGTTGGAAGCAGCGGCGCGTGGTTTGGTGGTAGTGGCGGCAGCGTTGGAGGGCATCCAGGAAGCGATAGCCAATAATCAGAATGGAATCTTAATAGAAGCGGAAAATGGGGAGGAGTTTGCCGAGACCAGCCAGAATTTGTTGGCCGATGATCGACGTCGCCAGGAACTTAGTCGCCGGGCTAGAGAATATACCCTAACTAATTTCAGTTGGGATAAAATAGCCGAACGTTATTTTGATGAAATTAGCAAGTTAGTAGGGATAAAAAGTAAAAAATAGGATGGATGTAAATTCCAAATCACAAATCGCAAACTCCAAACAAATAACAATATACAAATTAGAAAAGTTTTTTAATTATAAATTGGAATTTGGTACTTGTAATTTGTAATTTCTATGTCCCTCGAACCACTATTCCAACGTATAGCCATAACTTTTGTTTTGTTTTTTAACCTAGTTTTAGGGCTAGCTATTTTTGGCTATTGGCGTCGTGGTTTGATAATAGCCCTGCTGTCACTGTTTTTTATGGTGGTAATTTTTTATTTGCTTAGTAAGTTTGTTATTAGACAAGAAAAGCTAACAATTTCTCGTTGGGCGGCGGCAATTTTGGTCGTAATTACTTTGGTGGCTATTGGTGCTGGTTTATTTCACCACGACCTACCGCCCGGACGAGATGACATGGGCTATTTGGCCGCCGCCATTAAGTTAACCGAAAGTGGTAGTTTGTCTTTTACCGATCCAATCACTCACCCCTATCACCCTTTCCGCCAGCTTG
>Ga0180009_10001617_pt1 | contig 27343 bp, 38 predicted proteins | sample OS_PC_MetaG_FD_123537 | JGI IMG/M metagenome (GOLD analysis project Ga0180009, IMG submission 123537) | Groundwater microbial communities from the Aspo Hard Rock Laboratory (HRL) deep subsurface site, Sweden - OS_PC_MetaG | ecosystem: Environmental > Aquatic > Deep subsurface > Groundwater... | reverse complement strand
GCTTTTTTAACTCCAACCAAAATCATAACATCTGAAGATTTAGACCCCAAAAAACCGTGGGAACATCTTTATGAATTTAATTCAGCACTTCACTTGCCGGACGGAACTAAAATCACAAATATTATGAACGAAGAATTCTTAATGGCCCTGCCACAAGAGGCTGTCGTTCATTTAATGCTCGAATTTCATAAGCAACATCTTGAAGAACTTACTAAAGACTGTTCATGTGACCAACCAATCTCGGCGCGTCGCGTCGTGGAAACTTACTGGTCCTGTCGGATCTGTGGAAAACCTATAAAAAAGGATAAAGGCTGTGGCTAAAGATTTTTTAGGAAACAAATTATCAGTTGGTGACAAAATTCTTTTTATGATGGTTGGGTATCGTTCTCTTCAAGATGGCACTGTTGTCAAAATGGGGGAAAAGAAAGCAACCATCCTTCCCCAAAATAGTGATCGTGAGACATATCAATTTTATAGCCAGTTAATAAAGGTTTCAAATCATCAGGCACTAATCAATAAAATAGAAAATTTCCTTGAAGAGAGGCGGCCTGCAATGGATGGCTATGCTGAAGTTGTTGGTGGAGATCTTCTAAATATCAATGCTATTTTGGGATCAATCATCGATTCTAAATTTGAAAAAGACTATGACGGTGATCTGCCGATTGGGTTTAGCATAGCTAATAAAAACACACATAGACTGATTTCAATAAAACTTCCGCATGAAGGGTCTATGGACAGAATTTTAAAGATTTCAAATGTGATCGGAATACTCGCCGGGCTGCTGAACGATGAAGCAAATACTTTAAAAGAAAAGGATTAAAATCATGTATAAAACAAATGGACTGTACCAACTATTCTCAACTAATGGCTCATCACAGAAACATAAAATCCGAAGAAAGATCAAAACATGTGCTCATCCAAATTGTATTAAAACCACGATACACAACGGCGGGTATTGTTCTGCCGGTTGTTGTAAAAAGCATCGGTTATTACGAACAGCATCTATTCCTGGATAAAGGATAAAACAATGGCATATGATCCCAAAGATTTTATAAAGGTATCAATTGATACCGCCACGAAAGTACCAGAAAAAGTACAATTTATTCAAGTTTTCAGGAATAAATACTGGGCCTCTGATGATGAAGACAATATTTATTTCCATAAGGGGTATTCTTCTCCTCAGTGCAATGGACAAGAAGAAATAACTCAAGCCTGCATGAAAGCCTTTAAGAAAATGCCATATACAAAGGTCATCTTCTTAGAAAAGGTCTTTGTGGAACTCGATCCCTACAAATTTGTGAATGGGTAATGAAAACATTAAAACAACAGGCTACTGATATTTGTATTGATATCTTTAACGACTACACGAGAACAGAATCTATAAAATATTGCAGCGGGTCTGTTCAGATTGCCTGGAAAATCGGAAAATATTTATCTAAAAAATCTCTTAACAAAATGGAAAAAATAATGGCACATGCTCCGATCAGCCCAAATGACGTGGTGAGGACAAAAAGAGACATGATCCCTGACAAGGTTATCGAAGTGATTAATGCATTAATAATTAGAGAGTGGGACGGATCTTCGGCGGTTGTTAGGCAGGATGATATTGTCGAACTCGTAAAAATTCAACTTAAGGTTACCAGTAATTATATATTTGACAAGGGATGGCTTGATGTCGAGGACATATTCAAAGAGGCTGGATGGGTTGTCAGATATGAACAACAGTGCCGCGACGAGAATTTTAAAACTTTTTTCGAATTTAAAAAACAGGAAAAGAAATGAATAAAAAATTAACTGAAGTTTGCATTGTGTTCTGCATTGTGTCTGCACTTATCTTTTCTATATGGACAATGTACAAAAGTAATTCCTTAGGCTCTATTTCGAGTGATTACCAAACTGTCTGTATAGAGGGTCATGGGTATTATTATGCCAGCTTCATGGCAAAAGGATTCATGGCGATCAAACTATCACCAGAGGGGCTGCCTGTAAGTTGTAAATAAAAACCAGATTAGCATCCTGACTGCGGGGTTAGTATAAAAAATAGACTGTTTCCAAGGCGGCTGCTTGGTGTTTGTCACGGAAGAATACGCTCAACGTGGACTCATGATCCATAGAGTTGGGAGATAGGAGAGTGGCGACTCCTGCCCCGCAGTGAGGATGTTAATTTTAAAAACCGCAAATTAAACAGGAGAACATAATGTCGCAGGGAACAATAATAAAACAAGATATTAATATGGGTGGAGTTAAAATAGTCACGAAAGAGTGGAATCGCCTCAAGACAGACAAGGACAGATGGATTTTCGTGATGTGGAATAAAAAATGGTTCCGCCTCAAACTGGATAATGACAAAACTTATGTTTACTTTAGCAGTTTTGTATCAGCCAATCATGACATAGATGATCTTCCTGAACTTAATAATTTTGATAAATGGATTGGTAAAAGTCACGGTATTTTTATCTTGCTGGAGATATTAAACATTGAAGCGGAGTGTGTATAAATGAAGGATTCACAATTTGAAACATTGATGGAAACACTCGAAGAGATCCGGTGTGGACTTATTGATGTGGAAACCGGTACAGAAAATATTACAAGCAAAATAGATCACGACGCAATAAAGAAAGCCGAACTTCTTCGGGATTTTGATGCAGAAGCCGAGGCCATACTAATAAAAGAGGATTACGCAGACAATCTTCGGCAGGCCTTTTTTCATCAGTTGGAAGCCAAGACCGGATGGGGCCGAAATGAAGTAAAGCAACTCTTTGAAAATGCTGTCGACTCAGCTTCCTAAAAGTGGCCCTTCTTAGCATCAGTGCTCCTGGCTTGGGCGTTTACAGATTAGAAAATCAACGTGTCAAGTATGTTGACTTAGTGCATACACCCACAATCGGATATCGACCTGACCCGGGAAAATGGTGCCCGGCTTGTAGAAAGCATGATCATTATAGCTGGATTGATATTCCAGCTTATATATGTGTCGGCTGTGACAAGCGAGCAAAGAGGCGTCGAAAGGACAAAATTAAATTATGCGAACAGCCATAGACTATTGGATAAGCACCGAAAGTGTGGCCTGGCTTTTGACCGATGAACTTAGAACATTTAAAAAGGAAGAGAGTGCACATGGCGCTGCTGACTGAATTAATAGCTGGGATGGAAAAGAACAGCAATGGTCGTTATTGTTTTAATCACATGGATATGACCGAGCGATATGGATTTGCTGTTCTCTGTAAATTACTCGATAAGAAACTGGCTGCAGCCGGGTGTGGCGTGAACAGTCATCGCTCTGATGGTAAGGTTTATCTGGCCTTTGAATTATCAATGCCACAGAACAACACCTGGAATGGCAAGTGGAGTGGTGAAAACAAGACACATGTGGTCACAGAACAAATAGATGACCCTTTTGCGGAACTGATATGCGACAGATCTCCTTATAAACATGACTTCGGTGATGGTTGGACAGCCCAGATTAATGTGACCCGGGTTACAAATTTAAGAGCTGAGCAACTAAATGAATTATCTGATGGATTTCATGGTTACAAATGGATGGTAGATTCCATTATTTCAAAACGGCGGATCACATCAACAACTGTACTCAAATCAGGTGAACGCAATGATGAAATTGAAATGCTATAAAACTGCAAAATAGAACGGTTTTAGAAGGAAACACATTTGACAACCAGCTTCAAATAGTCTATATTAGGGTTTCACGATTCTGCCTCATAGAAAACAGATTTTGGGGTCAAAACTTCGGTTTTTTTGCATCGGAAATAAGCAGTTTTTAACCTCAAAATCCACTACAGAAATTCCTCGCGTGGGCAGACTCTCTAACGAATGGGCAAGATTCAGTAACGGTATTCCGTTTTCAGTAACGGTATTCCGTTTTCAGTAACGGTATTCCGTTTTCAATGTTTTAATGGGCAAGCCTTGTTATGAGAAAACCCACTTTTATCTGAGAAAACCCACTTTTATCTGAGAAAACCCACTTTTATCTGAGAAAACCCACTTGATAATATTCGGGCAAAACCCGAATAATGGTATTCCAAAATGAATAATGGTATTCCGAAAAAAATGTTTTAATGGGCAAGCAAAAAATGTTTTAATGGGCAAGGCAATCTAACAAAAGGCCAAGTTGTAAGTATATGTATTTGTTAGGTAAACATAGAGTGTTATGATTTCTATCTAACGGATGGGCAAACATTCTAACGGATGGGCAAGAAACAGTTGGGAGGTGGGCTACGATACGCTAACGAATGGTCGTCCGAAACACTTGATAGACGCGGGTCTTGAGAGCCTTACTTTTCGTAATGATAATTTTGATTTAGAAAAAACGCTTGAAAGCCTTGGTTAGAGCTTATCTTGGGCATCGTAAGAGAAACCGGGGGCGAAAAATCCAAGCAGGGGGGGTGAGACAAAAAAAATAATCACTTTTTTTTTGGTCGCAAAATCTAACGAAAGGCCAAAATTCTTCTAACGAATGGCCAAACCGATTAATGGGGTGGGCAAATGGGGGATGATTTTGCCATGATTTGAGGCTGTTTTTTTGTTTGTTTTTTGATAGCTTTTTCGAGAGCTGATTTGGTGGTTTTGGCGCAAAAATGAAATAAAATGAAAAAAAAATAAAATAATATTATTTAGTTGTTTGGGGTAGGGCTTTTGGGTTTCTGGCGCAAAATTGGAGGGGTGGTGGTTGAAAAGTTGCTTTGGTGCTCTTTAGCGGGGCTGCGGGGCGACTGAGCCAACAAATAAATAAGCTCCCAGGTTTTCAAGCAGCCGGGCAGCCAAGTTTTTTTGCCACATTGAGACTGCATCCCAGCCAAAACCCCAAATTTCCGCTATTCTATATATAGTACCTATAAATATATAATATCAAATTTCTTAGGAGCCTATAACAGTAAACTGTATATTAGGGAAAAACAGGAAAAATCTGGGTCTGGGAGCAAGCTCATGTGACACACCCGATTGTGACGGTCAAGCACAACAGCCAAGCAACCAAAATCCAAGATTTGCGAAACATCACATATAAGTGTATTTTTGATGCTCAAAGTTCACACATATGTGATCTAAAAATCCATCAAATAAGGCCCAATTTGGAAAAGACTATTACAAATAAGATTATCAAGTATATCAACAAGAACTATCCCAATTCTGAGGCCCGTAAACGCCTCTCTACCGGCTCTACTAACAATACTGGTTATCCTGATATCACTGGCAGTATAAACGGCATTAGGATCGAAATAGAGGTCAAGCAGCCCGGCTGCGAGCCCTCTAAATTGCAATACAGCAGGCTTAGAAAACTCAAAAAACTTAATATCATAGCATTCTGGGCAGACAGCCTCGAATCGGCTATAAGCCAATTGGACCAACAGCTATGTAACTGGCGGCTTGATGATAATATTAATTTAGCCGCCTAAACAATTAGAAAAGTAAAATTAGGAGTACAAAATCAGCATGTTAGAACAAGTAACAGAACAAGCAGTAGATCAACTCGTCGAGATCAAGCAGCACAAGATCGGCAAAACCAAACAAGATTCAATCAATGCAAGGGATCTGCATGAATTCTTGGAAACAAAGACTAAATTTAGGCATTGGGTTAAAAGAAAACTGGAACAGTATTCTTATTTTGAAGAGGGTATCGACTATTCCTCGACGGTCAAAAATGACCGGCGAGAAATAGGTGCAGTCATCAAAAAAGAATATATCTTGACTCTCAACATGGCAAAAGAATTAGCCATGCTTGAAAATAACCAAATTGGCCAGAAGGTCAGAAGGTATTTCATAGCCTGCGAGCAGGAACTCAAGAAGTATACCAGTCCTGATTTGTCCATTGCCCAAATCTCAAAAGATTACAAACGGGCCATTAGATTAGCTAAAAGCCTTGGTCTTGAAAAGGCCGAGGCAACACAAAAAGCCCGTGACTTCATGCTTGAAGAAATTAGTATTGACTGTTTTAAGCTTTTCCCGGGATCAGCTCGGATTGTCTATGTCAAGAATAATGGCTTCAGTGTCACCAAAATGGCGAGTCTGCTACAAGTAGAGCGGAGCAGAATCATGGATATTCTTGTTAACAGCTTTATCATATCAAAAGACAGTCATACACGAAAATTCAAACCAAAAGCCAATAACAATCCGTATATTTTTTCGTATGATAGATTTTCTCATGAGATATTATATTCCAACCAGTGCGTGAGTATGCTTGAGACTTGTTTGTTCGGAAAGATCGGCGGCCGGAACGGCTGGGATTACGCCAGGCACCAGGCCAAGTGTTAGATTAGTAGCTTAGCGGCCTAAAAAGAGAGCGGCCCGGCTGTTAATAAAAGAATTATTAAGCGGCCGGGCCGGAGCGTAAGAAAGAACTTTGTTTAGAACCAAGTCAGAGCCAGAATCAAGTCAAGTCAAATCAAATAAGTAGTAAGCAAAATTGAGTGCAACCGTTAAAGCCCTTAATTAATAATTAATATATCTCAGACTCACCTATTTTGCAATATAATATCTATCAAAATTAAGTAGTTTTACTTATATAAAGCTTTATTTTTTAATTTATTTATTTTTTAGTTTGTTGATTTGGTCGTTTTTTTATTTTGTAGTGATGTTATTGCGTGACAGCCGGGCCGCCAAAAAACCAAGTTATAAAAAACCAAGTCAAGTCAAAATAGGATATATAAAATAAAAAATGAGAATATTTAGTAATCCAAGTAATATTTGGGCCAAGATCAGAGTCTATGTGACCGTTGTTACTATTCAAATGGGCAAATTCAAAGAATTTCTAAAGTTCGGGGCCTTGTATCTGGCGTTTGCGGGCGTTTTTGGCTTTACTATTTTTATAATGGAAGAAGGAATCCAGTTATTGAGCTTCGCAAACTTCTCGGCCAGTGATACTCGGTCGTATGGCCTGATGAAAGAGAACTTGGAGCTTATGAGAAATATAAACGGCAGCTTGAAAGCTATTAATAAATACTTCTTGTGGCTTATTCCCCCTCAGCAGATTGGCTACACCAGATATGCACAGGCAACAGACCAGTATATAAAGACTTTGGAAGCCGAAATCATGGCTAATCAGCCGGGTTTATATGCCAATCAATATGTCAGTATTAATTTCAAGCATAACAGCTATTCTAAGGCTAAAAACGGCCTGTATATAGCTAAGAATAAGAAAGTAAAAGTAATCATGACACAGCCGCCCGAAAGTGAGTTTATTCACATAACTGGCATGGCACGGCCAGATCCGGAGACGCTGGATGGAATTGTAATTACGGCTGAATAACTAAATAACTAAATAACTAAAACTCTTAAAACAGGATGATTTAAAATGGCAACTACGTCAAAACTCAAACAACGCAAACAACTTTTGTCCAAAAATTGGCTATTTGTAAAAGAGCTCTCGCTCGATGACTATGAAGACGGCGTTATCTTGTTGTATAAAGACAAACAAGCAGGTTTTAAAGATTGTTTATATGTCTATGCATATACATGCGCGACCAATCAAAAAAGGTATCTGCCATACATAGACGCCAACCTGTGCATCAAACAGGTGGTCACAGGTATTTCAAGATACAAAACAGATAGTCTGTCAGAACAAGAGTTTGGATTCCACATAGATCGGCGTTTCTATACTGAGCCCAAAATAACACCAACACCAACACCAAACTTGGTAGTAAATTTGAATTTATCAAGCTTTAAAGACTTGCCAGCAAATACAGAATTTAACCTCTCTAATATTCGATTTCAGTTAGCGGCTTAGGCAAATAAACTGCCAGGGGCAGGGGTACTTTTTTAGTTGACTTTTGCCAGGGTATAGGGGTCTCAAATCTCTGTCGGGGCACTGTCTGAAAATCAACCTGATTTTCTCCTCTAATCTTAGTCTTAAATCTAATCAACTCTAATCAACTCTAATCAAGTTTTTTTGTCTGTTTGTGAATCTTGGTTGTCAAGAAATCAAGAAATCAAGCAGCCAAAAAACACAAAAACACCAGATAAATCTTGTTTTTTATTTGGTTGTGAATCTTTGGGTTTAATGGGTCAGAAAGGCTGACTCAACCCAGATATACGATATATATATTATATCAAATTTAATTAAATTTAGGAGCAAAAAAATGGCAAATTTGAACGCATTCTACTTCCCAGGTCAGATCGTTGAAAAGAAAGAACTTCATGAGCTGGAAACAAAAGGCACATCGGTTATCAACTTCGTTGCAAAATTCTCTCAGGAGATCGTGAAAGGCTTCAAGGAAGATTTTGAAAAACGAATCGTCATGTTCGCAAGAAAAGCTGAAGAAGCTGAAGAGAAAATCAAAGAAGGTGATTTCGTAATCTTCTCTTGCTGCAAAAGAAACCCTCGGCAGTTCACCACAGAAGCCGGCAATGATATCAAATCAGTTGATATTCTGGCAGAGCAATTCAAAGTTGTTAAGGAAAAAGACTTCCCTGCAATTGCAAAAGCCCTGAAGGAAAGCATCCCTGACATGAATCTGCTTAACTTCACTGATGCTGATGCGGCAATACTCAAAGCCAAAGGTGCAATCAGTGAAGGCGATACTCCCGACGTTTAAAAAACAACCAGGCATTAACTCCCAGTCATAAAGACCTCACCTGGGATGAGAGAGGCATGAGTACATCTGACACCTGGTCACTACGGCTCAATCCATTGTGGCCAGGTGTCGCTAAAAAAACAATTTAATAAATAATCCTTAATGGAGGAACGAAATGAAAAACTTTAAAAGAATCAATACTCTCGTGGCACTCATGATCATGTTGGCAGTTACATTGGCATTCACTGGACCGGTATTTGCAAAAGACGTCATGCTGGATACACAGGTTGAACAGGTCGTGACCAAGCTTGACAAGAACGGCGTTGAATACACCCGGTTCATTATCCAGGAAGAAAGGGATCTGAACGGTCTTAAATATAAAACAGACGTAGTCGTCATGGCATTTGGAACATCCAATGAGAAAGCCAAGACATTTTCACCCGGTGATAAAGTCAAAATGATCGCCAGTATTAACGAGTACCAGGGTCGCAAAAATTACAACGTGGTGGCCTTCGTAAACTAAGCACAACGGCATAAAATCTCCTATAGTTAAAAAGCGGCCCTCCTGGAATTGTCCGGGAACGGTCGCTTTTTTTATTTATAGTGTGATTTTTTTCATATAAATCTCCTTAGTTAAAAGGCGGCCCTCCTGGAATAGTCCGGGAACGGTCGCCTTTTTTATTTATGGGTTAACTTTTATTGGTAATATAAAATATAAAATAACAAACATTAAATCATGAAACCATTTAGAACTTAATCTTCAAATCACACGGAAGGAGCCAGTCATGTTATAATGATAATATTGATAGTAGTATCCGGGGTACCGATACCTGATTCCATCGGAAAATCCAATCTATATCAGCAATAAAAAGCGGCACTGGGAATAACCCTATGTCGCTTTATTTGTTTGTGAATTTATTTGTACGACCCCGAAGTATACCTCGCACGGCTGCAACATACCCCAAATTAAAAGGAGTCAAATCATGACAATGGACAGAAACTTCACAGCACACTTCACCGTCACTCAAGGCCTGAAACTGAAACCCAAAGCCAAAGCCAAAGCCAAATCAACGAAAACACTGGCCGACTTAACTAAGGGACGCCTGACATTGGCCGACTTAATTAATAGTTCTGTTAATGTGTCTGCACGGGAACTAAAGAGGCTGTCATGGCAGATATAACAACAAAAGTACCAGATCAGGAACACATAACAACCAAAACATTCATGGATATGCAGATCACAGATAAACCGACCGTCATAGAGATATATAACTCAAAGGGCGGAACGAGAATGCTGGCTGATAGATATTCTTATAAACTCAGCATAAAGATCCGGACCAGGACTATATCAGAAATCAAAAATGGCACAGGCTTTTACGAGCCTATCATAAAAGAATACAAATTCGAAATGGCAAGATTCTTATTCAGGAGGCAATACGGCTATGATCCAATCAAAAAATACTATCCACCACCATTTGGCAAAATCGACTCCAAAGAAACAGTTAATCTTTTCAGACGACAGAATATTTTCAAGAAGTCTGCTTAATGCTATCGCCCTGATGTGTATTTTAATTGTTCCTGTATATGCCGGCTTAGATGCATTGGACAGGTCAATATACCCTGGCTGCAAAGTCATATCCCAAACAGATGATGTCCTGGCTATAAAAATCAACGCCGCAATCAACACTGGGACTGATTCTGGTTATGCTGATAGTGCACAGCTTATTTATCAGATCTGTTTAGATGGCTATAGAGTCAGAGTCTTAAATGATTTCTGGAGAACTGATATTATAGATCTTGCTGAAGCTCAAGAGCTGGTTGATTTAAGCGGTGGATATGGCAAATTAAAGGAGAATTAACATGGCAGATCAAAAAAACATTCAAAGGGGCAAGCTCAGACTGCAATCAGAGATATGGATCAATCAGAACAATCACATCTTGTGGACAAAATATGTCAAAGGCCCAGGTGTTATAGATTTATCGACAAAGGCCTTTAACCAATTCTGCCAGGAAGAATACGAAAACTTCTATAAAGAATAAAGAAAACATATTAGTTTTACCCGATCCATCCGTGCTTTTATTTCGCTATCACGCCCGAGCTTAATGTCAAGGTGCGCTCGTGCCTCGCTTTTCTCCTTGACATTAAGCTCTTATGGGCGTGATGGCCGCGTTTTTTAAGCCCGGATGGAACGGGTAAAACAAAGTCTAACAGGAGAAACAATCATGATTAAATCAAAATCAAAAGTAAAAGCAATTTCCGAACTATTACCATCAGACCAAAGAAGACTTGAAAATAACTTCAAATCAATCTATTACCAAACTCCCCCAGAAGAAGAAGTTATGAATAGTAAATACATGAAAGCCTGGGACAAGAAACCGTTCTTCAATGATTACAAGTTATTCAACAGCCAAGACCCAGACATGATATTCGAAGATGTGTTCAACACTATGCCATGCAGAGTACCGGATGGAAAGTATGACTGGGCAATAGAACAAAGGCTTGCGGCTGCACATCCAAGCATGAATAGTCAGGAAGCTGGAGAAGAAGAAACTAATATGAGTCGGGCATCCAACCAGTTGGATCGTATGGTCATTCAACATTGTGTGAACTCAAACGGTCAGGTTCGAATACTCCAGGAAACACCAAATGGAACATGCAGCATACCAAGTCAATTCCAAATAGACAAGATCAGTACGTTCGCCAGAATCACACTCGAAGAAGCTCAGATAATCTCTAAAATATACAGAATACTTGAACTGGGCTTCAAAGAAGTCAAGAGAATCAATAAGGCTATTAAACTTAGATCTCAAGGCAAGAGACCATGGGAAGTAACAGTTAATAAAACGGGTATGACACTACTCAAACTTGCCCAGGAGATGAAAGCTCTCGCACTTGAACCTCAGGAAGATCCAGAATGGGCTCATGTGGATATGTATACATGCAGTCACCGGGTACTTGACGATAGTGCAGTTGATTACAATATGGAATTTAAAGTATCAGATTATGACACATACAGAGAAGAACAATGGGAGCCATCAAATCCAGTTAAAGAATTCACATATTGGAACAATTCAGTAATACCGGCTGCTACGCATCTGTCAGGTAGAAAGTCTAAAGAGTTCACTGAAAAATTAAACGATCTTGAAATGCACAGATTATCAAGAAGCCAAATAGCCGAAGCATCCAAGTGGGTCAAGAGAAACGGCTCTGCAGCTCAGAAGAAAAAATGGAATCAATCAGTTCATATGATTACAAGCCTTATGGCACCTGATGCATATGTTCAAGTAATTGAACCAAGAAAAGAACTCCAGGTAGCTTAAGAATCAATAGGGCCTTGACCAAATCAAGGTCCTATTCCTATGGAAACCAACTTTAAAACAAACGGAAATCACACAGGAAGGGCAACACCACAGCTCGAGCCGCGTGGCTACAGTGTTGCGTGTTAGGACACGCTATTTTGCTTCAGGCCAGCATGGGCCAATGTGTATGCCCCTGAGGGTGCATCTCTAAGCGAGAAGCTATTTTGCTTCAGGCCAGCATGGGCCAAATGTATATGCCCCTAAGGGTGCACTTCTAATCGAAGAGATATTATGCGGCTTGGTGCCTCACCCTGCCGGGGGCTGGATGTTTCAACCCCTATATATAAAACACCGGGAAAACCCATGAGCCTTAAAATACCTCCCAGTCAATGGGTTCTGACTACTGGTATTTTGTCAAGATTATGTAGCCTTCTGGTATTTGATCTATTAGGAGTGCCTGGGCGAAAATCTGATTTTAAAAACTTAACAGCCGGATTGCTCTAATCTCCTTTGTCACTGATGACAATGTTACAATTACATGAAGGCTGCCCCGGTGAACTCAGGCGTAGCTCTCAGCAGACATTATCTAATGGCTTAGTCTCTGGGTCTGTTCCTTAACAGTCTGTTCAACTGAATGTCTCCCTTCTCGTAGTTTCACTTGTAAGCATCTGTTAAGAGTTTAAAAGCCAACGATAGTGCCATTCTTTTATCCTTTCTGATAGCGCAACGAATGTTAGTCATATTGATCGCCTTGTTTTGGTAATGCTCTTTGTTGATCGTGTATCCAACCATAAAAGTCTACGGTGATAAAAAGTAAACAAAAAAAAGAAGCGTATAATAAATTATTAATTAATGATTTTTTAAAACGATAGGGCTATTTTAAAAAAGAATTAATTAATAATTTATTCATTTTTTTTGTTGACTTTTTATCACCAAGATTTATTGGGGATACAAGCTCAACAAAGAGCATAACCAAAACTAAGGAGATCAACATGACTACATTAGTAAGCGCTATCAGCAAGGGTAAAAGAATTGGAACTATCGTAAAGTCTTTCAAACTCTTAACAGATGCTACAATTGAATACTACGAGAAAGGAGACATTCACTTGACATTCTGTAAAGGAACAGACCCAGAGACTAAACTCATTGATTCTGTTCTGCTGAGAGCTACGCCTGAGTTCACCAATGCACCCTTCGTGTCCTTGGTAAACCTTGTCATCAGTGACAAAGGAGAAAGAGCTAATCAGGCGGTTAAGCTTTCAAAATCAGATTTTCAGGCACTCCTAATAGATCAAACACCAGAAAGCGACATAATCTAAGACAAGAATACCCGTAGTCAGAACCCTTGACTGCGGGTATTTTAACGCCCATGTCCCGGTGTTTTATATATAGGAGCCGAAAACCTTACTTAGGCCGCGCTAATTAATATCCCGACTCCAAAAGCTTTCCAATAATATAGCTAAATTCCAAATCCCTCATCAAAAAAAATCTGGCCATTCGTCAAAAGTTTTCAAGACCCCAAAAAAGAACGGGCAGGAGGAACTACCCTCCTGCCCAACCAAAACTAAGGGCCATTTGCATGACCAATAGTAAAGTTCTTAATAGCATTGTTGCAAAAACAAATCAACCCCCAAAAACGAAAAAAGCCCTCAGTCGACCAAACCGAGAGCTTTTTTCTATGAACCGTACTTAGGAAGAAAAAAAATGAAAAACAACAATTATAGAAATAGCAAAAAACAACCCCCCTGTCAAGCATTTATTAATCATTATGCAATCTTTTTTTGTTTTTTTAGGTGTTTTTTAATTTTAACACTTCATGGAGACAAGAATGAGTTTCAACGAACTACCGAGGAACACTCGGAACAACCTTTTATTGCATTATGCCAGGCCGCAACGCAGCAAGGGTAATGAGCATCTGCTTTTTTTGCTGCACGACAGAGGTTTGTTCTCAACACACAACTGCCAGGAATGCGGAGATGAGTTTAATACAACAAAGCAATTTAATTATGATTTATTTGGAAATATAGATAATGAAATATTATGCGACGACTGTAAGAGGTATGGTCTTGTGGGCTAAAACAATTCCAACTGGATTTCACTTACTTCTGATTTTTTTCGAGGCCGGTCAGGATGGAGATCAGAACCATAGATAGCTCTGTATGCCGAACGGTACTCACTGTACGTCTTGATAGTATTCTTCATGTGGAATGAATCACAAAAGGCAAGGTAACAAGATCCTTTATCTGTATCGCCGGCTTCCACGTCCGGCCTATACTCTTTTATAAAAATTATTGCCTCTTTGATATTGTCTTTATTCATGATTAATCCGGCTGCCTGTTAAGAACCAAGCAACCGGATTGCCCCGTAAGTTAAGTATTATTATTTGATCGGCCTTCGCATTTTTCTCTCGGGCCAGCACAGCCAGCACATGGATCAAGTCCCTTTTTGAGTTCATCCATAACAACCAATCCACCCAATAGACAACCGTGTGGAACATAGCCATGAGTAACAGCCATGCCCAATAGAATGTCATCAGTATCAGCTTTGTTTTGTTCAAAGTAATGAGGTTTCATTTTATGCCGCCTTTTCAAGTTGATCGCAGTGAATCATTTCACCAATCTCATCCTGCATATCAGCGCAAGGGATCAACTTGTGACCATCGTCTCGGATATGAATAATAACTCTGTCAATCTTTTCGGGATCAGCATCAAGGCCGGTTAGATAGCCCTCTTCACATGCGATCCTCTGATAAAGAGCCATCTGAAGACTGTATTTATTATAGGAACACTCATCAAGATGCTGGAGAGGGCCAAGCCCTGATTGCCAAGGATTATTAAAGTCAATTTTTGCATTTGTTTTCCAGTCAGCAAAAGTGATATTTCCGTTTTCTTTATTCCGGCATAAAATATCAATCATTCCTGCAATGTCGTGGGTAAGAGATGCGACAATCATTTCAGTCTGGATGAATTCATATTTATCGAGTAACTCTTCAAGGGCTGCATCAGCATGAGAAATCTTACTTGCAGCGGAAGCAGTGACATCAAAGTCCGGATAGAAACAAGCCTTCTTGTGAGCGACTTCGTTGCCCAACAGCCTGGCTTCGAGATAATCATGAATCAGTGTTCCGGCTTCCCGGGAAACTTCTCCTTTACGGTTCCACATGTCAAGAACGGCTTTTTGTGTCATTCCGTTCTTTGCTGCATACCTTTTAGAAATATTCTCTTTATCAAAAGGTGCAAAAAAACTGCCAAGGAATTTAGTACCGCTGACAAATTTCTTTTTCGGATGCGCTCGGCACGTATACTTGTGCCACTTCGGGTCAAAATGGATGTCTACACCACTCGGGTGTTTTTCAATCTTCGGCATTGATGGCCTCCAATGATGGGTTATAGGATTTTTCAGAATCTTTACACTCAAAATATGAGTCAATTATCCGCCTAATGTACTCAGCCGAACTAATTCCGATTATTTTGGATTTTTTATTTATTTGTTCGACTTGGTTTTTTGTTAGATGAATATTTTTTCTTATCATGCGCCCATGATACATCTTACTTACACACCTTGTCAACAAAAAACGATCATTATGCAATAAAAAGATTGCAAAAAGAACTATCTAATGATATCCAGGTATCACAAGATGAGACTGTCTTTTTTTTATGTTTTTGATTTTGTTTATTAGAAACAAAAATTACTAATCACTAATCACTTAAATTTGGAGAAACAAAAATGGCAATGGATTTACTAAAAATTAAACCTAAGGAATTGGCTAAAATCTTTGAGAAAATGTTTGAACACAAAAAACCTATCATGGTTGTAGGGCCTCCAGGAATTGGCAAAACTGATATTACACATTCAGTCACAAAGAAACTTGGCTATGACATGATTACCATGTACCCGGCAATCTCGGAGCCAGTGGATTTTAGAGGAATGCCGACATTCAACAGAGAAACAAATACTGCATCATTTGTCCCATTCGATACATTGGAGCAACTGGTTCACGCAAAAAAACCGACAGTTTGTCTTGTTGATGATCTTATCCAGGCAAACCTATCGGTTCAAGCTGCAGCGATGCATATGTTTTTGGCCCGGGAAGTTGGATCTCATAAAATATCCGACCATGTGACATTCGTGGTATGCACCAATGATAAGACTCATCACGCTGGCGGATCAGGAGTTATTGAAACGGTTAAATCCAGGATGACAAGTATTGTACACTTAATGCCGGATCTTGAAGACTGGGTTTCATGGGCAATCGAAACAGGTATCAGGCCAGAAATAATTGGCTTTGTCAGGCTTCGGGGCTTAAAAGTTCTTTCAAATTTTACACCAACAATGGATCTCACCAACAGCCCCTCTCCAAGAGGTAATAAATCTGTTTCTGATATATTAAACCTTGAACTCGACGACAAACATTTAGAGATGACAATGATCCAAGGAGCATGTGGAAGGGGGTATGCAATTGAGTTTGATGGCTTTAATAGATTATTTGCAAGTCTCAGTGACCCACGCAAAATCCTTACCGATCCAGACAGTGTGGATGTTCCTGAAAATCAATCAGATGTAATTTCTGCATATGTTGCGGCTATCAGCAACATGGCCAAGCCGCAACATATGCAGAATATCGTTAAATTTGCAAGGCGACTGCCAATCGAATTCCAAGTCAAATTACTCCAGTATGACGTCAAGTCAGCCGACCCCGAAAACCACGCAACAGGTGCCTACACTGATTGGGCCCTCGACAACCAAGATATAATGAAAAGGGCGGTATAATATGGAACTTTTAAAAACAATGAAGTCATTACCAGGCAGCCCGGAAGCCCGGGAACTCGGATGTACTTGTTATGCAGACGCTCAAGATCCAGATTCCCTTCGAATTGTACCAGATTGCCCAATTCACTGGCATTTATTTCTTATCAGCAAGATCAGCGACAGTCACAAACATGTAGAAGATGCTTTGAGTGAAAATAAATCCCTGTATCACATGTTAATAGTCCTGGCGATAATTATGCTGGGCATGATGGTTTTTAAATAGGGAGAAAGCATGGATAACAAAAAAGCAGAACCGATTATAACGACATGTATCATAATCATCGTTATCGGCTGGATAGCATTCGGCATATGGTGTTTTTTTAGATAAATAATTAAATAAAAAGGTAATAATAAAATGACAAATCAAGTAACAGAACCAAAAACAAATAAAATCGACGTATCAGGCATCCTGGCAAAAAAAGCCATGATTGCAACTCTTTCAACATCTTGCTGGTCTGCAAGAAAGACTGACAAGGAAGCTACAGAAGAATTATTAACAGCTAAAAGCGCAGAAAAACAAGCAGGATCCTTTTCGAAAGCATTGATAGATAAAAAGCACCTGAAAGATATCCGTGAAATTCTCAATACCATGAAAAAATTTCACAACACCAATACACTTCCCTGGAATAATGATGGCGGAAGGCTTTTGCCCAGTGCAAAACACAGTGATTATTCAACCTTTTTGAGAAAATGCAAAAGGGATCTCGAAACTGCAGTTGATATCTTCGTGGCGGGATTCGATACCTTTGTGGCCGATGCAAGTTTTATGCTCAACGATCTTTATTGTAGTGCTGATTATCCCCATTCCAGCGAAGTGAAAAGCAAATTCTCCATGGAAGCCGACTTTTCAAAGGTTCCTGAATCAGCCGATTTCAGAGTTGATATACCAGAATTCGAACAAAAAAAGATCTGCCAGCAAATTGAAGGCCGGGTAGAACAACAGCATGCAGAATCAATGGGGAAAATCTGGAAACGGATACACAGGACCCTTGAACATATGCACGAGAAATTATCTGATGAAGATAGTATTTTCAGAAATACCCTGGTCGAGAATATGGATCAACTTGTGAGTGTTCTTCCGGATCTCAATATCCTCGAAGATGCTGACTTGCAGGCCATGACCGATGAACTGAAAAATAATCTGTGTGGGTTTAATGCCGATGATCTCAGAAAAGACAAGGATCTCAGAAAAGATGTAGCCAAAGCTTCTAATGACATGCTTGCAAAGGTTGGTATGTTTATGAATCTTGGTACACCGGCTGCAAGAACTCCGATCACAACAACAACTCAACAGGCTGCATAAATAAAGGTGCCACCAAACCTCTATACAGGTTTCGTGGCACCCTTTGGAGAAATAAATGAAAGACACACGACTCAGACTTATGCTGGATTATCCGTTTTTTGGAAGTATCGCTCTTGATGTGGACCTTAAAGAAAGTTATACCGCCACTAAAACTATGTCAACGAACAGTAAAAATATATTTTACAATCCTGATTTTGTTGCAACCTTAACGCCGGGAGATAAATTATACATCTACCAACACGAGATTTGCCACATAATTCTGGGTCATTCCTTCAGGAGAGGAGATCGGGATTTTGACACCTGGAACATCGCCTGCGACTATGCGATTAATTTAATGTTAACGGAAATGTTAAAAACACCAGCACCAGATGGAGGGTTATACGAACTCAAATACAAAGGTTGGTCGGCCGAACAAATTTATGAAGATATTTACGATGAATTCCAGGAACAAATCGAAGATAATGCATCGGCAGGCAAGCCAGATCCAAATGCTAAACCAGATCCAAATACTCAAACAACACCAGGCCCGGCACCAGATCCAGATCCGGCATCAGATCCAAATGCCCAGCCAGATCCGAATGCCAAAATAACACCAGCACCAGATCCGATAGATCCCAAGAAGGAAGAGTTCGACAAAATGATCGAGCAAGCCAAGAAGCACGGCCTCGTGGAAGACGCTCCTGAAGAACTTGAAGAATACGAGATCGAGTCCAAAGTTAATATGGCGGATCAAGTAACAAATGGTGCAGGCATCGAAGAGGGCAGTATGATTCGTGAAGTTATAACAGAGATGACCAGCACCGATGTTGCCTGGAGAGAACTTTTGGCGAGATTTGTAAATCAATCCTGTGATTCTTATTACGATTGGATGGTGCCAAGTCAAAGATATTCTTTTGGTGATATTATCATGCCAAGTCTTTCTTCCAAAAGCTCTTTGAAGTTGGCGGTCGTAATTGATACATCCGGCTCAATTGATAACATACTGCTTAAAATTTTTATGTCCGAATTCAAAAGTCTCATTGCATCTGTCGAATACGAAGAACTTTACATGGTGTCCTGTGATACAAGGATTCATAATCCCCAGAAATATTTAAAACACGAGCCCATAGATTATATATCAAAAGGCGGGGGTGGGACTTATTTTTATCCCGTATGGGAACATTTTAAAGAAGAATGTTTTACGCCAGATTGTTTAATTTATTTTACAGATCTCGATGTTTCTGATTATTGTTTTGGAAAAGATCCAGGGTATCCAGTTTTATTTATTGGTGATTTTTGGGATAAACATAAAAAAATCCCATTTGGAGAGAAAGCTGATATAAAGAGAGCTGCATAAGATTTGCTCCGCTCTTTGATTTTATTGCCATTTTATCAAAGAGCTAAAAAGCCTGGGAAGTAATTTCTTCCCAGGCTTTTTTTATTTTAAGCTGCGGCTTGATCTGTAATTAAATTATCCGCCTCTTGTTGTTTCTTTTCCAACAACGCCTTTGCGGCAAGACTTGCAGTAATTTCCTTTTCTATTGCCTCCATCTCTGTGGCATTTAGATCCGGATAGGTTCTTTTTGCTATTCTTTTTTGCATCTTTGTTTTAAATAAATCAGACATAACATTTTCAGTTGATTTGATCATATTCTCAAGCTCGGTCTCTAACGCATCGATTGAAAATTCTTCAACCCGATGAACAGTAACTCTTTCTTCCATTTCCTCTGCATCAATATTTCTCCACTTTGCAAAGAAGTAATAAATTCGTCTCTCAGCTTCAACCATGGATTCTGCCTTTTTTGCCAAAACAGCATTTGTCTGGTTGAATTCAAATCTCAAATAAGTAGCAGATTTTGTTTGAGACTTTTCTTTTTCCTTCCTTAATCCTGACAAATTACACGACATGTACATTTCACTGCACAAATGATCCAGGTATTTAATTATTGAATCAATTGAAGCTTCAATCGGAGTTTCGAGCCACGCTGGTTTCCCATTTCTTGCATCTGGGTCAAACTGCAACACGGTATCTTCGCTTATAATAACCTCATCTTCAGTCTCATCATCTTCTAAAAACTGATTATCTGATTGATATGGTAACAGTAACATTGGGAAGCCAGCCATCTTCATAACTTCACTGCCCATGCTAAGAGTTCTAATAATAGCACCATTGACATAACTTGCATCTTCTATGTCGGAAACACCAAGATAAGGGTACGATGTATCTTTAACATTTGGAAGAAATACAAACGGGATCTCACCAAGACGGTTTTCTCCTTCATTCTCTTCTTCAATAGTAGCCAAATTTTTACTTAATCTAATTTTATGCCATTTCTCTGAGGTCCAAATCAAATAAGTTCTCTCGCCTTCTTTTAATTTTAAATATGTCAACTTCGGCCGGCCGGAAATAAAATCTCTCTCATACGTCCAATCAAGAATATTGTTTGGAGTATATAAAGACAAATAAGGCCTGGCAAGTTCATCATCTTTGGCAAATTCTCCGGGTGGATGATCAACAAGAATACCAACTGCACCGTAAGCACCTGATAATTTCTGCGATTCATTCAAAAAGGAATCAAAGTCTGACCCATAAAAGTCACAATTTTTTCCAAAGTTCACCCAGTCCGGACGTTTAGAAATACTTTTATGTATTTCACGAATAGCTGGCTTTTCTGTTAAAAAATAATTGTAAATATTAACAATATTCTTACAGTAAGGAAAATTAATAGCCTCTTTAAACCGTATCTTGTAATTAGCATCGGTTTCGCTGCCGTGCTTAAACAAGGTTTCCCGAATGAAAGGGCGTCCGGCTTTAAATGCCTTTCCATAAAACAACCAGTCCGATACGAACATGTCATGAATAATGCCCGTTTTTTTAAGCTCTGCAATCCTCATAATTTACTCCTATTTATAATAATGTTTACCTTTTCGTTTTCTTTTCTTTGGCTTATAAAACCAATTGATATACTGGGTTGTGGAATCCATCTGATCGTCATTGGCTCCGAATGGAAATTGAGCAAACTCGGTTTCATAATCAGTTCTCCAGGCTGCTCGTTCCGGCAAGATAATATTTCCGCCTTCAGCGTAGCCTGATGCATGTTCAGATCGGATAACTTTTGATTTGACTGGCTTGATTGCTATTACTGGAATTTTATATTCAGAAACTTTAAAATCTTGAATCAAGGATTGACCACTTGCCGCATCTTCGATCAAGACCGGCACGGGTCCCAAATTCCAGGCTTTATATTTCTGGTGACATCGAATGATCCACTTTTTAAGTTCTGGGTATTCTAATTTTTCTTTAAAAACTTCGAGAAGATATTGGCGATTCTTACTGTAACCCCAGACCGTAAGAACGGAAGGGTCATTCATCTGATCAGTTTTATAGGCAGTATCAAGACTAAAAACTATTCGATGAAACCAATTTAATTCTTCTGGTAATTCCTGACCTTCTTTTAAAAGGTCTTCAATTCTTCTTAATTGATGAGTGTTATAATCTTTAAACCAGAACAACTTCCACATCCCACCCTCTTTTGGTAAGGGGCGTTGTTGATACAGGGCTGTCCAGTCAGTTGCCTTGACAGATTTTTTAACATTATCAAGTCGCTCAACAGGATATCTTTCGGGCCAAAGCGCTTCACCTGGTCTTCGACCAAGGATATCATTATCTTCAGCAATGGCTGGGCAATTTAAGACATGCCACTTTTCATGAGAAAGCTGATCTAATAGGTAGGCTGCAATATCATCAAATGCCCACCTTGTCATAATTAATAGAATCCGGCCTTCAGGAGATCCTTCGTCGGCCATTAACCTTGTATAACCAGAAGATGAAAACCAATCTTCTCTTTTCCTTCTGTTCGTGTCTGAAGAGGCGTCTTCACGATCCTTGATTAGGTCATCAAGAACTAATAAGTTAGCGCCCCTGCCTGTAGTAGCGCCTTTCCATGAAGTAGTAAAAAAAGTTCCATCCTGTATGGTTTGAAACTTTCGTGTGCCCTTTGCATCAATCCTTAATTTTCCTTCTGGAAAAACTTCTTCATGCGTTTCCGATAACATTAAATCCCTGACCGATTTACCAACATCATCAGACCTATCTTGTGCATAGCTTGCAAAAATAATTTCATGCTTTGGGTTGCGGCCCAAATACCAGGATGAAAAATATTCAGAAGCCAACATTGTCTTGCCATGGCGAGGCGGCATAAAGATTGCCAGCCGTGTGATATCACCCTTTTCAAGCTTTTGTAAATAATAGGCAATTAATTGGTGATGCTTACCTATTATATAGGAAGGCATTTGCATTCGGATATAAGACAGCAATCTCGAATATGCGAAATCCTTTGGTTGCGGATCATGGGCATTTTCCACACCCCCGAAGGAATCAATAATGTCGCTTTTCAACATTAATACGCCTCCACTTCATTTTCATTGATAGAAATACCTATTGAATCATCCCCCTCGCACAGTGCATCAAGAACGAAAGAACCACAGTACGGACGTTTTTTGGTTACATAAAAAATGTCATCAGAAAACTCCGGATCAAATGGAAGAACAAATCTATCTCCTGCTTTAAAAACTTTCTTACTCATACTAACTCCCTGTAACTTCAATTCGTTCAAAATCAACATCTATAGAATCTGTTGCCATGTAAGCGTCGACTACTGAGTCTCGCTGCTCCTTCGTGATTGTGATCTTCTTATTGATATCAACACGTTCCGGTGCTTTAAGTCCGAGCATGTCGATTTCCTTTTGTGCTGCAATTAAAACTATTTCGAGCCATCTGGAACTTGAGCCATCGGAAGCCTTATGTCTGTCCATGGCGGCGTCTTTAATCTCTTTGAGTTCCTGCATCATGTTCAATGAATAGAATTCAAAGTTGATAACTTTTTCTACTTGCCACATCCTGATGGTGTCTTGAATTGCCTGCCGAACTTGACTGACAGAAATCTCAAGCTCCAAAGAGATGTCTTTTTCGGTAAGGGTAGGGTCATTCCTTTTTAATGCGATAACCTTTGATTTTCGTTCTTCATATTCAAGCGGGCGTGGGACGTTATTGAACTTGATCATTTCCCCGTGCTTAATTAGATCCTCTACGATCACCCGGGTTTCCTTGGTCGACATTCTTAAGGCCTTGGCGCCCTCACTCACTGTGGAATACGGATAGAGATTGAAGAATTCCCGTACATGACTCTCTCTTCTCAAGAGTTCAAACTCTGGCACACCATCTTGTATGGCTGGCAGTTTTTGTAAGCATCCCTTTACTTGTTTTATGGGAAGATTAAGATGAGCGGCTATCTCGTGATCCTGCATAAATTCATGGGAAACTTTATTCACAGCAACACGGGCCTTGGATTCATCAAACTCGATATCTCTTACTGTTGATCCCAGGTGCCTTTTTTTAACCAGGCCTGGATTAATAGTTTCGAGAACTAAATAGTATCCGGTCAGCTCATTTTTAGGGATTTTGCAATCCCGTTTAAAGAAAACACCACTTTTTTCAGGGTTTTCCTCTATCAATTCTCTCAGCCTCGACAATTTCTTGCTCGCCTCGCTAAAAAAACTAAGATCTGACATGTCCACGCCTGTGATCTCTCCAATCTCCTGTGCAGTAATGTTCTTCATCATTTCATGCAGCTCAAAATACCTTAATAAATCAAAAAATTTTGTCATTTTTGTTAGCCCCGAAATTTTGTCCTTTCAAAAATTTGACATACTTGCCGTTAATAGTTCAAAAATACATATAAAGTAGTTCCCTTTGAACTACCAGATTAATAGGAAGTTATACAAATTCTAAGCGTGATGCTTGGAAAAAAACTTAAGCGAGATGCTTAAAAAAAAGATTAACGCGGTGATCGCTTGATCTAAAAAGAAAAGGAAATGTAAATGTTAAAAGCAGTTATTAAATCATTGGATGGATTATCGGACGACGTTGCGAAGCTCTATAAGAAAAGTGGAGACAGCTTTGTCTTAGATATAGCAGGGGTCGAAACACACCCTGACGTTATAACCCTAAGCAAAACCATAAAAACTGTTCGAATTGAAAGTAAAGAATTCGAAAAGAATCTTAAATCTTTGCAGGAAAAAGTCGCCGGACTGGACATTGATAAACTTAAAGACGTTGATTTAGTTGAATACAAAGAGTCAATTGCTGAACTTCAAGCGCTTAAACTTGAACAAAATAAACGCGAACAACAAAAGCTGAAAGACGGGAAAGAATGGGAAAAACTCGAAAAACAGCTAAAAGATCAGCATAAAACAGACTTAGATGGCTTAGCAGCCAGTCATTCATCAGAAAAAACTGCGTTACTTAAACAAATCGAAGAGAACACGACAACTACCGGCAAAGCTAACGCTGATATGTTGTCCACTCTCAAAGTTCACCTTAAAGACAAAGAGATCACCGCAAGATTGGCTAAGGAAAAGGGAAATATTCCAATTCTAATGCCGCATATTTCTCCATTTGTAGATGTGAGAGCCAATGAATCTGGCGATTATTCTGCCATTGTCGTCGATGAAGAACGAAACCCTCGATTTAATAACTTAGGTAAGCCCTTGTCAATCAAAGAGCTTGTGCTCGAATTCAAAGAAAAACCCGAGTTCGCCGGTGAAGGTATTTTCCAAAAAGATAAAGAATCTGGTGGTTCTGGTTCTGGTGGAAATCTCGGAGGTAAATTTAATGGAAAAAACCCATTTGCCAAAGACACCTTAAACCGCACCGAACAGGCAATAATGAAAACCGAACAGCCAGAACTTTATGAAAAATTAAAGGCGGCTGCAAAAGAGGAGTAAAATATCATGGCAAAAGTAAAAATCGAAGACATACTGATTCCGGAAGTCTGGGACGAATATTTTTTAGAGTTGACTGCGGAGAAATCCAACCTGATCGACTCTGGCATTGTTGTACCTGACAAGAATCTTGATAAATTGGCCCTTGGCGGTGGTAATACCATTAAAATGCCGTTCTTCTCAGACCTGACTGGCGATGATCAGATCCTTTCTGATTCAGATCCGTTAGTTACTGGTAAAATCGGCACCAAAAACGATTATGCAAGACTGCATCTTCGTGGTGACGCTCGTTCCGTCAATGATCTTTCCGGTGCACTTTCCGGTACTGATCCTTTAACGGTAATCGCCAATCTTATCCATTCTTATTGGATGAGAAAAGAACAGGCCACCCTGATCGCAACCTTGAATGGTATTTTTGCTGATAACCTGGCAAATGATTCCGGCGATCTTATCCACAAACATGCAGTAGAAATTCTTGCCAATCAGAAAGCCTGGAATGATGCAGCCCCAACCGTAATGTGCCCAGAGGCGATCATAGATGGCCAGGCACTACTCGGTGATTCCCAGAGCAGATTTACAGCAATCGCGATGCATTCCAAATGCCTGACCGACCTTGTGAAACAGGAATTGATCGACTACCAGAAACCCTCTGGCTCAAGCACAGCGCTGCCGTACTACTTGGATAAAAGGGTCATTATAGATGACACTTGTCCAACAAGAGCAGGCACCACTGATGGCTTGATTTATAAAAGTTATCTTTTTGCAGAAGGTGCAATCGGTCGTGGCGAAGGTATGGCTCCCGTTCCTTCAGAGTTTGAGAGAAATGCACTTGCCAGTGATACGTACTTTATCACCAGGCGTCATTTTCTCCTTCATCCAAGAGGGATCAAATGGGTTGAAGCTTCTGTTGCTGGCGAAGCTCCTACCAATTTAGAGATTGCAGCCGCAGCTAACTGGGATCGTGTTTACGAGAAAAAGAATCTTCGGATTGCGATGATCGAAACTAACTAATCCAATTAACCTAAGGACCACCCCCGGAAAACTGGGGGTGGTCTGTATACTGAGAGGATTTTGTTATGTCAAAAGGTCATACACGAAGACGAATGGATCTAAAGAAGAAGCGGTTAGCACCCAGAATGGAAAATTTGGGATCTCTTGAGATGCTGGCTATCGAAACCGCCAAGGCTATCGAAGACACAAAAGTTGCAAAGACAAAGACAACCAATCCTAAAAAAACAAAACTTAAAAAAGCCTGATGCCGATGTGTAATATAGTTGATATCAGAATTCTCATCTGCAACCAGGAGCCGGAATATTCAAAGAGCATCAAAAAGACGCTTTTAGGTATTGGCTTGAAAGAAATTCACACGGCAGATTCACATAAGAAAATTCGTTCCTTATGTGAATCCCATGTATTTGATTTGGTTTTAATTGATACAAACTTTAACGACACTGGTGGCTTTTACGCTGGTGAGCAATTGTTAAAAAAATTTCCTAATATTTTCATCCTATATATTACTGACAATAAAAATATAACTGATGCAGTAAGGAGTATCTTTTCTGGAGCGGTGACTTTTATCATAAAAAACAACAGCAAAGACCTTGAGAGTAAAGTATCTCTTTGGTCCGACGTGGCAGTTAATTTTAAAACTGTAAGGGAAATTTTAAATGGCCGAACATCCAGCCCCAAAAAATTATACGCCTGAGTTTTGTACGAGTGTTTATGATAGGATGCACTCTGCGCTTGAGGCGGCGGTAAATGCATTTTCCCTTGCAAGCTCTGGCCAAAAGGATTTAACCAGGCAGGCGATAAAACAACTCGAAACATCTTTTTCAAAAACAGAAAAGGCATTAGAAAAAAACGAGGCAGATAATAATAAATATATCGAAACGCACGATACCGACCACAAAAAACAGGTTGTAGCTCATGGTCTTGTTCATACGCAATTGGAAACAAAGCTGAATAAAATGAAGGTTCAATTTTATGCTGGTGGCGTCACTGCACTTATTTTTTTAATGGGCTTTGCTTTTGCAATCTTTAAGTTTATTCAACCAATACCAGGACCAGGATAAAATATGGCACTAATAATTGATACCGGCACTTTCCTTGTGGGCAACTCCCTTGTAACCGTAGCTGAAGCTGATGCGTTTCATTCAATCAGGCAAAACCAAGCATGGGAATTAGCAGCTCTGTATGTTAAAGAGGCTGCCTTGATTAAGGCTTTTGATTTTCTATCAGTTCAAAACTGGAAATCAGATGCCTTTGAATCAGGTGTTCCATTAAAAATAAAAAATGCTCAATGCATTGGGGCCTTAAGAGAACTTGATTCCCCGGGAGCTCTGCAACCCGATGTTACCCCTGGTATCAAAAAAGAGGCTATTGATGGTGTCAATGAAACCGAATATTTTGAAAACAGTGGATCTGGCGTCATTCATACCGCTGTGGAAAATTTAATCAAACCATATATGAAAGTATCTGGTTTGAGAATGAGAATGAGAATCGTCCGTGGCGGAGGATAAAAAATGGGAACAAACTGGGTAGCAGTAGCAAAAAAAGTTTATCAGGCCCTCAAAAAAGATGGCATGCCAATAATTATTACTGTCACGGAAAAGACCGGGGAATATGATGTTAATTCAGCCAAGAGAGG